>Ga0209591_10004910_pt1 | contig 15022 bp, 13 predicted proteins | sample MAT01_FD_187207 | JGI IMG/M metagenome (GOLD analysis project Ga0209591, IMG submission 187207) | Freshwater microbial communities from Lake Fryxell liftoff mats and glacier meltwater in Antarctica - MAT-01 (SPAdes) (version 2) | ecosystem: Environmental > Aquatic > Freshwater > Ice > Liftoff... | reverse complement strand
GTAGAACCCCATATCAATAGTAATCGTGGTTCAGATTTAGCTTGGTTTTCGCTATATGATAATTTTAACAGAATATGGAGCGCCTAACTATGATGTGAAGTCACGAGTGGCGTAGGGCAGAAATCAATTTTCAGATTTAATCTGCATACCCGCTTTCACTGGGTCGAAATCTTGAGGAAAATGAGTGCTGCGTTGGCGTAGCCTACCGTAGGTAATCGTAGTCTGCTTTTTCCAGCTTTGTTCCTTTGAGATCGGCTTGGCGAAGATTCGCTGACATCAACAATGCTCCCCTTACATCGGCATCCTTCAGATTTGCTTGACCCAGATCGGCAAAACTCAGATCAGTTCCCCTCAAATTTGCGCCACTCAGGTTAGCTTCACTCAAGTCAGCATAACTCAAGTCAGAACCTTTCAAGTTAATGCCTTGCAAATCAGCATTACCCAGTTCTGCTTTATTAAAGTCCCGTTTTCCTGCTGCATAACTCTCCACAAGAGTAGCAGCGCTATTTATAGGCTGTTGAGAATTTACTTCAGGCATATAACAGCCTCACAGGTTATTAGTTTGATCCTAACTAATGATGAAAATTTTCCTACTTCATCCTTTCTAAATGTAATACATGAGTTCCTTCTGCTTTCGCATTGATCTTCGTTCACAAAGGTCTTGGAGTGTATATTTTTCCAAAATTGAGTTAGCAGCCTGACGTGCTTCCTGCCAGACTTCCTGAATTAGTTCACCTTCTACCGTGTTGGGAGTCGGCTCAGGATTAGAGACAACAATATCCGATCCTTCCATGCAGCTAAAAGCATCTAACACTGTAATCTTTCCGGGATCTCGTGCCAGAACATAGCCACCTTTTGCTCCGCGTATACTCTTAATTAAACCTCCACGCCTTAATGTGGCTAGGAGTTGTTCTAAATAGCGGTTCGGTATGTCTTGTAAGACCGCTATCTCCCGGATTTGTAGGGCTTCACCGTTAGGGTAGCAGCTTGCCAACTCTAACAGGGCTAGAAGTGCGTATTCTGATTTGTTAGAGATTACCACAGGCGTAATATTTTAAACTCACACTTAAATATACAAAGTATTTGAATTGCTTTCCCTAAGCTAGTGTTAAGAAAAACTTTACAATCAACTTATTCTTGACCGGCTAACCCCACTTTAAAGGACTTTTAGCATAGAAGCAATTATATTTTATAGGAATAGCCGGTAAGCGTAAAACTCAGTGGCTTTAGCCCTGAGATATAAGCGACTCGTGTGACGCCACTTCCCACAACGGGGGGAACCCCCGCAAGGGAGTGGCTCACTTTAGTCACAGTCATCTTTTTAACTACAATATCTATCTTATGCTAGACGTGGTATTATAAGATACGAGGTAAGAGAAATGCTTGTTTTTGAGTTTAAAGCTTATGGAAAATCAGCGCAGCTAACCGCAATAGATGATGCAATTCGGACTGCAAAGTTCATTCGCAATAGCTGTATTCGGCTATGGATGGATGCCAAAAAAGAGAGTAAGATTGATAAATATGCTCTCAACAAATATTGTGCTGTACTTGCGGCTAACTTTCCTTTTGCGGACGAACTCAACTCGATGGCTAGGCAAGCCAGTGCTGAACGAGCATGGTCTTCTATCTCCAGGTTTTATGATAACTGCAAGAAAGGTATTCCAGGTTTAAAGGGATATCCTCAATTCCAGAAAGATTGTCGTTCTGTTGAGTACAAAACATCAGGATGGAAGCTTGCTGATGATCGTAAATCTATAAACTTCAGCGACAAAAAGGGGATTGGACGATTAAAGTTCAAAGGTACTCGTGATTTGCATTTCTACCAAATTAACCAAATAAAACGGGTGAGGTTGGTAAAACGTGCAGATGGTGTGTATGTTCAGTTCTGCATTGATGTAGACCGTTCAGAAGACATTAATCCGACTGGTAACACAGTCGGGTTAGACGTTGGACTGAAGGAATACTACACCGATTCTGATGGAACAATGGTTGAAAACCCTAAGTTTCTTCGTATTGGCGAAAAAGTTCTTAAGCGTTCACAACGTCGCGTCTCTAGAAGGGTAAAAGGTTCAAGCAATAGAGGTAAGGGCCAACAGGTTTTGGGTAAGCGCCACCTCAAAATAAGTAGGCAACGTAAAGACCATGCTGTGAAATTAGCACGGTGCGTAGTTCAGTCTAACGACTTGATCGCCTACGTTAGCGAAGCGGGGCGCTCTTAGCGCACAGATTTGAGGATTAAGAATATGGTGAAAAATCATTGTTTAGCCAAGTCTATTAACGATGCTTCTTGGTATCAGTTTCGCGTTTGGATTGAATACTTCGCAAAAGTATTTAAGCGCGTAACGGTTGCGGTTAATCCGCAATACACAAGCGCTGTTTGCTCTCGCTGTGGTGAAATTGTTAAAAAACTCTATCAACTAGAACACACGTATGTTTGTGTGGTTGTGTGATGGATAGAGACGAAAATGCAGCGAGGAATATCCTTGGTCGGGGATTGGGTACGGTAGGGCATACCGGAACCTTTGCGCTAGACGCAAGCAACGCTTTAGGAGATGAGGCCACTACTCATGCTGGAGCAATCCTGGATGAGCAAGTCATGTCTTTGATTAAAGAATCTCAGTGTCTTTAGACCTGAGAGTGTCAATTTTGATTCCATAAATAAAACTAAAAGCGATCGCATGTTGTGAGCGATCGCTCTGTTCTAATTCTTCTAATAGTTATTAAAACAGAATATAGCGTTTCTCGTTTACGTGAGGTACACCCGTAGGGGCACGGCACTGCCGTGCCCCTACATTTCGCAATATAATGTTGTACCGGATATGAATGGGAACCGCTATAAAGACGCCAGTCCTTAGAATTCAGTTGGATATTCTGACAGAAATTGCAGATAGTGCAGCACGCAATACGCGCAATACGGTTCGGATAAGATCCCCCCGCCTGCTTTTTAAGGGGGTAATCAGAAAGAGCAAGGCTTTTTTCTGGCAATATTACTTAATTTGGCTCTTAAATCTGTCCATTTGACCCCTTCTAAGCTGGGCAAAACAACATGAGCAGCTCCAACTCGTTCAGTTGGGCCGAGTCCTACTGCCCACATACCACCGGCTAGGGCCGCCTCAACACCTGCTGCGGCATCTTCTACAACTACAGATTGCGCTGGTTCGAGTCCTAGCTGCTTGGCTGCATACAGAAATAAGTCGGGTGCTGGCTTAGGTTGCTGTACACTATAACCGTCAGCGATCGCATCTACTTTATCGGCAATGCCCAATCGCTCGATCACTGTGCGGGCATTTTTGCTAGCTGAACCAATACCGATTTTAATCCCAGCTTGCCGCAGTTCATCCAAAAGAGCGATCGCACCTGGTAATAAATCCTTGGATGTCATGTTTTGGATTAATTCCCCATAGTAGCGATTTTTACGCTCCATCATCTCCTCGATTTGTGCCTCCGAATACGGTTTATCTCCAATAATCAGCATCAGGGAAGCACGACGGGATACACCGCGCAGCGCTTCGTTAGCTTGCTGATTAAACGCTATCCCCTCTTCATCTGCTAGCTTTTGCCAAGCTTGATAGTGAAGTTCTGCTGTATCTGTTAGCACTCCGTCTAGATCGAAGATGAATCCTTGGATGTTGGATGTTAAGGGAGTGGGGAGTGGGGAGTGGGGAGTGGGGAGTGGGGGGGATGAGGGAGCAGGGGGAGAAGTCTGGTGTTCAGAAGCTTCTGAGCGGGAATTTGGGGGATTTGGGGATAGGGAAAGTTCGAGATATTCTAGTTGACGAGTTATATCTTGGGCGACTTGTCCTTTGCGTAGATCGAAGTCGTGCCATAATCCTTGCCAGTGCAGTTTAAACTTCAGGCGCGTCCAGCCATCAGGCAGATGGGAGTTGGCTACGGGGCCATTTTCGGTTAGTTGAATGCCACCGAATCCAAAAATTACAGCTTGCCAAACGCCACCAGCAGTAGCACCGTGAATTCCATCGCTGGTGTTACCTCGGTTATCTTCAAGATCCACCATTAACGCTTGCATAAACACTTCATAAGCTTCGGATGATTTGCCCAAATCGGAAGCTAAAATTGCGTGAACTGCTGGGCCAAGGGACGAACCATAAGTAATGTCTGTGCGTGGTGCGTAGTAGTCCCAGTTGGTTTGCAATGCTTTTTCGTTGTAGGGAAAATCTGCTGATTCCCGCATTAAATAAAGGAGCATTAAAATATCTGGCTGCTTGATTACTTGATATTTATTGGTTTTCTCAATACCCAAGATGCCTTGCATGGAGCGATCGCGCCCTTCGTAATCTGCTAAGTTGATATCTTCTAATTGGAAAAATCCCTCGAACTGCTCGATTAGTTCTGTTAATGGGTCATGGAGAAACAAGATTTTGGCGATGATATCTTGCCAGTGCGATCGCTCTTGTAGGGTAAGTTTTAGTTTCTGTTCTAGTTCAGTAACTCGTTCGGGGAACTTGTGAGCTAACCAATCATAAACTGCGATCGCTTTCTCTAGATGCCATTGCGCCATCCGATTTGTAAAGGCGTTATTGTGGACGAGTTCATGGTATTCATCCACACCGATCACTCCCCGAATTTCATACCGTTGGCGCTCAGAATTGAATTCAACCCGGCTACCCCAGAAGATAGCGGCATCCAAAATAATCTCTGCGCCAAGCTGTTGCATCCACTCATCATCACCAGTGGCTTGCCAGTAGTTCCAAGCGGCGTAGGGAATATCTGCATTAATATGAATTTCGCGATCGCGGCACCAAATCCGCACATCTTCACCATAAAAATCACTATTGAGTCCCCAACGTGGTGTTACTTCATCTCCGGTATCAGCACTTTCCCAGGCAAACATTGCCCCTTTATAGCCGTAATGGATTGCCTTGCGTCTAGCTCCTGGTAAAGTGTGCCAACGGTAACTGAGTAAGTTTCGGGCGATCGCTGGTTGGGTAAACAGAAAAAAGGGCAGCATAAAAATTTCTGTATCCCAAAATATATGACCGCGATAGCCGAACCCAGAAAGAGTTTTAGCCGGAATGCTCACCCTGTCATCATGGCGTGGCCCAGCAATCAGCAGCTGGAAGAGATTGTAGCGAACAGCAAAAGCAGCTGTGCTATCCCCTTCAATGAGGATGTCGCTTTGCTGCCACACCTCATCCCATGCCTGCTGATTGGCTTTTAGTAGCGTTGCGTAGTCTGGCAGATGCGCGAGTTTTTCTGTAGCTGCTGAAACTGGTGTCTCAGTCTCCCGTGAGGTAAAAATTGTCACGAGCTTTTCTACCGTTACGGTCTGTTGTGATTTAGCCTGATAGGTCGTGCTCAAGGTTGGATAACCAGGTGCGGTACTGACTTGCAAAGATGCTTCCGCGCCTGATATTTTCATTGTTACGCCCATACCGAGTTCAATTCGTGATTGGCGGGTGCGGCGTTGCAACCAGATTCCTTGGTCAGTCTTACCTTGATCTAGTCCTTCCCAGTGATTAAAACCCTGATTTTCTGGATAGCCGTTGATACTTCCCTGAACTTCGATTAACCCATCAAAATCTACTGGCGTTAAATGGCAGCGTTGCACCAACACATGCTGATCTGCAAAACTAGCGAAGCGTTCAAAGTTAATATCTATAGTGTTTCCACTGGGAGAGCGCCAACGCAAGTAACGGCTAAGAAGCCCGTAGCGTAAATCAAGCCTTCGTTCATAGCGCAATATCTCACCTTGATCGAGACGGAAGCGATCGCCATTTACAATTACTACCAAAGGTAGCCAGTCAGGGCAATTTGCCAGTTCAGTGTACACCACCGGCACATCGTCGTAGACACCGTTGATGAAAGTAGCTGGCAATGCATGAGGATAACCTTCCTCAAAACTGCCCCTTGTTCCTAGATATCCATTGCCGATTGTAAAGACAGTTTCTTTAGAGTGCAATTGCTCAGGTTCAAACTGGGTTTCGATTAAAATCCAGTCTGTGTAGATAAAATGGCGAGAACAAACTTTTGTTTGCATAAGTTGGGGAGTAGGGAGTGGGGATTGGGGATTTTGAGTCTTTGAGGTGGATGAATGAGTCTTTGAGGTGGATGAATGAGTCTTTGAGGTGGATGAATGAGTCTTTGAGGTGGATGAATGAGTCTTTGAGGTGGATGAATGAGTCTTTGAGGTGGATGAATGAGTCTTTGAGGTGGATGAATGAGTCTTTGAGGTGGATGAATGAGTCTTTGAGGTGGATGAATGAGTCTTTGAGGTGGATGAATGAGTCTTTGAGGTGGATGAATGAGTCTTTAAGCCAATGCTTTAACTTCTAACTCCCCCTGCTTCCCCTGCTTCCCCTGCTCCCCCACTCCCTCATCCCCCCTTATGCTTTTCCAACATCTTTTCGGCTCTAGGTTTATAAATGAGATGAAATAAGGCTTCCATATAGCGATCTCTGGCTTCGTTATTTTCTGGAGCAACAAAGTTCCAAAAACTAAACGTTTTAGCAATCTGTAGTAATTGATTACTATGTAAATGCCAATTGTATCTATTATGAATTCGCTGACTCATCCATTCTGAGACTTCGTGCCAATGTTCAGGATGAGTATTGCATTTGTCAAGGAAGTCTAAAATTTTCTTTGCTGTTCCTTCTAAGTCTGTAGGGTTAACATTAAATTCATTCTCTTGGTTATCGATAATTTCTAAAGAACCGCCAAATTGAGTAGCAAAAGTAGGCAAGCCGGATATCATGGCTTCCAAAATACTCCGTGCGAAGGATTCAAAGCGGGCAAAATGGACATAAATTCCCTGAGAATCTGCAACTACTCGGTAGGCTTCGCCGAGTTCATTGCTGGGGATACGCATCCCCACCCAGCGAATCTTGCCATTGAGATGATATTGATCAATAGTGTCGTAGAGTTTTTGAATTTCTTCTGCTTCGTCTCGGTTTATAGCTTCATTTAGATGCCGTTTACTACTTAAGAAGATTAGGTTACAACGCTCTTGCAACGCCTGATTTTGACCAAAGCATTCAGCTAAACCAGTGAGATTGTTGATTGAAGTGATAGTATCAAGGACAAAGATTGGTCGCTTATTAGGGTGATCTAAATGACCAAATATTTTGGGGTCTTCGCGGGTAAAGAGTAGGTCGTGGACTTGTGTACTAAGGTTAGAATCTCGATCTTGTTTTTGGCTATAGTGAAAGAAGATATTTTCATTTACTCCCGGCGGTACTAAGTTGAATTTAGGACTAAACAAATCAATGCCATCAACCACATGATACATCTGCGGCATCGTAAAGCACTTATACGACTCGTATTGACCTATGGTGTCAGGTGTGCCAACAATTTCTTGATAGGATGATGTGATGATGAAGTCGGCGGCATTCATGCTAATTAAATCGGCGGTGAATTGTACCGAGAAATGATATTCATCTTCTAAATCTTGCCAATATAAATTGCTAAATAGATGTTTAGGTTTTTCCAGAGAATGGGCAATGTTGCACTGGGTAACTTTCATCCTGCGCGATAAGAGAAAAGCTACTAAGTTACCGTCGCTGTAGTTGCCAATAAGAAGATTAGGTTTATCTTTGAACTGAGCTAGTAATTCTTTTTCTGCATCTAGAGCAAATTGTTCTAAATAAGGCCAAATCTCAAATTTAGAAATCCAATTGTTAGTAATTTCAGGATTGAAGTCACCAAAGGGAACGCGCAATATCCAAGCATTTTCAGTATCTTGGACTTTTTCTAAGCGCAGGTTGCAAAATGTCCCTTCACAGTTAGGGATTAGCCGGGTGAGAATAATCACATGGGGTTTCATACCCAGCACATCCAGACCAGCAAGTTTGATTTGTTCCCGCAGTTCGTTTTCTAAGCTGCGGGCTTGTTCAAGGACGTATATCACTTGACCGAGTGTTTCATTTCTTCCCAAAACATCTTCTTGTCCCACCCAACCGTGGACGGAAATGAGGACGACGCGAAAAATGGCGGGGACGCGGGCGACAAATGTTTCTAAGATGCCAGGTTCTGGGGAGTAAATGAGTCGGTTGAGGAGTTCAAGTGTTTCGGAGACTCGCGCCGCAGTGTTACCCCAACCCGGCTCAAAGCCGAGTTCTTGGAGATCAAAACGGAATTTTTCATAAAGTTCATCAGGCTCAAGCTCATTCAGCAAATTCAGCGCTAGCTTAATTTGTTTGGCTAGGTGAATCCCTGAAGAAATGCGATCGCTCAACAACAGCCGAATTCCATCGTGTTGCAGCCCCTGCAATGCTTGAAATAACATTTCTACCCAATATTGAGGATCAGTCAACAATTGATTGCACAGATAACGGTTGAGGAAGGCTAAACCTTGACCAATATTTCTGGGGTCGTCGATTCTTAGGGAACTTTCGTAAAACGGGTGGAGGTCGATTTCCAGGATGTGAGGTTGGTAGCGGTTGACTAGGCGATCTCTTACATCTAGCAGCGCTTGAGGCGTCATCTGCTTGAAACTATTTAAATCGGCTGTCAGTTTCCAAACTTCTTGACTAGCAATCCTGGGACGAACCACAAACCAGGTACTTTCTTCTTCAAAAATTATTTCGTGAGTGTACTGTATCAGTTTGCCAACAGAAGAAGAGTAGTAAAAATAGGCTGGCTTTTGGGATTGATGACAGTAATCAGCAAAAGCTTGTAAAATTTCATTTCTTAGGAAGTAACGCTTACCTGAAGCATTCAACGTATAAATTAACTGATGTAGAGCAGTTTTTTCATCACCGTTGAAGACAGCTTGAACTAGTTCATACATGATGACGAATCCCAGAACTTTAGTTAGGTCACGACCTCATACTTTTCTCTAGTTCTGTGAGGTACATTTCCGGTTTAATGATACATGACTATGAAAACCTCTCGCTTCTAGCTCTGGGATGAAATGCTGCGACGGCTTGAAATCTATGGGATGAGGGAGTCATGAATTAAAAACCCATAATTAATTATGTATGTATGTCACAAAAAGGGGATTTAAACCGGGAGCATCTCAATGAGTCTAAAAACACACCTGCGTGCGTTTAAAATTCTAGGACTTACGCAAAATTGTCTCAAAAACCTGATTTGTCGTAGCGGTAATTCATGAATTACCGCTACTTCAGAACTTTTTTGCGTAAGTCCTAGTCAAAATGAGCGTCCGTAGGAGTATTACCCGACTTCTTTGAGAAATCAGAGATAAAACTTATAAATAATCTCTTGTTTATAACCCCCAACTTAATTTGAGGGTTTTCAATGGTGAAAAATGAATTTTTAATTTTAATTTTATTGGGATGCTGCTAATAAGGTTCAGCTTCTAAATACAGCCTCAACCGTCTTCCCACAATTCGTGATTCAGGAGGTCGATAATTCTATCTCTGAGCAGAAATTCGTTTTTTTCTAACTCAAGTTCAAAATTAACCCAGTCACAATGAGGAATATATTTACAGAGGGTATAAATTGACTGCTGACGGTTAACGAGTCTCTTTTTAACAAGTTGAAGTGCTTCTTTCTTGATAACCTAAATGTCGTATTTAACCGTAGTGTTCATAGTTCGTTCCTTTGTTTTCAATCAAGGAATTAAAAGTCAAAACAATAGTTGCTTTGGCTATCCCTTAAACTTATCAAATAAAATTGGGGAGAATTGTGAAGAATCAAGACATTAACCCTTGCATGAAGTTATAGCGTTTCCCGACAAGCGTGAGGTACACCCGTAAGGGCACGGCAGTGCCGTGCCCCTACACCAGGCGATATAATGTTGTACCGCACCTGAGTGGGAACCGCTATATCTGTGGTTGATTATTTTTTTGGATCTTACCCATGCAGGAACCGCTATATGTCAGTAATATCCTCTTTGAGTCACCAAGGATACGCCCTCTAGAGAGATTCTTGCAGAGTAAGAAGGCTGGCATAACAAGCTGTAAACACTAAGAGAGGATGTAGATGCTCTTTGGGCGACTTGCCAAAAGGTAGGCTAGTGTAAAGAACATTCTCCAAAAAACTTATACTATGCTTTTGAATCTTGATAAAGTTCGGCAATATTTTCCCGCTCTAGCTGGTGAATGGACTTTTTTTGATAATGCTGGCGGATCACAAACCCTGAAAAAAGTAGTAGATAGAATTAGCGAATTTCTCCTGAGTTCTGATGTCCAGTTGGGAGCTTCTTATGCAGTTTCTCAACTTGCAGGAGAACGATTAGCTTTAGCAACTAGGGGAATGGCTACTTTCATTAACGCCAATTCTTATAAAGAAGTGGTTATGGGCCCATCTACTACAATGATGTTGAAAGTTCTTTCAATTTGTCTTGGTCAAACCTTTACACCCGGTGATGAAATCATTGTTACTAATTGTGACCATGAGGCCAATATTGGTGCTTGGGTGGCTCTAGAAAAACAAGGAATGAAGGTTAAAGTGTGGCAAATTCGCCCAGATACCTTGGAACTTCATTTAGCAGATTTAGAAGCATTGATGAGTCAGCGCACCAAACTAGTAACCTTGACTCATGCTTCTAATGTTCTGGGAACTATCAATCCTATCAAAGAAATTGCTGCATTTGTACACGATCGCAACGCGATGATTTGTGTGGATGGTGTAGCTTATGCACCTCACAGATTAGTTGATGTCCAAGATTTAGATGTTGATTTCTATACTTTGAGTTTTTATAAAGTTTACGGGCCACATCATGCTTTACTTTATGGCAAAGAAGAACATTTATTAAGATTACCTGGTCTTAACCATTATTTTGTTGAGCAGACAGATATACCTTATAAATTTCAGTTAGGGAATGTCAATTTTGAATTAAGTTATGGCATGTTGGGTTTATGTGATTATCTAAGTGAATTAGCACAACTGCACTACGGCGATCAAACTGCACCGGATTTGAGAAATCAAATGGTGCAGGCGTTTGATTTAATTAGCATACATGAAGAACATATTAGCGATCGCCTCTTAAATTACCTCAACAGCAAGTCTAATGTGCGGGTGATTGGTCAATCAAAATCTGACCGTAAATCCCGTGTGCCAACTATATCTTTTGTAGTAGATGGAATGAATAGCTCAACCATTCCGGCAAAAATTGACCAACATTATATTGCGATTCGCTATGGTGACTTTTATGCTAAACGGCTGATTGAATACCTGGGTTTAGCTTCGCAAGGTGGAATAATCCGGGTGAGTATGGTGCATTACAACACCCTTGAGGAAGTTAACAGTTTGATTGAGGCTTTTGAGCAGGTATTTTAACTATTACCAAGCTGCAAAACTTGCACCTCTTCTTGTGGGTAAATTAATGTTTTACCCACCGGGAGAACAGCTAAAGCATTGGTTTGAGCTAAATTAATTAAATTGCCGGAACTTTGACTACCATCAGCTTGATGAAATTCGTAAACTCCATCAATTAAATGCAATTTACCCCAAAGGTAAGTTTCGCGTTTGCCATTTGATCGCAACTCATGATGCGATCGCACTTTCAAAAACATTGGTTCCCAACCTTCAGTAATTCCCGAAAGTTTCTTGATTGCTGGTAGCACAAACCGCCAAAATGTCACCAACACAGCAGCAGGGTTTCCTGGTAAACCAAAGTAGAGTGGGGAGTGGGAAGAGACGCGATTAATCGCATCTGTACTGGGGAAAGTTGCGACGGTGAGAGGTTTTCCTGGCCTAATTTCCACAGCCCGAATGTGGATTTTTGCTCTTAGTGACTCTAGAATTTTATCAACATAGTCATAATCTCCCACTGAGACACCACCAGAAGAGAGAACTATATCAGCGATCGCAACGGCGTGGGCAATAACTTTCTCCAAAGCAACTGGATCATCTTTGACTATGCCTAAAAGTATTGGTTCTGCCCCACTTTGTCTCACCAAAGCTGCGATCGCATACTGATTAGAATCTACAATCTGCCCTGGTTGCAACGGTTGATCAATTGGTACTAACTCATCACCAGTAGAAAAAATTGCCACACGCGGACGGCGGTAAACACTTAATTGCGGACATTGTGCTGCTGCCAATACGGCAATTTCTGGAGCATTTAACTTAATTCCTGCTGGTAGTAATTGTGTTCCAGCTTGATAAAAAGATGCTTTATGTCTGACAAATTCTTGCGGTTTTGGCGCATCCAGAATAAATACACGGTTTTCCTCGCGGCGTGTCTTTTCTTGCATGACTACAGTATCCGCACCTGCTGGAATCACCGCACCTGTGAAAATCCGCGCCGCTTGCCCTGGTTGAATGGTAGACTTGGGCTGATACCCAGCCGGAATATCTTCAACAATTTCTAAAACGGCTGGGTTTTCGCTGCTATGCTGTACATCTTCGTAGCGGACTGCGTAGCCATCCATTGCCGAATTATCCCAATGGGGAAAATCTAGGGGACTGGTGACAGGTACTGCCAAAATCCGACTATCTGCTACTAATAAATCGACAACTTCTGTATCACGCTGATGATCCAACGGTTGTACTAAATTTAAAATAATTGCTTGTGCATCGCTGACTGATACCATAGCGATCGCCCTTTCTAGAAGTTGTTCTCAGTATACCAATCGCATCTTTCCCCAAAATGCGATCGCTGATCGCATTTGGTAAAATAGAGCAAGAGCGATCGCTCATGATGCCAGCACTTCATCTAAAATCACGATGAATAAGTCTGTCGCTGTTCGTAGTTGTCGGTCATTGGTGAGAAACTGGGTACAGCCTAATGTTGTAGCCGTTGCGATATGAATGGCATCGGGTGTTCTTAATGAAGCCGTAATAGCGCGTAGCCTTGCTGCTTCCTTCAAGATGGTCTGACTAATGGGAACTAATTGCATTTGGGGCGATCGCAGCAATCGTTCATAGGCATTAATCAGAAACATATCTGAATTTCTCATGCGTAAATAACCGTTACCGTATCAACGTATACACGGGCAGCATTGGGAAAAGTTAGTTGTCCCATGCCTCTTTCTCTACCTGTATATCTCGATTGATTTCCTCTACGCTTCTTCCAATAGGGCGTTGTCTATGAATTTCTTCCAGCAATTTCAGAATAGATTGGCTTTCTAGAGCAGGTTTGTGTTCTGGTAGCAAGACAATCACCTCAACTGTTTGTCCTACTGAGGTTAAGGCAGTATCATTAGGCAAATTAATTTCAATTTTGTTGCCTGGTAAAACTTGAGTTTCAATTCGTAACGCCGATTGCATCGGGTTTTCTCCTGTCTGAAATTGCCCTGTATTTATCAATGATGGCGCATATTTTGTTGTCATGCGATCGCGGAGTGACTCTCATGGCATATTTGTTAATTCTTGAATTAATTGTTCGGGTGTGAAAATCCGGGGATTAGCCACAGGAAAATCTCTAGGATTACGAGTAATAATGGCATCTAGGTGATTAATTACCGCAGTGCTGTATTGAATGGTGTCTTCAAAATCTTTGAAGTTAACAGTTAGCGCCATGTTGATTGTCGTACTGTCTACGCTAGCAATACGGCAAATACTGACTATTTCTCTCAAAAATTCAACGGCTAGATGTCGTCCTTTTTGCTTACGGATAATGTAGTAAATATCGCCAAATGAAGATGCAGAAATGTAGCCTTCTATCTGACCTTGTTCAACAAATGATACAACTGTATCACTATTATTAAAAAAGGGTTGTCGCTCAAGGGCTATATCCACAATAATATTAGTGTCTAAAAGAACTTTCACAGGTTATGTTTTTCCTTTAAAGCTTCCCATCTAGCTTGGTCTGCATCAAAATCAGGAGGAGCAGGTTGTGTCTGTTCAAACCAACCTTGCAAAGCCTTGATTTTAGACTTTTGTCTCGGCTTTTTTGGTTGTGACTCAGAGGTGATTTCTGTAGAGATTTCCGCAGATGAAAGTGGCTGTAAAATAATGACTTCCACTTCACCAGGGGCAATATTCAAAGGTTCATCAATAATCAAATGACCTGATTCATTAATTGTGGCTTTGAGTTTATAAGCTTGCATATAATGTTTCCTCACTTAATATATAAATATTTTATCAATTTAAGAGGTGATGATTTCGTAGTGAAGACTTTATTCCTCGCTAAAATGGTTACGGCGGGCTACACGACCTTTGTGATCACAATTGTTATTTTGGCGATCGCCCTTTCTAAAAGTTGTTCTCAGTATACCAATCGCCTGTGAAGTTTTCCCAAAGTGCGATCGCATATTACCTGGATTTAGATCCCCGACTTCTTTAAGAAGTCGGGGATCTGAGTTTCCCCAAAATGCGTTCACGGAGTGACTCTGAAAGAGTATCGCCTGTGAAGTTTCCCCAAAGTGCGATCGCTGATCTTGTAGCGTGCGTTAATGAAATGTAACCCACCCTATTTTACTGCAATTGTTATTTCGGAGTACTCATTTGTTATTTCGGCGAACCCATTTGTTATTTCGGCGAACCCATTTGTTATTTCGGAGTACTCATTTGTTATTTCGGAGTACTCATTTGTTATTTCGGAGTACTCATTTGTTATTTTGGAGTACTCATTTGTTATTTCGGAGTACTCATTTGTTATTTTGGAGTACTCATTTGTTATTTCGGAGTACTCATTTGTTATTTCGGAGTACTCATTTGTTATTTCGGCGATCGCATATTACCTGGATTTAGATCCCCGACTTCTTTAAGAAGTCGGGTATCTGAGTTTCCCCAAAGTGCGTTCACGGAGTGACTCTGAAAGAGTATCGCCCCTGAAGTTTCTCCAAAGCGCGAAGGCTAAAATCCTTTTTCCCGGTCACTGAGCGTAGCCGAAGTGCTGCCTCCTACTCCCTGCCAATACCGTCGCACAAGTGCCTATCACTCTCACTGACATTAGGATTATTTTGTAAATAACCCCGCACCAAATCACAACTGCGCCCCATTAAAGAATCTAACTCTAAATCTGGAAGATTCCAGAGTTTGATCGTCTTGTCATCACTGCCAGAAGCCAAAGTCTTGCCGTCGGCGCTAAAACTGACGCTAGAGACAGAGCTATCATGTCCCTTGAGGGTGCGGATTTCCTTTCCTGTCTCTAGATTCCAGAGTTTGATCGTCTTGTCCTCACTGCCAGAAGCCAAAGTCTTGCCGTCGG
>Ga0209591_10004903_pt1 | contig 15026 bp, 19 predicted proteins | sample MAT01_FD_187207 | JGI IMG/M metagenome (GOLD analysis project Ga0209591, IMG submission 187207) | Freshwater microbial communities from Lake Fryxell liftoff mats and glacier meltwater in Antarctica - MAT-01 (SPAdes) (version 2) | ecosystem: Environmental > Aquatic > Freshwater > Ice > Liftoff... | reverse complement strand
GCAACTTGCACCTCTGGCCTTTTATTCAACAGGCGCGCAAACAGGGTGCGCGCGTCATCGTGATCGACCCGGCCAACACGCGCACCGCCCAGGCCGCCGACGAATGGATTGCGATTCGCCCCGGTACAGACGCTGCGCTGGCCCTGGCCATGATGCATGTGATCATCGCCGAAGGCTTGCATGATGCCGATTACGTGGCCCAGTACACCGTCGGCTTTGCTGCGTTGGCCGAACGCGTGCAAGCGTGGCCCCCCGAACGTGCGGCGGAGATTACAGGCATTTCGGCGGTACGCATCCGTACACTGGCGCGCGAATACGCCACCATCCAACCCGCGGCAATTCGCATCAACTACGGAATGCAGCGTCACTATGGCGGCGGCATGGCCATGCGCACGGTCACCTGTCTGCCCGCCTTAGTGGGCGCGTGGCGCCAGTACGGCGGCGGCATCCAGTTGAGCAGCAGCGGCTTCTTCCGCCGTTTGAATGGCACATCGCTCTATCGCCATACCCTGCTCGGCGACCGCAACCCGCGCACGATTAACATGAACCGGCTGGCCGATGCCTTAAGCCTGGATCCAGCCCACATTGCCCGCGCCCACTACCGCCCGCGCCCGACGAGTAAGATTATTGCGCCAGAGCAAGCGGGACCGCCGGTCAAAGCATTGATTGTCTACAACTGCAACCCGGCGGCGATTACGCCCGATCAAGCCGGCGTGCTGGCTGGTCTGCAACGTGAAGATCTTTTCACCGTTGTCATGGAGCACTTTCAGACCGACACCGCCGACTATGCCGACTTTATCCTGCCGGCGACCACACAGTTGGAACACTGGGATCTACACCGCTCCTACGGCCACACTTATCTCACGCTCAACCAACCGGCGATTGCGCCGGTGGGCCAATGTTTGGCCAATAGTGAAATCTTCCGCCGCTTGGCGACGGCCCTGGGCTATGACGATGCGTGTTTTAGCGAAAGCGACGAAGAAATTTTACGCACGCTAATTGAGAAGCAGCACCATGCCACCTATGAAGGCATCACCTGGGAACGCCTCTTGCGCGACGGCTATGCGCGCCTCAATCTACCCGAGCCGCATCTGCCTTTTGCGCAGGGCAACTTTCCCACGCCCAGCGGCAAGTGTGAATTCTACAGCGAAAAAATGGCGCGTGACGGCTACGATCCAGTGCCGACTTATATCCCGCCTAAGTGGCAGGAGGTAGGGATTCGGGAAACAGGCAACGGGAAACGGGATTCGACTCTATCCCGTTTCCCGTTGCCCGAATCCCTGGTTTGCATTTCGCCGCCGGCCCATTCTTTTCTCAATAGCTCCTTTACGGTGGTGGATCGTTTGCGCAATCGCGAAAAGATACCCCTCTTGCAAATTCACCCCTCAGACGCGCAGGCGCGCTCGATCCGCGATGGCGCAACAGTGCGCGTTTGGAATGCGCTGGGCAGCGTCCAGCTAACCGCCGAAGTGACGGAAGACATCATCCCCGGCACCGTGCTAGCGCCGGGCATTTGGTGGAACAAATTCAGCCCCGACGGTCGCAACATCAATCAGATTGTGCCCCAGGACGAGACCGATATGGGCGCCGGCGCCACCATCTACGATACGCTGGTGTGGGTAGCGGTGACGGAAAGCGCTGCTCACACGTCAACTGTCGAGGCAGAAGCGCTGATCGCAGCCGACTGAAACGTGGCATAAACGAGCAACTATTGTAAACACGGATAGGGAAAACACGGATAGGGTTTATTAGTTGAATCCGTGTTTTCCCTATCCGTGTTTACAACAAATTTTATTAACTCACCGGTGGTGGTAGCTAGGATTGACGCCTTATATGCTGAGGCGTTTAAGGCGCAAGGGGATGGTGAAGGAGTTGCGCATGTGGTATGATAAGCTTGCACATGACCAGCAATGGATTTGGATAGAGGAGATTTATCAATGACTACAGCAACACCTGTCGCTGCGCAAACACAACCGGCCCAGGGCGAGTGGACTTATGCAGATTACTTAAAGTTACCCAATGATGGCAACCGTTATGAAATTGTTGAAGGAGTGCTGTACGTGGCAAATGCACCCAGTGCGGATCATCAGTTCACTGTAACAGAAACAAGCCGTCAAATTGGCAATTTTGTCAAGGACCGCAAATTAGGTCGTGTGCTCGTCGCGCCCTTCGAGGTGCATCTGTCCGAACGATCACGCCCTGTGCAGCCGGATATTCTGTTTGTCACCGGCGCGCGTTGGCCGCAAGGTCACATACAATTCTTTGCGGGCGCGCCGGACCTAGTCGTGGAGGTTATTTCGCCCAGCAGTGTACGTACGGATCGAGTGGTAAAATTTACAGCCTATGAAGCGGCCGGCATCCCCGAATATTGGATCGCCAATCCGCATCTGCGCACGCTCGAAGTCTACACCCTTTCCAATGCCGAGTATGCGCTGCTGGGTGAATTTACCGGGGAGGACAAAATTAGTTCCGGTGTGTTGGTGGGAATTGATGTAGTAGTCAGCACGTTGTTTGGATAGTGCTTCCATGGGAACGATTTTCTTTTTTCCTAATTGAAATTCATGGTTGACAATACAAATACACAAGCCTATAATGTCTATAGACAAAATAAAGAGCAGCCTAAGGAGGAACCATGACAGTTAAAACATTTAAGAGTGATGAGGCACGGTTAAAGTTAAGAGATATTATAGACGACGTTTTACGCGGCGACACAGAAGTCATTATCGAACGCTATAACAAGCCTAGTGCTATCGTGGTTAACTACGATCAATGGCAAGCACTAAAGCGCCAACAATACGCTGCTCTACTGGCCCAGGCTAAACAGGTATCCGCTGATATAGCCAGTGGTAAGACGAGCACGATCAGCCATGATGAGTTAAAACGCATGATGTTAGAAAAGCGTGCTGCCAATGTGGGCCATTAGATATAGCGATGAAGTCAAGTATTACTTTTTAGACAATGGTGATCTAGTTTTTGATTTACTCGTCAAGATTGAGGAATTGAGATTAACGCTGGAAGGTATCCCACCAGAAGGAACTACGCAACTAGAACCAAACTTCTTTGCTTGGGAAATCTTACGTCATGTCGTAATTTATGAACGACAAGACAAGGTGTTAGTCATTGAGGTTGTAAAACCAAAAGAATAGATAAAGCAAGCCAATAGAAAGAGCACGGTCCGAGATACAGCTATCATTACGAGCCTAGCAGCATAATATTGCAAGCAATCCCCAAGGAGAGAAAGATAGCTAATTGGGAATACGGAGAATTACAGGTTCCAACTGCAAATTCGACAGCAGCAATGTTTCTCCCCGAGGTACTTTTCTTCTAGTAGCGAGGCATTCGCCACACTAGGGACCGCAGGTTGAGATATGGTAGGCCAGTCATCGGTTAGCAATTCTCACTGGACTTATACACTCCACACTTTTAAACGAGAAGCCGATTTAACCGATACGATGCGCTATGATGAGTTTGAGCAGCAACAGCCCAGACAATCTGCAACGGTAACCTCGGATGCAGGGCAGAATATTGTAGTTCCGGCCGAGGTTCAGGGATTATGCTGGGGTGGTTTTCTACTACATTTTTTCTGGTGTGTAGGCAATGGGGTCTGGCTTCCAGCGATTCTTATACTAGTTCCCTATGTCAACATCGTCGTTTGGCTTATGCTTCTTTTCAAGGGCAATGAGTGGGCATGGCGTAGCAAAGAATGGGAAAGCATCGAACATTTTAAACAGGTCCAGCACAACTGGGTTATCGCTGGCCTGATTTTCTATGGCATCGTTTTTGCGATAGCCATCTTGATTGGCATCATGCCCATTTTCAGTAAATAATTTGTTGGTGTATCGTACGCCTGCCGAGATCCATTTTGTAAAGTGAACTGATTGTTGTTGCTTGGGCATTTTAGCTTGTTTTCAATGATTCCTGGTCTTAATATTGGGGCATCTATATCATGTATTATACTTGGCAAGGTGTATCTAGCTATCAATTGGTATGTCAAGGAGTTTTAGAAGGTTCCCAATTAGCTTCTCCATTAGCCTGTAGTGCAGTTTTTACGCAGTTGTTTAACGGGCGACTAGCATTTGAATTTGTGTTGGATGATCAGGATAATCCAGAAGCTGAGCGCTGGTTAGAGCAGCCTAATCGATTAAGCTTTGTAGGCAACTCTAATGATGGTGCTCAAATTACTGTGCAAAATATCTCGCCAAGTACTCAGCATGCTCATCCGACAGGTCTATCAGGCTTTATAAGAGGTCCCATTGAACAAGTCTATTTGCTACAGAGTGATCTTGTCAGTAGGGCGACAATCGAAGTCACCAATCTTCCATTGTATAGAATGCATGACATACAAATCCTCACTCCGCATGGCTCTATAAAAATTGCCCGAACTTTAGATTATAAGCGAGTAAGTCAGCTTCTTAAAGGCATCAACTGCGCTGGGGTAATAGCAGAAATCAGCATTGATTTTTCCGAAGCGCTAAAATTCAACGAAGTGGATGATGTAATCAGAAAGTTATGTGGACTTTTAGGATTAGCTCAGCGCTCCCATGTTTCGCCCGTTGTCATACGTTGGTATGATAAGGAAGAAAATTTACTTAGGGCAAGATATGAAGAACCTGTGTTTGATATTCATAAGGCTGCGCAACCACTTATACCCGAAGAAGATTTGCCAGAATTCATACAGGCAGCGTTTGCTCTACCATCAAGCTTATACTCCGAATGGCAATTAGGTCAGGCTCAGGACTACTATATCCAAGCAGCAGCATTGACCTCTGCTTGGTCACAGGCTATTGGATTCTTTACCGCGCTAGAAACTATCAAAGCTTCTTATATACAGATTTTTGGAAAGCGTGATAGCTATGTACCACGAAATCAATTCAAAAACAAAAACATAGCTGATAAGGTTCTTGAGCTTTTGAGCAAAGAATTTGCTGTATACCGAGACTTGCTAGATAACGATAAGATATCCAAGCTGAGTGAGGAAGCAAAGGCAGAGCGTGAATACGAGATACAAACTTTGAAATCAAAAGTCGGTGAATTAAATCGTCCAGCCTATAAACTTGTGCTGAAGAGTATGTTTCAGTATCTGGGTGTTACAGTTGCTAGTGAAGAGCTGAATCAACTTGTCGACCTACGAAATCAAATAATCCATAGTGGTAGTCCAGACTATAGCAAGGGGCCTTGGAATAACCCGACTGAAGCCCATCGACAAGTATGCGATTTTGCCGGACTTGTCGAGAGAACAATTTTGGCTATAATAAAATATTCAGGTCCAGTCATTACATATGAACAAATAGTTACCTCTGTTTGAAAGCCACAATACTTTGCAATAACTGGGAAGAGCTAGCCACCTTCTTCCAATACCAGCCGAGATTTTTCCTTGGCCTCCAATGAATGCCATCGAAGGCTACAGAGGGAAGTTGTTTTATTTGTTTTTTTACCGCTTATCAAAAACAGCTTATCACTTATTTTCGGTACTTTATTCAATCTACTCATCTTCTATAAACTATGAAAATCGCATTTCACTTTAACGCTGATCACCCAAGCCTAGGCACAATGTATGGATACAATATAGAAAAACTGCTTCTTACTATTCTTTTGAGCTACCGTAGTCTAAACATATCATCCAAGGTGCTGACTGGAGATCTATTGCTAAGAGATCTAGCCAAGGAAAAAGAAACATTAAGTAAAAATAAATATATTATGCGTTTTAACCCAGACAAATACCAGAAAGTTGTAGGTTTGTGGTTGCGTCCGGAAAATATGGTTTGGTCAGCCATGATATATGACAGAGTCTGGGAAACTTTAGACAAAAATATATTTACGATTTGCTTTGAGACTATTGAGATGCAGCTGGCTGAATATTTAAATGACCAATTAAGCAAAAAGGCTGAGTTTTATTTAGGGGGAATAGAGGTAGATGAAGCATCGTATATGCATTGGTATTTGTATTCGATAGGTCCTCGATATAGATTATTCAATAAAACAGCTTCAATATTCTGGGATGGGATATCCGAAGACTCAAAGGATGAAGGCAGAGTTTAGCGACTCACAGGAATTGGCTTTGAGGATGGTGGCTTTGAAGGTCTAAATGGAAGATATACCATTTTTGATGAATACCATAATTTTGAACATGCACGAAGAGTAGCCGAGTGGAAAAAGCGCTGTGGTAATCTTTTGGCCTTCATTGCCGATGATGTAGTCCATCGTTTAGGTGATGCCGCACCTGATTTAGGCGACAAGCTGTGGTCTATGCTGAAAACATTCGACGGAGCGGAAACAAATGAACAATTTGCTCAAGTCACCACCGCGTGTAGACGGATAGTAGAGTATGTATCTGATCAGTTATTTCCGCCGATAGAAGGAGAAATCGAAGGTCGCAAACTCGGAACCAATCAATATCGAAATCGACTTTTAGCATTTATTGATAAAACTAGAAGAAGTGATACGAATATTGACCTTGTTTGGGTTAGTACAAAAACCCTTAGTGAGCAAATGGAGAAATTGTCTGAACTTGTTAACAAGGGTATTCATGTAGAGATTTATCGAACTGAAACTCGCAGATGTTTATTGCGAACCATTATTCTGCTCGATGATATTACTTCTTTGAAGGTTGGAGCTTTTGAAATAAATGCTAAACTCAACTTTGGTGATTTTCTAAAATCTGCTCTCGATGAATAAGAGTCCCTACGCACAAAACTACTGCATACAGCTGTTTGATCTTTTGGTAGCGATCGGTGTATCTGCTGCTGACCGCTCGGGTGCATCAGTCAAATAGTAGATTTCGTTAGTAAAAGAGGTTAGATGATTGGGCTACGTTTTAGAGATAAAATGCCACCGAGTACCAAGCGCTTACTAGTCGCGCTTGTTGATATCGCTCTAAGGGATCAAGTACCATCGGTATTATGTACTGAGATACACTCGCACGACCAAAACACCTCCAATTTTGAAATTCGTAGTCGCTCGGAAGAATCTAGGGGCGCTGACGTATCCTCACCCAATAGTGAAAACACCTCAGAATTGACAAATCGAGAGATACCTAATGAAGCAACTGATAAGATTGGGTTCGTAAATAAGATTCCTGGTCAGGTGTTCGGTGCTTTACAACAGCTAGACCTAATCAGAAGTACACAACTAGAAAGTGGCAGATTCCTAGTAACAGGTGAGACACAAAGGGATTACTTAGCATTTCTAATGCCAACTGCGTATTAAAGATATGAATATGAAAAAGGCAACTGGTTTTACAAACGCAAAATGGAGTTTTTAGAGGATTTCTCTGATTACGCCGGAGTTTTAGGATTTGTAGTAGCATTTTTCTCTCTTTTAATAAGTGGCTGGACGCTAGTTAACCCGTCTACTACAAATAGTAATCCGTCCATTGCAACAGTAGCGCCTTCGGTGATTCCATCAATCACGCCGACGACATTAATTCCGGCGTTAGTTACGCCAACTTTGGGTGCAAAAATTACCCCTAACCTAACATCGAATTTGAACCTAACGTTGACTTCAACAGTATCAGTTACGACAATGGGGACACTAACTTCGGATATAACATCGGTGGTGACCGCATCGACTACAGTGACACCGTAAGGCGAAGAAAAAACAAAGAGATATCTCTCTTTTTTGCCGTACTTCCCGACCGCCCAGCGTTCAACTGCGCTTGCGCCGAAGTCCCCGGTGCCGTATCGCACAATCCCCCGCGTGGATCACGGCTCGCATCACAGTCACAGCTGACACTGCCATTGCCACCGACCAGGCGACTAGGAACGAATTCAATTCAGAAAGTGGAGCGTGAAAAAGATGACCCGAGTCACAATTCTACCTGTGCCAAACCCAGGTGGTAAGCCCTCCTATTTTGCTGTGGCCGGCAACAAACAATCGTTTGGTAATTCGGCCGGAGAAGCGCTGGATGCGTTAACTGAGCAGCTAGAAGAAGAGCAGGCGAGCACGCTGGTTATCGTTCGGCATTGGCAACCAGATGCCTTCTTTAGCATGGTCGAACAGAAGCAATTAGAGGAATTGATGATGCGTTGGCGGGAAGCTCGCGATCAAAACCAATCGCTTCCGGCGACCGATCAGAGCGCCTTGGAACAATTGATCGAAGCCGAACTTCGCGCCTCATCTGTCCGCACTGAGACCTTGCTGCGTGAATTAACGCAATGAATCCTCGTTATCCACCTGTAGCCTTGCGAGCGCGCCATCGTTGTGAATACTGTAGTGCACCAGAGTCTATGTTCAACTTTCCGTTTGAGGTTGAGCATATTCGGCCACTGTCACAGGGTGGCGAAGACCACGAGGCAAATTGGGCGTTGTCCTGTCGCTCCTGTAATGTGTACAAAGGGTCGCGCCTTACCTATCCAGAACCAGAAACGAGTGACGTAGTCACATTGGATCATCCCCGTCTTAATTTATGGGAAGTGCATTTTCAATTGGAGATGGAGCTCGGTCGCATTCTCGGTAAGACCGTCGTTGGTCGTGCGACAGTAGCCTGTTTACGTATGAATAGCGATGCGCAATTGTTGGCACGACGGCAGTGGATTCGCTTAGGGCTATTCCCATAGCCTGTGCTTTTGCGCGTTACTTGACCGACCTTGCAGCAATTGATTTTTGTCTTGCGCCAACCGTCATTTTTGAGACAATTAGTCTATCGAGACTTTTATGGTACTATAGATGTGTAGGAAGTACAGGATGAAATGTTCACCCGCAACTTACACATCGATCCTATTCAGTCAACGGGCAAACTGCATACGGTTTGCCCGCATGGAAAAGAACGGAGACCAATGCAATGAGTACCAAACCGGAGCAAATCCCCATGCGCGCCGTGCCCGGCTACTATTCGAGCACGCCGGGCATCCAGATCGCGATCCAGACCAACGCTGACGCCAGCGACGAAGATTTGCAGTTTTTTGAGCAACTCGGCGTCGAGTGGGCGATGGTAGGTATCAGAAATCCTGAGCAACATACGCTCGATTTCTATAAAAGCATGGTCAAGCGTTTTGGCGACCACGGCCTCAAGATTTATCGGGTGACCAACCTCGGCGTCCACAACGTGCCGGAGATCACGCTCAACCTGCCCGGGCGCGATGCAAAGGTGGAGGAGTTTAAGCAGTTTATCCGCAATATCGGCGCGGCGGGGATCAAGTACAATACCTATGCGCACATGGCCAACGGCATTTGGTCTTCCGGGCGGGCCGAAGGGCGCGGCGGCATGGATGCGCGCCGGCTCGATATTAAAGACGCGGTCGGGCGGTGGGCGGACAAGACGTACGCTGGCGAGTTGACCCACGGGCGGCTCTACAGCGAAGAAGAATTGTGGGACAACTATACCCATCTGATCCGCGAGATTACACCGGTGGCCGAAGAGGCTGGTGTCTTTATCGGCGTCCATCCCGACGATCCGCCAGTCTATGCGCTGGGTGGCATTCCGCGCTGTATGTTCGGCAACTTTGCGGGCTATCAGAAAGCGATGGAGATTGCGGATAGCCCCAACATTGGCGTCTGCCTGTGCGTGGGTTGCTGGCTGGAAGGCGGCGAAATTGGCATGGGCGTGGGCGTGGTCGACGCGATCAAACACTTCGGCGCCAAGGGTCAGCTCTTCAAAGTCCATTTCCGCAACGTGTCGAATCCAATGCCCGAACCGTGGGTAGAGACGCTGATCGACAATGGTTATCAAGATATGTACCAGGTGATGAAAGCGCTGCGTGAAGTAAAGTTCGACGGCTGTATTATTCCCGATCACATTCCGGCGATGCTGGGTGGGCCACGGGTGGGCACCGCCTATTCAATTGCTTATATGCGGGCGTTGGTGCAGGCCGTCAATAATGAATTTGGTGGGCCAGCATAGGATCGGTCCAGGTTTCTATGATGTTATTCGCCCAATAAAGAGCACCCCGCCGCTGGCGGGGCGCTCTTCATTGGACGCATAACGCCATGCCCACTTAATCAGCCGCCATCGGCTGGGCAACCACGGTGGGAGCAGTGGTGCTGGGAATATATTTTTCTGCATGACCCAAGGCCGTAAAGCGGAAAATATTGGGAATGATCAAAATGATCACGCCGGTGACAAGATAGATCAGCCCCACATCGCCCGTCTGTTCGATGGCAAGAGCGCCCAGATAGCTACCCAACGGGATTGCCGACCAAGCCAACACGCCGGCAATACTGATCACACGCCCCAACATGTGGTTGGGCACAATTGCTTGACGCAAGCTGCCCGTGTTGATGTTGAAGAGGATGCTCAAACCGCTGCTGATCGCCCACAGCGGCAGCGCGACCCAGAAATTCTGATTGAGCGCAAAGACGATCTGTGCTAGCGCGCTGGCGGTCAAGGCGCCCAGCGCCACCGTGCTAAATGGCCACCGTTTGCGAAACCATCCTGCCAACAATCCCATAACGACCACGCCCAAACTGCCTGCCGAAAAAAGATAACCAATCTGCGAGTCGGAGGCGTGCAGCTGATCATTGGCAAAGAGCACCAGTTGATTACCGAAAGTCGTGCCAAAGAAATTGACCAGCGCTATCATGATCGAAATATTGCGCAGCACCGGATGACCGAGTACGTAGGTCAAACCTTCGCGTACATCGGCATAAATATTCGTTGATTTCTTTTCTTCTTCGACGGCATTGAAACTGATACCGATCAGTGAAAGCGTAAGCGCTGAAAGCAAAAACGTGGCCGCATCGATCAACAGCAGATCATAAATTGGCATCACAGCGATTAAACCGCCAGCCAACAGCGGCCGAATAACTGGCCTGAATTCGCCCATTGGCAGTGACAAGGTTATCTTGTGAAACTAGGCTCGGAATCGCCGAAAACTCTGCCGATTGAAAGGCAATGCCAATCGTGGAACTCGTAAAACTGAGTGCATAAATCCACCAAAGCGGCAGATTGTCCATCATGGCCAGCAGCGGGATCGAAGCGATCAGCAACGCATTGACAATTTCCACGGTAATCATCAGCCGCTTGCGGTCCACCCGATCAACCCAAGCGCCGATCACGAGCCCAAAGAGCAAATAGGGCAGCATGGCGAAAACTGTTGTCAGCGCCAGGTTCATCGCCGAGCCGGTCAGCTTGTAGATCAGCAACGGCAAGGCAAACGCGGTAAACGAGGTGCCCAGGTTTGAGATCGTTTGCCCGACAAAAAAGAGCCAAAAGTCGCGCGGTGAACGTGTTTGTGGTGTAGTCATCTTCCCTCCTCATTTGAAAACCACGGTGAATTGGTACGCGGATTTGCGCGGATAAACGCGGATAAAACAACACTGTAAAAATCCGCGCAAATCCGCGTACCGATCCCCATTTTCAATCTGCTTTCTTTGGCGATTGCAGAAATGCTTTGACCGGGAAAAGCGCAATGAATAGCCGAAAATTGTGATACTGATCAGCGTTGGGTTCAGGTTGCGACGAATGGAATTCGAGGAGCAATTGTTCAAATCGGCGGTAAAATTCTTGCGCCTGTTGCCCGGAAAACCGTTGCAAGCCCCACATCCACAACAACCGCCGCAGCACCTCGGCATTTTCACCGAGTTCGACCGTACCATCGGCCACGCTTTGCTCAAGCTGGATCCGTGTCGTCTCGAAAACCGCTTGCAGCCCAGGCGGCAGCGGTGATTCGGCACTGTCGCTTGAGCGAAAGACATCGTCATCAAACAGAAAAAGATAAGCAGTCGCGCGATAACTCTTCTCGATGATGCCAGAGACGATGCGCGTGCTAACAATGCGGATCAATCCTCGCTCTTCCAACAATTTAAGATGATAGTACAACTTTTTGGGCGAAAGATTGAGCGTCTGTGCCAATTCTTTGGCCGTTTGCACTTGAGCACGCAACAGATCAAGAATGCGGCTGCGCAGCGGATCGGCGAGCAACTTCAGTACTTCGGCGTCATCGATGTGTATGCTTGCAACTGGTTCAAACGGATTATCGAGTTTTGTTTCATCCATATTTTTTATTCCATCCAAATTATTTTAGATGGTCTAAAAATATCAGACAAATAAAGATTTGTCAGGAGGGAATTTTAGGTTTTCTTCCATTTCAGGTCAGCGAAAGCTATATGCACGCGCAGAGCGTAGCTCTGGCCGGATATCATATTTTTACCAGCGGAACATCGCCCTTGGCGAGGAAAAGTAGTACAATATTCTCAAGCTGGTAGGGCTTATGCAGCCTAAGAATATTCCAGGGATCTAAAAAATCGAAAGGCTCAATCGACGATGAATCCATCCGCGCCAGTGCTCGAATTACGCGTTGCCCTTACAACCAAAGAGTACGAGCGCTTAGTCGAGTTCTATTGTGTCGGCCTGGGGTTGGAGCCCAACGCACTCTGGACGGGTGAGTAGGACCGTGCTGTCATTCTAGAAATGGGAAAGGCGACTTTGGAATTGTTTGATGAGCCCCATGCCGCGGCCGTCGATCAGATCGAAGTGGGGCGGCGCGTAAGTGGGCCAATTCGTTTTGCCTTGCAGGTGCCAGATCTACCAGCCGCGCTGGATCGCTTGGTCGCGCATGGAGCCACGCTCATCCATCCCGCCATGGTAACGCCGTGGGGTCATATGAATGCGCGCGTGCAAGACCCAGATGGCCTACAGATTACGCTATTCCAAGTGCTAGACGCAGCGGATCCTAGCTTAGGTTAGTCGATCATTTTGTGGAGAAGAACGATGTCAGCGATTGGTGAACAACGTGCGATCACGTTGCGCTTTTTAGCGGAGCCGACCGAAGTTAATTTTGGCGGCAAGGTTCACGGTGGCACCGTGATGAAGTGGATCCCTTTATGCTGACGGCACGCGCGGAAAACTACCTCGTTGGCCGGCCCGATCTCAAAGCTACGATCAACCGGTTGCAGGCTTATCAAGCGGCGGGAGCGGATGTGCTCTATGCGCCCGGTCTGACAAACAAGGATGACATTGCCACACTGGTACAGGCTGTTGATCGTCCGGTGAACGTGATCATGGGTCTGCACGGCGTGCAACTGAGCTTGGCAACCTTGTCGGAGATCGGCGTGAAGCGGGTCAGTGTTGGCAGTGCGCTCTCTCGTGCCGCACTGGGGGCCTTTCTGCGCGCCGCGCAAGAAATGCGCGGTCAGGGCACCTTCACTTTTGCCGATGAGGCCGTGAGCTACCGCGATATCAGCGCCATGTTCGAGGGGTGATGGCGTTACTAAGCCCATTCTGCGTGGCGCTTACCGAATGAGAGTAGACTACCTAATGATCGTATGAGTGTTCAAACGCCCATGCCTAAGATTGATCCGACATACGGTTCAGACCAACATGGCTTGGTCTGGGGCTATCGTTTTGCGCCCAACCAACCCGCCCGGCCAGTCACTTCAGAGGCAGTGGTGGAATTTTTAACCACGCCGGATTCCGGCGCCCAAGGTGAATTCTTCTGGTTGCATTTTTCGCTTTCCAACTTGGCTTCGAAGGCTTGGCTACGCAACCTAAACTTGCCGGATGCCTTTTACGAAGCCTTACACAGCGAGGTAGGCTCCACGCGCCTGGAGCAGGATGCGAACTCGTTGGTGGCGGTGATTCATGATGTGCTCTTTGAAAGGACATTCGACGCCTCGGCGGTAGCAACCAGCCAGCTTTGTATTGCGCCGCGTCTGCTGGTCAGCGCACGCCACCGACCCTTGCGTTCGGTTGACCAATTGCGGGTAGCGGTGCGGGCGGGTGAAGTCTTTCGCTCGCCCGTTGAACTGCTAGCACACTTGTTGCGCGACCAGGCCGGTGTGCTGGTTACAATTCTGCGCCAATCTACCCTGCGCGTCGATCAAATCGAAGATCGGCTGCTAGCCAACCGGATTGCTGCCAGTCGTACCGAATTAGGCTCGCTGCGCCGAGTGTTAGTTCGCCTGCAACGGCTGCTGGCCCCAGAACCGGCGGCGTTCTTTCGCCTGCTCAATCGGCCGCCGGACTGGATTACAGAAGAAGATCTTCAAGATCTGCAACAGGCAGCCGAGGAGTTCTCTGCCGCCGTTGGCGACTCGGTGGTTCTGGTGGAGCGCGTCAAGTTGATTCAGGAAGAGCTGGTGGCGTTGGTCAATGAACAGACCAACCGCACCTTGTTTGTGCTAACGGTTGTCACGGTGTTGGCCTTACCGATCAACCTGGTGGCTGGCTTGTTTGGCATGAATGTAAGTGGCATTCCGCTGGCGGAACACGGCTACGGTTTCTTCTTGATTGTGGGTGCGCTGATGGTCTTAACCACGCTGCTGGCCTATTTGACGTTGATCAGACGCCGCGATTAGAGCAGTTACTCTTATTCGATCGAATGATGACGATTGGAGCGAAATATTTGAAAGGGCTTTAGAATGTATGTTGTCTTTCTTTACGGTGCTCCGGCGACGGGCAAGTTAACCGTCGGGTGCCAACTCGCCAAACTTACCGGCTTTCACCTTTTTCATAACCATCTGACTGTTGATTTGTTGCTGTCCGTCTTCGACTTTGGCTCAGAACCGTTCATTCGATTGCGTGAGCAAATTTGGCTATCAATCTTCAGCGAAGCCGCTAAAAATGACACTTCCCTCATTTTTACCTTTGCACCAGAAAAGACAGTCAGTGATAAATTCGTGGCAAATACGATCGAGACGGTAGCGTCTGCTGGCGGCGAAGTTCTTTTTGTTGAGTTATCGTGTTTACCCGACGAATTAGAAAAGCGAATCGAAAATTCTTCGCGCAGTGAATTCGGTAAGCTAAGTTCACTGGCAGAATATCGAGCATTAAAGCAGGCTGGCGTTTTTGATTTTCCAAAAATTCCAATACCAGCTTTGTCAATTGATACCACTCACACACCGCCGGATGCGACAGCCCAGCAAATTTGTCAACACTTTTCTTTGACTTAGGCGATTACAAAAAATAGTGCGCTCCGAAGAAAACACAGACGAGCAAGGAGACAAAGCATACGTATGAATCTACTAATTCGGCCTTATGCTAGCAACGACCTTGAAGCCATCATTGAGTTATCATTATTGGCGTGGGAACCAGTTTTTGATTCCTTTCAACAAGTATTGGGTTCCGCCATTTATGCGCTCATTTATCCAGA
>Ga0209591_10004901_pt1 | contig 15028 bp, 14 predicted proteins | sample MAT01_FD_187207 | JGI IMG/M metagenome (GOLD analysis project Ga0209591, IMG submission 187207) | Freshwater microbial communities from Lake Fryxell liftoff mats and glacier meltwater in Antarctica - MAT-01 (SPAdes) (version 2) | ecosystem: Environmental > Aquatic > Freshwater > Ice > Liftoff... | reverse complement strand
TCACGGCCTATGCCACTTGCGGATGGAAACTGGTCTACAAACAGGGAAAGATCAGCTCCATCGGAACACCCAAGGGCCGGACACTGGACTATGTTTACTCCGGGGGAAGGGTGGCGGAGATTCGGGATAAAGGGAGCGTTGTCCTCAGCACACGGGTTGATTCTATGAGCGGAGTGGTGGCGGGACTTGTCATAGGGGGAAAGGAAATTTCTTTGACCCAGGCCCAACGGCCGCAGGTGCAAAAGATCAAGGGCCAGAATCTGGTGGCAGGGATGTCCTCGGCTCTGAACGAAGTCAAGCAGCCCAGCGGTGAAACAAACAGCTATGCCTTTACCGTGGATGAGAAACTGAATCCCACCCTGACCATCAACCAGAAACGAACCATTACCTGGGACGCAGAAACCAAGAGAATCCTTAAGGATGAGGAATGGACGTACAACATCACCCCGAGCAACGATCCTCTTTTGTTCTATGCTGCCATTGGAAGAATCAATGCCAAGAAACAATCAGAATTATGGCATTTAGATGCTGGCAAAGGGATAGAAACGACTATGCACCCTGATGGAATGAAAACAGTAAGCCGAAAGTTTGTTTCTGGTCCTCTTACCGGCAAGATAAGATCAATTGAAGCTTTCGGTGCAAATTTTAAAGAAGAAAAGAAGTTTGTTTACAATGAAAATGCGGAACTTATTAAAACCATTAAAACGTCGAGTTCCGGTTGGATCAATGAAACAACCTATTTTAAAGGACTTGGAAGTAAATCAGTTATGGAAAAAGAGGTAAACGGGAAATCGCTCAGTTTTAAAACATACGCCACCGAAAAAGGAGCAATATATGCTATTCAAAGATAAGACACTAATTATAAAACTCACGTTTTGCTGGATTGGAATTGCCGTGATGGGTGCCAGCGCGACCGCAGGGGTTGAAGTTACAGTTACTCCGGCAGCAGCCTATACTTACGCAGTTAGTTCTGGCTCTCCCTTTACTGGGGCCACTACGTTAACGCTATTGGATACGAAATTCAGAGCATACTTGAAGGCCCGCGAGGGCGAAAAAATTGGATCATTCGTGGTTACCCCAAAGACTACTGATCATGAATACGAAACAAAACCTCTTGAATGTTGTTATGATCTCGCAACATCGGAGGATGGAATTTCGTATAAATTAGATACAGCAAAACCCATAAAGATCACATACGAAGGAACCGCGCCAATTATCTACCTGCCTACCTTGGGAGCTTATTCTTCCGTTTGTACTTCAGCGAAAAACGAATGGAATTCCTACAGAGCAATAGTTAGGTCCCACGAAGTTGGGCATTATAAAGTATTGAAAAATGCCTTTCTTAAGAAATCTGTAATTGAGCCCCACTTTACCTCTATCTCTTGGGAATTTAAATCAAATTGCTACAAATACAGGGATGCTGTAGACGGATTATTTGAGGTTTTTGAGTTTGTTACAAATAACATTGTAATTGGTGATGAAGCGGCGGCCGCTGAGTATGATATTTTGCAAGATGAGTATCATTTAATGGCTCCTTTCAGGCACCTGGACTTATCTAAGGAATGCCACTAACAATGAACGCCAAACTGAGTCTTTTTTTGTCGCTCGCCTTCCTTGTATCGTTTCAAGAGCTATTTTCATCGACTGAAAACTCAATGCACCTTCCCTTGAGTTTCAGTGCGAGTGTTGTCAAAGTGGAAAAAGACAATGTTCTACGAATAACGGTTAAGAACCAAGATCAGAAGAACTTGAAAATAAACATTGCGGCTTTTAAGGAAATACAATGGCGGATATGGGAAGTTCAACCTAATGAAAAGGGCGGTGAGAGGGTTAGAATGAAAATGAATTTTGGCAGACGCATATCTAGTCCTAAGCCTGGGCCTCTTGCCGTTAATAATGAAATAGAAAGTTTGCTTGAACAGGTTAACTCGGTAGTTCCACTCGAACCTGGTAAAACTTACTCCGTGGATATTCCTATAAAACCTATTTTCGGGAGTTTAGAAATTAATCATGAGCCTTCACGATATCGAATTTCAGGCATGGCCGAAAAGATTGCCTTCTTCGAGGACGTTCCGTTAAGTGCAGAGTCGATAACATTATATAAAACTAGTTTTCTTACAAAATTCGTCGAAATCGCAACCGCAGATTTAAAATGATATCAGACTGGAATTTGGAATAATCTGCCAATTTGCGGTTAACTGGGTCAGTCATGTGTGGCACTAAGATAAGCGTCTCGAAAGCGGTGAAAGTTGTGAGTGTGGCACGGGTTTTGCTCTGTAGCCAGGATGAGTAAAACCCCGTTCTTTAAAGAGTTTGGCGCCTTGTTATTTAAATGACGCGCCAAGGACAAAGTCCCAAGCCATTCTGGAGAGTGAACAACTCGAAGATCTCTACGAGATATTCGGAGGTTGTTTTCAGCAATCCCTTTTGGAACCCAGTGCCAAGTCTGTTGGCAATCGGCGGCGCAAGCTGCCGCTTTCTGTTACGTTCTGGGCTTTTATCAGCCAGGCTTTAAGTCCACGCAGTTCCAGCCGTGAGACAGTGTGCCGGATTGAGCTTACTTCGAAAATGTGGCCAAACGATAAGAGGTGCTAAAAAGGAAAGGCATCTATGAATACTGTTAAAACGCAGCGTCAATACGATCAGGACTTCAAGCAACAAGCGGTTGCTTTGATTCAAAGCGGGGACAAAACCATCGAATAAATCGCCCAGAACCTGGGCATGCCGACCAAGACTTTGGCCTGTTGGAGGCGGCAGCAACTTAAATCAGGCCACGCCGCAGCCCCGAGCGTTTCGGGTCTACCGGATCAGGCCCAGATCCTGGCTTTAAAAGCCCAGCTCAAGGATGTGGCCTTGGAGCGGGACATCCTAAAAAAAGCCTAGGCCATCTGTTCCCAGTGGAAAGCTCAAGGCAAGTTCGATTCGAACTGGTAAAACAGATGGCCCAAGCCTGTCACTGCTCACAAAGCAAAACCTGCCGTATACTGGAAGTCTCCCGCAGTGGAGCTTGCGCCCATGCCCGCAAAGCGACCAAACCCAAAAAAAAACACGATCAACTTCTCACCATGAAAATCAAAGACTCCTTTGTTCTAAGCCGTCAAACCTATGGTTCACCCAAGATCTAATTCGATCTGCGTGATCAAGGCCTGCGTTGCGATGAAAACCGTACTAACCGCCTGATGAAAGCCTCGGACCAGCCCTGCTCGTGGAGCCAGGGGATTTCCGTTAAAATAATAGGCTCTATTTTTGATTCACGCTGGGTAAACCGAGGGCGGCCAAAACGTCGATAGATTCCTACCGTGCTTCCAGATTGCTCATCCAAAGGACGGACCGACATAAGAACCGCTTCGATATCCGCATCCTTTCCGAAGGAGTAGGCTTCAGACTGGCAAAACACTTCACCAAACACAATCTGCTGCCGCAATCGGGTCAGATGGGTCTTTTTTCGCTGAGCTCTTTGAAAAACCCGGCAACCACCCAGGACATGTCCGGATGATCGATGGCCTTCAGCAGCCTCGGAAACTGCTCATCACTCATACCACCAGCCGTAAAATTGACATAAACCTGCGGAGCCCCCGGAACGGTTTGACAGGACAAGCCCCAAAGCCAAATCTCAGCATCGATCAAGACGCAGAGTCCATCCATCAAGTAACGTTTTTTGACCGCATGTTCTCCCTCCAAAGCCGCCACTTCCCCCACCAGACGGATCATGGAGCGCACGTCATCTTCACCAAGTTCCTGCTTCATTGCTGTTTTCTCAGCCGCATTCGTGCCGTAAGCAAGATGGCAATTCAATTTTAGAAACTCTCCTCATTGGGAAAAGCCAGTGACTCCGTGATTTCGGTAGGCACGGGGGGATCTCCCGTTAACCCGGCGGAACTGCCGCGAAAAATAATTGCTGTCGTTGAATCCACAACGAAAGGCCACTTCAGTAATGGTCATTTTTTGTTCCTCCCCTGACAGCAGTACCTCCGCCCTTCGTATCCTGCTTCGTATCACATATTCAGCTGGAGAAAAGCCGGTTGCCTTGCGGAAATAACGAAGAAACGACCGTTCGGACATTGCGGCCTTTGTTGCCATCCCATTCAGGGAAAAAGCTCCCGCAGGATTTTGGTCTACAGCGGCCATGACGCGGCCAAGCCGCATGTCAAGATCGGACGATACATCCGAACCTTTACCGTAACTTCTGGCCAATAACCCTATCAAAAGAATAAGCCATGCTTTTGCCAAAAAAGCTCCTCCCTCCCCACCCTGTCTGGTTTCCATCTCGATGGCGTCCACCCATTGGGAGGCTTTGTGCAGATCCCCATGGCTGAGCCGGAGCCGTCCTGAAAAATCCTTGGAACGCCAGCGGGCAGACTCGAATGTGAAAAGCGGATGGTATCCGGCCAGGCTTCCCAGATTTTTGGCGAGATTTTCCACCAGTTCCTGTTTTAACAGAACATTGATCAGCCCGAGGGATTCAGTTTTTTCGTAGGCGTGACTGCGTTTTCCATGGATAACCATGACATCCCCGGTCCGGATTTCGTGCCGGATTTCTCCCGTGCGATGAATTCCTTTACCCGCAATAATAATGACAATTTCAACGAATTCATGCGCATGGGATCCCATGGGAGACTGGTTCGACTGCCTGGAAATAGTGACCGGTGCTCCGAAGTCATGGAAATGTGACTCACTGCTTAGAAGCCAGGTTTTAGGCATGGCGGGATCGTGCTTGTTTTTGGCGATATGATCAAGGATTTTTAATAGATCCACGCCAAACTATCACTTCATGAGCACACCTCTTGCCGATGCCTCCTGGATATGTTCCACCGTCATGGGAGGCCCCCGCTCCTCCGCTCCAGCCCCTTATTTTCGTAAAGGCTTCATTATCGCCAAGCCCCTGGCCTCCGCCCGCCTTTCCATCACCGCTCTGGGACTTTACGAGGCGGAAATCAATGGGCAGGTTGTTGGCGATCACGTGTTTGCACCCGGCTGGACGGATTATTCCGTGCGGGTTCCCTACCAGACCTATGATGTCTCTTCTTATTTGAAAGAGGGCGAAAACGCCATGGGGGCAATTCTCGGCGACGGCTGGTATTGTGGTCACATGGCCTGGATAGGCCGCAGACTCTACGGTGACAAACCTTCGTTGTGCGCATCTCTAGAACTTCACTACAAGGACGGCAGCTCGGAAAAAATCCTCACCGATACCACTTGGAAAACAGCCACCGGTCCCATCATCCAGAACGACTTTCTCATGGGGGAAGACTATGACGCGCGGCTTGAACTGGGTTCGTGGTCGAGTCCGGGCTATGACGACAAGACATGGTTCCAAAGCCAGAGCCCCAAGTTGGACACCTTTCCGGAGCCTGTCGACCCCATCGGACCTCCAGTCCGCCGCATCGAGCAAATCCAGCCTGTCATCAGCCGGGAATTGCAGGTCGGGCATAACCGTTCCCGGACTTATGACTTCAAGCAGAATTTTTCCGGGCGCCTCCGCGTTCGTGTCAAAGCCAAGGCCGGCACAACCTTCTGTTTCCGCCATGCTGAAATCCTCAACCCAGACGGCAGCCCCTACTATGACAATCTGCGTGCGGCCAAAGCCACCAATTACTACACCTGCAAAGGTGACGGAATCGAGGTCTGGGAACCCCGTTTCACCTTCCACGGATTCCGTTATGCGGAAGTGGATGTCGCCGCTTTGGAAGGGGACGATTTTTTGGAGGTCACGGGTATTGTTTTACACTCGGACATCAAACCCACCGGAAGTTTTGCCTGCTCAAATCCCCTGCTCAACCAGCTACAGCACAACATCGTCTGGGGACAGAAAAGCAACTTTCTCGAAGTGCCCACCGATTGTCCCCAGCGCGATGAACGCCTGGGCTGGACCGGCGACGCCCAGGTTTTCATTCGGACGGCCTGCTTCAATATGGACGTGCAGGCTTTCTTTAACAAATGGATGCGGGACGCCCGCGATGCCCAGTCTCCCAACGGAGGCATTCCTTCGGTCATACCCGATCGCGGGTTTATCCCGAACCGTGAAGATGGAGGTCCCGCCTGGTCCGATGCCAACATCATCTGCCCGTGGACGATATACCTCTGCTACGGCGACCACAAAATTCTCGAAGACCACTACTCATCCATGCAGCGTTATGTGGATTTCCTGAAAAATCACCGTTGCAAAGGATTGATCCGCTCCCATCCCGATGTGGATGAATGGGGTGGTTACGGAGACTGGCTTGCACTGGACGACAGCGGGAAAACCGAGGGCATCACGCCACGAGATCTCATCGGCACGGCCTTCTATGCCTACGACATCAGCATCATGGCCCACGTGGCCGCTATACTCGGACATCAAGAGGATGCCTCCCACTATAAAAAGTTGCATGGCGAAATCGTTCAGGCCTTCCAAAACCGTTTCATGACTCCGGAAGGTCTTTTGACTTCGGCCACCCAGACGTCCTACGTGCTGGCCCTACACTTCGGACTGGTGCCGGAAAAACTTTTACCTGCGGCGGTCGGAGAGCTGATTCGCGATATCAAAAAACGCGGCTTCCATATCGCCACCGGATTTGTGGGAACTCCCTATATTCTCGAGGTTTTAGAAACACATGGCCATCTGGACATCGCTTACAAACTTCTTGAACAGGAAACATTCCCCTCCTGGCTATTCCCGGTGAAAAACGGGGCCACCACAATCTGGGAACGTTGGGACGGTTGGACCCCGCAAAAGGGTTTTCAGGACAAAGGCATGAATTCGTTCAACCACTATGCCTATGGTGCCGTCGGAGCCTGGATGTATCGCAGCGTGGCCGGCTTGGAGCTTGATCCCCAGGAACCCGGTTACAGGCATATCCTTTTCCGGCCGCGTCCCGGCGGCAGCATCACATGGGCCGAAGCAAGCCTGGAAACACTTCAGGGCCAAACGTCCATCCGTTGGGAATTGAAGAATGACAAACTTGAAGTCGATATCCTTGTTCCCCAAGGCTGCCACGCCACATTTTCCGCCCCGTCCGGTTTCAGCGGAGATGAATCCAGCTACAAAGAAGGAAAACACCAGTTGGTGTTGAACAAAGCCTGAGCGCCCCCCCTGTCCTTCGCCTGCCTGAATAAAGGAAGAACCGGGAGCTCGCCAGGATTTTCTTCCTTTTGCCAAAAGGCAGCGGATATCCTAGGTTGTTTTTATGTCTCCCCTTGACGACTTAAAAACAGCACTCGACAGCTACTATGTAGCCATAGATTCCCAGAAAACCGACCAGCCTCTGGATCTCGCCGCACCCATGGCTGGATTGGAAACCTTTTCTTTGAATCCACCCCCGGATCTCCACCCCCAACTCCGCCACTACCTGGAATCGCGCAGCTATCGCAAAGCCTGGATGTTCTTGCAGGATCAAACCCCGGAAAAAGGTTCCTGCGGCCGTTAAGAGTCAGGATATTAACGCAAAGGGCATAAGAAGCTAAGACGCAAGTTTTCAAAAAAATAAACCGCTCTTCTTTCTGAGCTCCACTTGAGCCTTCCACCCTTGGCGCCTTTGCGCTAAACTGTTCCCATGGTCGTTTCTGCCAGTATCACCTGTCCCCACTGTGGCGAAAGCTGGGAAACCTCCATCGACACCTCCCAGGGCGATCATCAAACCGTCGATGATTGTTATGTCTGTTGCCGCCCGATGACGGTTTACGTCGAGTGCGAACCTGGTGAGGTGATTTCCGTGCAAACCGAAGTGGCCTGACAGAACGCTCCACTTCTTACGACCTGGGAACAGGCGGAGGCGGGGGGTTTTTTCCCAGGATACGCTCCACCAGGCCGGGGAGGCCGGGTTTTCTGTTCACCTCCGGCACCAGGATCGTATCGTAACACGCAGGACAGACCCCATGAGAAAAATCTGCTCCTGTGACTTCGTGGAAATAAGTCTCCACCTGCTGCCAATATTCCTTGTCGTTGCGGACTTTTTTGCAATACATGCAGATCGGCAGCAGGGCACGAAGCTGCCGGATCTGCGATTTGTAGGAGATGATCCTCTCGGCCACTTTCAACCGGATCATCAATTCCTGCATGTCCACCGGCTTGGGCAGAAAATCGTCCACCCCCTCGCGCATGGCCTGGTAATAATCCCCCTTCCCGCTGCGCGCGGTTTGCAAAATAAAATAAATGTAGTGGTTCGTCTGATGAAGGCGGATTCGCTGGCAAAGTCCGACCCCGTCCAACCGGGGCATCAACCAGTCACTCACCACCACGGAACAGTTTCGCAACATGAACAGCTCCCAGGCCTCTTCCCCATCCTGAGCCACCGTGACCTCATGCCCCAGTTCCTCAAGATTTTGCTTCAGCAATGCCCTGGAGGCGGCATCATCCTCGGCCAAAAGCACTTTCATGAGGATTTATCCTCCTCTCCCCAGATGTCAAATCTGTGACACTCCCGTTACTTCAAGCCCGTTTTCCGGGAAAACACAACAGAAACCAGCCAACAATCAGGGCCAATCCTCCCAGTGGAGTAATGGCACCGAGCCACTTCAGATTGCTGAGTGCCAGCACGTAAAGACTGCCGCTGAAGATCAGAATCCCGACCGCAAAACAGCGAAAAGACCAGACAAACGGCTTGGAGTGGAAAGCCAAAATCAAAAGAACCACAGCATGGACCAGGTGGTAAAGAGAAGCTGTTTTCCAGACATCAGCCGTTCCGTTTTTTTCAAGAATAGGCTCCAACCCATGAGCGCCAAAAGCACCCAGGCCCACCGCCAACAAACCGGTAATCGCAGCAATCCGAAGCATAAGGAGGAAGTTTAACGCAAAGTGTTTAAGACGCAAAGGCGCAAGTTTCTGAAGCGGAAAATCTCCAGGCTCTCCCCGCCGATGAACGGATTCGTCCTTAGGCCAACATGATCTCTTTGTAAAAACTTCGCGCTCCTCAGCTTTCTCCCTGTTAAAAATGTTTTAAGTCCCAAACGGCTTGTGCAACTCCTGTACAATAGCCTGCCACTCTTCCACCAAGGTTCCCTTATGTTTCGTCTTCCCTGCCTTGTCATACCAATAGGAAGCGTTGAACTCATCCCCTTCCTTGCGATGGAGGAACCCATGAACCCAGTCACCTTCCTTCGAGTTCGCGGCCTGGGCCAGCTCATGCGCCTTTTCCCAGTCACCCTTCCCATCATGCCAAAGGGCCTGCAGGGCCAGACTGGGTTGATCCGAAATGTCCGTCTCAAGAAAAATACCGAAATCCTGATCGTTCATTCCTGCAATGATAGCTCAAGGAACGGAGAGGGCAAGGTGCGCCCTCATTCCAATTCCAATTGACAAAGGCCTAACTGTATCATATGTATTAACACAGTTATGGAATTGCAGCTCCACATCGCACCCGGCTCGAACCAGCCCCTATACAGACAGTTGCAGGACCAGATCCGTGCCATGCTCTCAAGCGGCAAACTACGCTCCGGCGAAACCCTTCCCAGCGTGCGGGCCCTGGCCGAGCAACTGGTCATCAATCCCAATACAGTTGCCCGCGCCTATGCCGAACTGGTGCGCGAAGGCCTCATTGAATCCAGCCAGGGCAAAGGTTTCTTCGTCGGGGAAAGACGCCAAATTTATTCCGACATCGAACGCCAACGCCGGCTCAAAGCCGCCATCAGCAACTTTGCAGGGGAAGTGGCTTTCCTGGATTTTGACCGCGACACCATCCTCAAGGCGATGGAGAGCGCCCTGGGGAACCTGAAAACTAAAAACAACCCGCCCGGAAGGGACTGAACCTATGGCCGAACCCGTAATCCACATCGAAAAGTTGACGCATTATTTTGGCACGAAATGTGTCGTCGACAACCTCAGCCTCAGCATTCCGAAAGGAAGCATTTTCGGTCTCCTCGGCCGCAACGGTGCCGGGAAGACCACCACCGTCCGTGTCCTCATGGGATTGGTCTCTCCCACCCGGGGCAGCGCCAAGGTCCTCGGCTGTGATTGCAGCGACCTCACTCCGGAAGTCAAAAGCCGCATCGGCTACCTGGCGGAAGGCCACCATGTCTACGGCTGGATGAGCGTCGACGAATGCCGCAAATTCCAGAAAGCCTTTTACATCCATTGGAACGACGATCTCTTCATGTCGGTCATCCACCATTTCCGTTTGGATTCCAAGGCCAAGGCGGGAGCTCTCTCACGGGGCCAACGTGCGGGCCTATGCCTGGCACTCACCCTGGCTCCCGAACCCGAACTGCTTATTCTTGACGACCCGGCCCTGGGTCTCGATCCGGTCGCGCGACGCAGCCTGCTCGAATCCATGGTCTACGTCACGCGGAGCAAGGACCGGAGTATCCTCTTTTCGTCACATCTCCTTTCCGATGTGGAACGTGTCGCGGACGACATTGCCGTGATCCAGGATGGCAAACTTCGCGCACGTTGCTCGATCGAGGAATTCAGCAGCCGCATACGAACCTATGTGCTTCGTTTCAAGGAAAGGCCTCCTTCCCTTCCGGACAGGCCCTGGCTCCTGCAAAGTTTCCGCACTGACCATGAACTGTCGATCACCGTGGCGAATCCCGGTGAGGAAAGCCGACTTTTCATGGAAAAGCTTGGGGCGGAAAGCCTGGAAGAAACCGAGGTCGGCCTGGAAGATGCGTTCATTTCCTACGTCGGCGAACGTGGAGAAAAAACGTTCTTCCTACAAACCAATGGAGCAAGCAAATGAAGGCGCTATTCTGGAAAGAAATCCGTGAAAACCTCAAATGGGCACTGATCGCATGCGTTCTCCTGTCGCTTGCCCTCTGTTATTCATGGAGCATGGTAATAGATAGCGGCAAAAACTCCTACCTGTCCATCTGCAGTCCCCTGATCCAGACCTCCCTGCTTTTCGGCTCGTTCATCACCGCCACCGCCCTGGGGTTCCTGCAGATATTTCCTGAGCAGATCCGTGACCGTTGGGCCTTCCTGGTCCACCGCCCAGTCTCACTGAAAACCCTTTTCTGGGCGAAAGCTTCAGCCGGACTGGCGCTTTACTTTACGGCCATGGGTCTTCCGTATCTTGTCCTTTGTCTCGGGGCTGCGATACCCGGCGCCATCCACGGCCCTTTTTACTGGGGAATGACGCTTCCGGGCCTCCTCAGCATCATCGTTGGTTCTTCATTCTACTTTTTGGCCGTCCTTTGTGCCATGAGATCGGCAGCCTGGAAGGGCAGCAAACTCCTCCCTCTGTTGGCCGGCGTCGGAATACTCATTTTGAGTCAGGTAGTGGGAAGCGCATCCATTGCCTTCCTGGCCGCAGGCCTTTTCCTCCTGCTCGCCACCCTCGCCTCGATCAGCGCCTTCATCTCCTCGTCCGCTCCGGTCTCACGCCGACTCAGGACGCTTCCGCTTGCGCTTCTGCTATTCCTTGGGTACACGATCCTTTTCTTTTTCACGGTGTCTCTCGTCAGCGTGCTCTCGCCCCGCAGTTTGAACTATGTGCAGGAGAATTATCGCCTGATGAAGGACGGCGCCATTGTCTTGGTCAGGGCTGATAAAACCGGAACCCAGGTCAGCCGCCTGGACGGAACGGCCCTTCCCCTTACCCCTCGCGACCTTGAGCAGTTTTACTCAAAAACACTTGATGAAAAGGGCATGACCTATCGGGACATCGAGGGAATACGCAGTGAATACAACGATTTTCACAATGCCACCCATTGGTTCAAGCCCGAACTGGGAACCGAGAGGGGCCGCTGGTTCTACCTCGACGATAAAGGTTATTTTGTGCGCTACTCGATGGATCAAAACCTCATCGACGGTTACCTCGGCACCACGGGCTTTTCCGATGCGGCACCTGCGCCAAAGGACCGCTTCGCTGGAAAATTCCACAAGGGCAAATACACCCAGGACCAGACCTATCTTTTCGGCTCGGGAGCTTATTGGATCGACCTCCTCAACCAGCAGGTCATCGCACTCAAGCACAACGGATGGGATTCGGAAGTTCTTGCGGCGGCAACACTCTCCAGCTCTTCACGGGAAAGCATCGAGAACCAAATGGCAGTCCTGCTGACAAGCCCTGGAAGAACCCTTGAATTCTACAAGAGCGACGGCAGCCTCCTTTTCCAGACCCAACTGGCACAGGACGAAACCGACTATCCCACTATCGTCCTGATGAAGCTGGAAGATAACAGCCGCTATTATGTGAAACTCGATCCCAACCGGCCAATGAAGGAGCAACTGCCCGGCAAAGTCCTGGCTTATGATTCCAAAGGAAACTCCGCCGGCACTTGGGATCTTCCTCCGCTCAAAAAACAGACCTATGGCACAAGCTGGGAGAGCTTTTTCTACGTGCCCAGCATCGGTCCCGGCCTCTACGGAACCTATCTCTGCACGATTTATATCGGTGTGTTGAACGGAAGCAAAACCTATCAAACCGAATGGAATAACCTGTCTGCAAAAAATAACGTATTCTACATCCTGACAGCCGGCATCACAGGCATAGGCCTCGTCTCGGCATTCTGCGGATGGCGGCGCATGAGGCGCTATAGCTTTTCCAGGCGCGAACAGGCATGGTGGACCTTGTTTACTTTCCTGGGAGGATTGCCCGCCTTTTTCGCCTTCCTCTCAGTCCACACCTGGCCCGCCCAACTCCCCTGCCCCGCCTGCCGGAAAACACGTCCGCTCAACTCAAACCAGTGCCCTCACTGCCAGGAGGAATGGCCGGAAAAGAAATTGGATGGAACGGAAATTTTTTCGGTTCCGCCGCACTGAAGATTGAGGCATGATAAATGTGCTGTTAAAACCGGAAATTGAGCGATCCGTTGACGGAGTGAATTTGCTTCGCTTGCTCCCGCGAGTCCCTCCTTTGTGCCTGTTCAGCCAGACAGGCTGACCTGGGGCGCTCACCAGCGCTCCGGGGCGCCTGATCGCTTAAAATCTAAAATTCACCGACCCGTTGATCGAGTGAATTTCATAATCGCTGTTGGCCTCGGCACTGTAACCCAGCAAAGCGGAGATGGCGTCGCTGAACAGCAACTGCGCTCCCGCTCCTGCCACCACGCTGTCCCGCGCAATGTCCGAGCCCTGGACAGTAAAGAAATTGCCCGCGCCGCTGGCGAGCCGTGCATTGACCGATCCGTTGTCATCCATAAACTCATGCTGCCAGCCCACACGGGCATAGGGCCGCAGGGTCCAGGTTTGAATCTTCCAGTCGTAGCTGACCTTGGCCGCCAAGGTGCTGCGCAGGGAATCAGCGTCCCGATCCTCGATGCTCAGCGGGGCCAGCGATCCACTCTCGGTAAAGCCATCAATCCACAAATGGGTATAGCCCAGTTCCGCCTCCGGCCCAAAAGTCCACTCCTTGTTCTTACCTGCTTTAAAATTTTGCCCCAGGGCCAGATGGGTGTTGATCTCGGTTCCATTGGTCGATCCCGTGGCGTTGCCACCCAGGGATACACGATCGCTGTCGTAGCTGTGGGCGCCGCCGCCGATGTTGGCCGAGACCCAGCTTCCCTTCTCATGCCACCAGGTGCCATAGGCCCCGAACTTGGCGGAGTCGGATCCGATCTTGCTGCTGGCGCTGGTGTTAGCCTCACTGCCCTGATAACCCGCATAAAGACCCACCGCCGCGTTTTCCGTCAGGCGGTAGTCGCCACCCAGGATCATTCCGCCGGTGGAGAAGTCATAGGAGTCGCCGTTGCCGTCGCCATCATAGTCCCCAAAAGTGCCCTGGCCGGAGACAAAGAATCCGAGTCTTCTGTCGTCTGCCTTGGGAACAAAGAGTTGGCCACCGGCCACAGGGTCACCGGACGCGGCAAAGAGGTTTTGCTGGAACTCTTTTCCGCTATCCCAGAAACCCAGTCCGTTGTTGGAAAATTGCTGACTGTTCTGGATCTCATTCCCGCGGTTATTCAAGATACGGAAAATATCCCGGCTATTGGCAAAGCCCATTTCTCCCAGCAGGGCCAGTTCCTCCGGGGCGATCTGGTCGAAGGCACCGGGAAGCTGACCCGCTAAAAGCGTGTTGAGGAAATCAATAAGTGGCTGATCTTCTCCGGTGGTGGAGAAGAGGTCCAGATTCCGCGCCACGGCCCGTTGGTTGGGCGTTCCGGCAAAGGGGACAAAGTCTTTTTGGCTTAGGGCAATTTCTATGTTGAATGTCGTCGAATTAATGACCACGTTGGCCAGGAGGGCTGCGCCGAGGTTGGTCTGGATGTCCGAGAATCCTGTGGCGGCATTCCCCGCAAGCGTGAAACTGTTAGCCTGGATCAGGGTGAAGGAGTTTCCCACCACCGGCACGAAGCCAAAGAGAAGATCGAGCGTGCCGTTGAGAGTTGCGATGCCGTTGACCCAAATCTGGTCGTGCCCGGTGCCCGGCGTGGTGCCGTTGATTTCCATACGGGTGGTGCTGCCGCTTTGCAAGGTCAGCGGTCCTACAGTTAAGATACCAGTATTATTGCCAGGGGAGAAGATGCCGCCGCTGGCAACATTCACGCTGCCGCCAATTCTGCCGTTGCCGCCCAGGGTCGCTCCGCTTGCGACGTTGACCAGGCCTGTGCCAGTGGCGCTCCCAGCGGTATTGTTGGCCAGGAGAGTGCCTGCGGAGACAGTCGTGCCACCGGTGTAGGTGTTCTCTGCGGTTAAGGTCGTGGTTCCGGCCGCGAGTTTGTTGACGGTGAGGCGGCCCTCAAGGATGGGGTTGAAGGTGAGGTTGCCCGTGTGGTTGAAGTTGACGACGGCCGTGCCGAGGCCGCCGGTGACGGATGCGGTGCTGAGCGTGCCAGCCGTGCCACCAGTGCCGATGTTGAGCGTGCCAGTGCTGTCTGCCCGTTCGCCCACCCTGACCGAGGTGGCCGTAACCGTGCCGCCGCTTACGCTCAGGCTCCCAGTGCCGCGATTGCCCACAAGCAGAAAATCCGAATTTGTCCAGTTTCCCCCGCTTACCGTCACCGTGCCGTTCGAGTCTCTGCTGTTGCCAATGGAGCCGCGCGTATTGGAAACCGTGCCGCCGCTTACGCTCAGGCTCGCAGTGCCGCGACTGCCCACATTGAGTTGACCCGAAATCGTCCAGTTGCCGCCAGTCACTGTGGCAGTGCCGGTCGAGCCAGCTACGTCGCCAATGAA
>Ga0209591_10004900_pt1 | contig 15028 bp, 12 predicted proteins | sample MAT01_FD_187207 | JGI IMG/M metagenome (GOLD analysis project Ga0209591, IMG submission 187207) | Freshwater microbial communities from Lake Fryxell liftoff mats and glacier meltwater in Antarctica - MAT-01 (SPAdes) (version 2) | ecosystem: Environmental > Aquatic > Freshwater > Ice > Liftoff... | reverse complement strand
ATTTACCACAAGCGATGGTGAAAAATCAGTTTCAGCATCTCCGGTTCGTAACATTCCAATTCTTCCTGAAAATTCGGACTTATTGACATTTGAGGGAACTCCACTCGGTGCGGTTTTTGCGCAGTTGTCATTTAAATCTGGTCTTCAAATACAATCGGAACTGAATCCTGATTGGCTTTATAGCGGTACACTAAACACAAAGAATAGAAAGGAAAGTTTTGAATTACTTTGTAAACCTTTTGGGGCAACCTATGAAATAAGCACCAATGGTATTGTATCTATTAAACGCTGATGCGCGCAGTTTTCATCCTGATTTTGGTATTGCTGACAGGTATCTGCTTAGGACAGGCACCTCTACCTGAAAAAATTCCAGCCACACAATTCTCGGGCAAAACATTCAATAAAACCTTAAAGATCCTCAACAGGAAGTACGATTTTCGATTTTCTTACAATCCTGAAGCTACTGAATATATTGTGGTGCCAGAGATGCCTGATTCTATTGATATTGAAACCTTCCTCACCATTTGTTTATCAGAAACGGAATTTGAATTCGAAAGAATTGCGGATACCTACGTCATAAAACCACAGGAGGCGGCACAGAATAACAAAACAGTGAAGCGGAGAAATTTTGCGATAAGCGGAATAATCAGAGATATTAAAACCGCAGAATCGCTCCCTTTCGCGAGCGTGGGCATCGCTGGTACCGATATCAGTATTTCGTCAAATCTCGAGGGAAAATTTACATTACTCTCTGTTCCCACCGATACTTCCACTGTGATTGTCCGCTATTTGGGTTACAAGGATTTACGAATCAACTTGTATCCAGGATTAACGACGTCCAATGCGGTATACGAGATGCAGCAACAGGAACGCCGTTTACCCTCCGTCCAAATTACGGCCGTGCGGCAAAAACTGGTAGACATTTCACCAGGTGTTAGTCAATATAACTTCAATACTGCAGAAATAGTCAAATTGCCAAACCTGGGTGAGAATGATTTGTTTGCCGCCCTGCGTTGGTTGCCCGGGGTGAGCAGCAGTTCCGATGCCAGTGCCGGCCTGCGGATACGGGGGGGCGGTTCGGATCAAAATCTCGTCATGTTTGATGGAATTACAGTTTATCATGTGGATCACTTTTTTGGATTTCTCAGCGCTTTTAACAGCAACGTGGTAAAAAATGTCCAGGTCAATAAAGGGGGATTTGATGCGCGGTTCGGAGGTCGTACATCTGGATTTTTAGAAATCACGGGTATTGATGGAAATAAAAAAGAGCCAAAAATTAGTGTAGAAGCAAATATGCTGAGCGTTAATTTTCTGGCTGAGTTACCAATCGTTGAAGATAAAGCATCTCTCATAGTGGCCTATCGCAGAGCATATACGACCATCGTCCAAAGCCCGACCTACCGGAATATTTTTAATAATATTTTCAATTCGAGTATTCCGAATGTACAGGCCAGCAACGCAAATGTTTTTCGGGGTGACCAGCAACCGGAATATTTTTACTACGATATGAACGTCAAGTTTGACTTCCAGCCATCAAAAAAAGATGCCCTTTCTTTTAGTTATTACGGGGGTCAGGATGATTTAAATATTTCTTTTACGGGTGAGGAGGGCGGTATCCGACGTGTATCAAGTGATGCTACGCAGTGGGGCAATCAGGGCGGAAGTATGAAATGGTCGAGAAAATGGAATAAGCAGTTTTTTACCTATGCCAACTATGGTATTTCAAGGTATCGAAGTAATCTCGACGCTGAAGTCTCTTTCTTTTTTTCCGATGATGAGTTGTTTAGCCGCCGTTTTTACGATCAGCGTGCCACTGTGAATGACAATACGCTGCGATTGGATAATGTTTATGAAGTAAACAAAAACGCCCGGATGGAATTTGGATATTGGCGTACAAATTACCGTATCGGCCTACAAGCACAAGATCAGGATTTTATTTTTCAGGATTCCATTCAAAGCGCCAGCCTCGATGCACTGTATGCACAATGGAATCAAAAATTGGGAAAATTAACCCTTCAGGGAGGTTTGCGGGCCTCATACTATGAAACCACAGGTACGTGGTACCCTGAGCCGAGGCTCTCGGGTGCTTATAAAGTGAATGATAAATTGACTTTTAAGTCGGCCTTTGGAATGTACACCCAAATGATCAGACGTCTCAACGAAAGGAGTTTGTATTTTAGTATACCTGAAACATGGGCCCTGGCGGGAAGTAATGACGTGCCTGTGTTGAGGAGCAACCATTATATTCTGGGCGCTACCTTTTTATTCAATGCCTGGGAATTTGATGTGGAAATCTACCACAAGGCAGAAACCGGAACTGTAGAATTTTTGTTTCCTGAGTTTGGCATCTCAAGCGGGAGGTTGGATCAGTTTGCCCTCAACGGAGAAAAACAAGTGTACGGAATGGATTTTTTGCTGAAAAGATCTTTTGCGAATCATGGTATTCTATTTGGCTATACCTATTTAGAAGCTTCGTCCCGGTATAATGGAATTAATCGTGGTAACTACTTTCCCAGCCTTGGTGAATCAAATCATGAGCTTAGCGTGGTATACAATTTTGAATGGAAGAGGTGGGATTTTTCGAGTGGTATTGTAGTAGCTAGTGGACAACCGTATACACCCGTATTGGGTACCTATGTGTTGACTCTTCAAAGTGGAGAGGATCAGCAGTTTATAAGTGTTGGCGGCATCAATTCGGAAAGATTGGATTGGTACCATAGATTGGATGTATCTGCGGGATACACCATTCCTTTGCGAAAGGGCGTTTTTCAGGCGGGTGTATCAGTGTATAATGTGTACAACAATTTGGCAGTAAAATTCATAGACTACTTTGAAATTCCAGAAGAAGACAGCAGTTTCTTTACTTTGGGACGACGCGATATTCTTTCACTGGGTTTTACACCATCTTTGTTTCTGAAGTTGAAGTTATGAGCAGATTGAAAAATATATCATGGATTGCCGGGGTGATGGCTTTATGCCTTACTGCCTGCTCGACTGACGACAATGCGGACACCAATGATCTTTCAAATAAAATCGTGGTGGAGGCTTACGTGTATGCAAATGAACGTATCGATCACGTGAAGATTTCCAAAATTCACACGGAAGGATTGGCGGATGCCATACCTGTAGAAGGTGCAGGAGTGCAGGTTACGCAAGGGAATAATGTGTTTCTTCTTTATCAATCCGATACGATTCCAGGGCTATACCAGCAGGCAATCACAGATTCCCTTTTCCCCAATGGAAATGAGAATTTGCATCTGCAGATCTACACCCAGAATAACAATTACAATGCCCATTGTTATATGCCCATGCTGGTTACAGGTGTGACTATCAGCAATTCCAATATTCAAATTATACCCGGTGATGAAAGTCAGACTGTGGCTACCCTAACCTGGGATGCCATGCCAGCCGGCACCTCGTTTGCCATTTTTGTACGCCACATTCCATCGGAACCAGATCACGTTGAGTTCTATGCTCCGGATCAGGATGACAATCCATTTCTGGATATCGTACATACCAATATGGTGGAACTCAAAAGTGCGCATTTCCGATATTATGGGTCCTATCAACTCTACGTCACGGCCGTATCCCAGGAATACGAAGTGTTTTACGACCAACCTTCCGCAGGAATGGCCAATGCTGCCGGCAATATCGAGAATGGATGGGGTATTTTTACCGCATTTTACGGTTCAACCGTAAATGTATCGGTTCAATAGGTAGGGAATAAAATAGCAGAAGTGTATAATCTTCGTCCATGGTGAAATCATGGTATTATATCAGACCAAACGTGAAAGATAATTTCAACAAGCTTCCCGAACATCTTTTGAATGAAAGCCGTCTACCTTTTTCCCGATCGAAAGAAGAAGCGTGGCAAAATATTCAAATGAGAATAGCAGAGACGAAAGAAACCGGGATTTACCGCATTAATAGATTCTCACCAGCACTCCGGTGGGCTGCGGGAATTGCCATCGTGCTGGGTGTCCTCGTTTCCCTGGCATACCTTACCGGCAATGTCACAATCAATTCAGGGGATTCAATAATGGCCGATGCGCATGTTTTCCCTGATGGTTCCGAAGTGTCCTTAAATGCCAACACTGAGCTCTCATACAATAAATGGTTCTGGCATCTTTCCCGGGATGTAGACATGGTTGGCGAAGCTTTTTATTCCGTGCAGAAGGGCCGCTCTTTTGAAGTTCAAACACCTGAAGGAAACGTTCTGGTGCTCGGTACATCTTTTAATGTGCTGGCCACTCCCGGCGTTTTTGAGGTGAGTTGCAAAACAGGCAAAGTTGCCGTTTCGGATTTTACAGGTTTGACCACCACGCTGGAGCCAGGGATGTCCGCTTCGCTGGCCAACACCGATTGGAATCTGGTTGAAGTGCCTGTCAATTTAATCGGAAACTGGGTCGAAGAAGAATTTTATTTTGAAGATACCGCCGTGTCAGAGGTTTTTCAAATCATAGGAAAAGAAACAAATTACAAGTTTGTAATTCAAGACAAGCTTGAGATGACCTATTCAGGTCAGATTGATAAAAATCAGGATATCAATGATATTCTGAACATTATTTGCCTGCCGTTAAATCTGTCATACAAAATCGACGGCAATTTAATTACCATAACCAAAAAATAGAGCCATGCTGAAAGATCTCAACAAAATACGGATGAGCTTAAAAGCCAACAAGATTTACAGTGGAATGACGCCTCTTTGGGATGAATACTACGCCGAGGCTCAGAATATAAAATTTAAGAATAAGTGGGATCAGGTAAAAAAACTGAAATAAATCCCTTCACGATCTGACCAAAACCAATTCGCACAGGTATTGGTTGTTTTAGAATCCGATTACAGGCTATGGTAATTGGATTTTTTATTTTCCCTTTTCGGGGAATGTGAACGAATCGGAAAAAGTCAATGAAGGCTCAGGTCCGCCAAAATCCTTCCAGCCGTTTCTCCTGCCAGAATATCGTCGATATATCCGGGAATTTTTTCCAAGGGTACAATGGTGGCCATGTTGTCCAGATTGGCTGGTTTTAGTCTTCCGGCCAGGGCTTTCCACACCTCAAGTCTGAGGGATCGTGGTGTTTCAGCCGATTCAATGCCCAGCAAATTCACCCCGTTCAAAATAAACGGATACACTGTCGTGGATAAATCTGAAGATCCCACCAAACCACATGCTGCCACATTCCCATTTCGCGCACAGGCTTTCAGCAAATTGGCCAGTGTTTTACCTCCCACAGTATCAATCGCGCCCGCCCATTTGTGGGCTAAAAGCGGTTTTTCAGATGGGTCGATTAATTCTTCGCGGTTGATGCACCGTTTGGCACCTATCTGTTGAAGCCAGGGATAATGTTCCAGTTTTCCGCTTGATGCAATAACGTTGTACCCCGCTTTTTTGAGAATGGCCACAGCCATTGAACCCACACCGCCGCTGGCACCTGTTACTACGATGTCGCCAGAATCCGGATGCTGGCCGTTGGTTTCCATCTTCTGGAGTGCCAGTGCAGCCGTAAAACCTCCTGTGCCAATTATCATCGATTCCTGTAGTGTAAGGCCTTCCGGCAAAGGAATTACCCATGCGGCCGGTACGCAGATATATTCTGCAAATCCACCTTTGGTATGCATGCCAAGGTCGTATGAGGTCACCAGGACCGCATCACCAGTTTTAAAGTCGGGATGATGGCTCGATTCTACAATTCCCGAAGCATCCACGCCGGGCGTGTGCGGAAAATGTCGGCTTACACCTTTGTGACCTTTTGCCGACAAGGCATCCTTGTAATTAAGTGCGGCATAAGCCACTTTGATCAAAACCTCATTTTCCGGAAGGAAATCAAATGGCACCAGCTCAACTGCTTTGGTGAATTTTCCATTGTCTTCCCGGACTACCAATGCCCTGTAAGTGCCTTCTGTCATGATTTGGTTATTGTTGCAATGCATTTTAGTTCAATACCGATGGGAGTGGGAAGACTATTTATTTCCACCGTAGTCCTACAAGGCTGATTGTCGGCAAAATATTCAGCGTAAATGCGGTTATATGTGCTGAAATCAGCTTTCATATTGGTCAAAAACACGGTGACATCTACCAGGTTGGCCCACGAAGAACCGGAAGCTTCGAGGATCAAACGCACATTTTTGAAAACGGAATGGCATTGGGCCTCAATATCATAACCCGCAATGCTGCCATCCGGATTTAATTCCACACCGGGAATTTTTTTCGTGTTTCGTTCTCTGGGTCCCACCCCGCTTAAGAAGAGCAGATTTCCCACGCGGCGTGCGTGCGGATAAAGCCCGACTGGCTCTGGCGCTTTGTCGGAATTGTAAATCGGCGACTCATTTGTCATTTATGTTATTTTGGAGATTCGAAACTACACAATGAAAATCAAATTACCGACCTTGGTGCAAAGACTGGCAAACCTGAAGCCTTCATTTTTTGTTACTAAATTATGGCTCTCATTACTTTCACAGATCGTGGATTGTATTGCGCGAAAGCGGATGTATACATAGATCCATGGCGACCTGTGCCCAAAGCGCTCATCACCCATGCGCATGCCGACCACTCCCGATCGGGGATGGGGTCGTATCTGGCGCACCACCACAGTATTCCGGTGATGCATCACAGACTTGGCGACATTCAGTCGGAAGGAGTAGCGTATGATCAGAAAGTGATGATAAACGGCGTGGAAATCAGTTTTCATCCGGCAGGTCATATTCCCGGGTCGTCTCAAATTCGTCTGGCCCACAAAGGTGAAGTCTGGGTTGTTTCCGGCGATTACAAGCTGACTGATGATGGTTTGAGTGCGGCTTACGAACCTGTGAAATGTCAGCATTTTGTGACGGAAAGCACATTCGGATTGCCCGTGTACAAATGGCAGACGCAAGATGAAGTGATGCGCGAAATTAATGCGTGGTGGGCTGAGAATAATGCCAACGGTATCACGACTGTGATCTTGGGGTATGCCCTCGGCAAGGCCCAACGCATTCTGGCAAATCTCGATGTGTCAATTGGCGAAATATTCCTCCATGGCGCCATCGCCAACAGCAATATTGCGCTGGAAGCCGCCGGTTACGTCTTTCCAAAATCTGAAAGAATAACCAGGGAAACAGACAAAAAACGGTACAAGGGTGCCATCGTCATCGCACCTCCATCTGCCATGGGCAGCGCGTGGATCAGGCAGTTTAAACCCTATCAGATTGGCACTGCCTCGGGGTGGATGGCCTTGCGCGGACCGCGGAGAAGGAGAAATGCTGACCGCGGTTTCATCTTGTCCGACCACGCCGATTGGGCGGAGCTCAATGAAGCGGTAGCCATGTCGGAAGCAGAAAACATTTACGTCACCCACGGTTATACTTCCGTTTTCAGCAAATGGCTCACCTCGCAAGGTCTCAATGCACAAATCGTTCAAACAGAATATGAGGGTGAATTGGCTGAAATCGGCGAATCAGCCACAAAAGATCCAGATCCTGAATGAAAAGGTTTGCCGAACTCATTGCCGCACTCGACGGCACTTCCAAAACCTTGGAAAAGCGCAAAGCCCTCGTGGCGTATCTGGCTTCCGCCAATGACAGTGACAAACTTTGGTGTGTGGCGCTCCTTTCCGGAAAACGACCGCGTCGCCCGGTCAAAACGAGTCTGCTTCGGCTATGGGCTTCGGAGGTTTCAGGCGTTCCACTCTGGCTTTTTGAAGAATCTTATTTTGTGGTAGGCGACCTTGCGGAAACCGTAGCCCTGATTTTGCCAGAGCCCACTGAAAGCAATGACAAGTCGCTTTCCGGAAGAATGCACGAACTCCAGGAAATGCGCGGGATGGAAGATGATGCCATTGAGATTCTGATCAAAACGGCGTGGAACGAGATGAACCAAAACGAGCGTTTTGTTTTTAATAAATTGATCACGGGCGGGTTTCGGATTGGCGTATCGCAAAAATTAATGGTGAAAGCTTTGGCAACCCATCTTGGAGAAGAGGAAAACCTGATTGCCCATCGGCTTATGGGAGATTGGACGCCCACATCTACCAATTTTAAAAGCCTGCTGGAAGAACCGGATGCCAACGAGAATCTCTCACAGCCTTATCCGTTTTATCTCGCATATCCCATCGAAGTCGGGCCCGAAACACTGGGAGACCCGGATCAGTGGCAATTTGAATACAAGTGGGACGGCATCCGCGGGCAAATCATCAAGCGAAAAGGAGAAATATATATTTGGAGCCGGGGCGAAGAATTGGTCACCGAGCGGTTTCCGGAGTTGTCAGCACTGCTCGAATTCCTGCCCCGCGATTGTGTCATAGATGGCGAAATCATGGCTTATAAGGATAGCCTGCCGCTCAGTTTTAATCATCTTCAAACCCGGATCGGAAGGAAAACACTGTCAAAAGCCGTATTGGAAAAATCTCCGGTGGTATTGATTGCCTATGATTTGCTCGAACAAGAAGGAAAAGATTTGCGGCAATCGCCGCTTTCGGTCCGGCGGGATTTGCTCCAATCACTTATTTCAGAAACGAATCAACCCGCCCTGCTCGTCTCGGAGATATTGGAAGTGAATTCCTGGCAAAAAGCGGCGGAATACCGCGCAGGGAGCAGAGAAGTTTTTGCCGAAGGGCTGATGGTAAAAAGAAAATCGAGTCCTTACCTGGTCGGGCGCAAGCGCGGCGACTGGTGGAAGTGGAAAGTCGATCCAATGAGCATTGACGCGGTGATGATTTACGCCATGCGCGGCCACGGACGCCGGGCCAACCTTTTTTCTGATTACACTTTCGCGGTGTGGCAGGGTGAGGAACTGGTTCCTTTTGCGAAAGCCTATTCCGGACTTACGGACAAAGAGATGGGCGAGGTCGACAGGTTTGTCAAAAAAAATACCATCGAGCGTTTTGGCCCCGTTAGGAGTGTGACCCCTGAGCTGGTTTTCGAAATTGGTTTTGAAGGCATCGCACCAAGTCCAAGGCACAAATCGGGCATTGCGCTTCGTTTTCCGCGCATGCTTCGCTGGCGGAAAGACAAAAAGCCTGAAGAAGCAAATTCACTTGATGATTTGAAGGGTATTTTGAATATGTATAATCCTTGATTGTCAATTATATGATGCAGAATAACCGCATGTTCGGTTCCAAGCTGAATTAATATTTGTTTGCTGGAAGGAGGAGGGAGTCAAGCAATGACCAGTCTTGATGTACGTTGATTTCAATATTATAATAGTTTTGTGCCGAAATCAACGCAGATGTTTCAGAAACTCTTAGGGACGGTTTTTCTTTTGTTTGTTTTTGTTTGCTCATTTGGTCAACGTGCCAACGTGAGTATTTCGGGCTATCTCACCGATGGCTCCTCGGGAGAAGCACTCATCGGAGCCACGGTTTATGATTACAATTCCGGCAAGGGATCAAGTTCCAATAATTACGGATTTTACAGCCTCACCATTCCGGCCGACAGTGTTCGTTTAAGATATTCCTATGTCGGTTTTCAAAGTCAGGAGGTGGCCCTGTTGCTGAATACCAATCTCACACGGGATGTCGCCTTGTCTGGACTTACCGAACTTGAAGGCGTCGAAATCGTTGGCACACGGGAAGACCAAATGCGTGAACGCTCACAGATGAGCACCATCGACGTGTCGCTTGACAAAGTGAAGGCTTTGCCGGTATTGCTCGGCGAGCGGGATGTGCTCAAAACAATTCAATTGCTGCCGGGTGTTCAGAGTGGGTCGGAAGGAAGTTCGGGACTCTACGTGCGCGGAGGAGGTCCGGATCAGAATTTAATTCTACTCGATGGTGTGCCGATTTACAATGCCAGCCACCTCTTCGGATTTTTCTCGATATTCAATACGGACGCCATCAATTCAGCCAAAATTATCAAGGGTGGTTTTCCTGCGGAATACGGCGGCCGTTTGAGTTCCGTTATCGACCTTCGGATGAAAGAAGGCAATAACAAAGAAATTCGCGGCGAGGGCGGTATCGGGCTCATCTCGTCAAGACTGACCATCGAAGGCCCGATTGTCGGTGACAAAACTTCATTCATGGTATCGGGGCGGAGAACTTACATCGACGTACTCACCCGTCCCATTATCCGCAGTCAGGGCAATGTGGATGGAGGCTATTATTTTTATGACCTGAATGCCAAGGTTAACCATAAGTTTTCGGACAAAAGCCGTTTGTACCTCAGCGGCTATTTCGGTCGCGACCGTTTTTTTGTCCTTGATGAATACAAATCAGAAGGTGCGAATACGACATACGAAGACCGCTTTGAATCAGCTTTGCAGTGGGGCAACGCCATTGCTGCCCTGCGATGGAATTATGTGTTCAATCCGAGGTTGTTTAGCAATACAACGATTACTTACAGCCAATACAATTTCGGGGTTTTCAATGAGTCGGAATTCCGTAGAGAGGAATCTGGTACAACGACAGAAGGTTTTTCAAAAATCGAATACCTCTCGGGAATCGAAGATTACAGCGCAAAAATTGACTTCAATTTCATCCCTTCTCCCGATCACTATATCAAGTTTGGGGGAGCTTATATTTATCACACATTTAAGCCGGGAATCAACCGCTTTACCGACCGCACCGAATCTACTTCCCGGGACACCTCCTATGGTTCGTCCAATATTCTGGCGAATGAATTTTACACCTATATCGAAGATGATTTTCGCGTTACGGACCGAATCAAAATCAATGGAGGTCTGCATTTTTCCGGATTCAATGTTCAAAATACCACGTACTTCTCCTTGCAGCCGCGATTTTCCGGAAGGTATCTCCTCAATGAGCTCACTTCCGTGAAATTGTCATATGCCCACATGGCGCAATATCTCCATTTGCTCACAAATTCCGGTATTGGTCTGCCGACCGACCTATGGGTGCCTCCTACAGAGAATATCAAACCCCAATTGGCGCATCAGGTGGCTACAGGAATTTCCCGCAATGTGGCAAAGGACTATGAAGTGACTTTTGAAGCTTATTACAAAACCATGCAAAATCTTATCGAATACCGCGATGGGGCTTCGTTTTTGGGCAATTCGAGCGACTGGCAAACCAAAGTAGAATCTGGTCGCGGTTGGTCGTATGGCGGTGAAGTACTGGTTGAGAAAAAAGAAGGGAAAACCACGGGGTGGATCGGATATACTTTGTCCTGGACCAACAGGCAATTTGAGAATCTGAATTTCGGAGAGACCTTTCCATACCGTTATGACCGTCGGCATGACATCTCTGTAGCGGTAACCCACACATTCAGTGAGCGCGTAGATGTGGGACTGGTGTGGGTGTATGGCACCGGAAATGCTGTGAGCCTGCCCACGGAGCGATATCAGGGGATGAATGATTTCGGCAACATTTTTTCCTCTAACCGTGAAATAGGACATATCGAGTCAAGAAACAATTACCGGATGCCGGCTTTCCACCGTCTCGACCTGGGGGTCAATTTTCACAAAAAAACCAGGTATGGCAGCCGTACCTGGAGTTTTGGATTGTACAATGCATATAGCAGACAAAACCCCTTCTTCCTGTATTTTTCGCAAGATGACCGCGGCAATCAGCGTCTCACCCAATTGAGTCTTTTCCCCATCATACCATCGATCAACTATAATTTCAAATTTTAAGGAGAGATGAAAAGAATAGAAAACAACGTACAGCTTACACTCTTTTTACTTTTTACAATTCTTTTTTCCGGATGTGAAAAATATATTGATTTTGAAGGAGAAAATAAACCTCCGCGGCTGGTGCTGAACGGTGTGATGCGCCCGGATTCTGTTTTTGAAATAGCGCTGAGCAACAGCCTGGGTTATATTGATATTGGAACAATCAATCCTGTAACCGATGGCGAAGTGCGCGTTTACAATGATTTAAATGTTCAGGTGGACGAACTCCAGCACTTGGGTGAAGGAATCTACCGGGGAACATTCATTCCGCAAATCGGTGTGCGCTATACGGTACGGGCAAATTCACCGGTTTTTTCCGAAATTACAGCAGAAGATTTTATACCATTTCCAGTGCCCATCGCCGATTGGGACACCCTTACCACGCCGACAAATCAAGATCCTTTTTTCGAAGGGGATGAATTGAAAATATCTTTTACCATAAGCGATCCCGCCGGTGTGGCCAACTTTTATCACATGGAATTATTTATGGTTCAGGAATATTATCTGGAAACGATCTATGATCCGTTTACGGGCGAAATTACCTATGATACAATCTATTACAGCAGTCCGCTGGAACAAAGAATTGGATTCCAATTCAATGATCCGCTGCTCACATCCGAATACAACAACACACTGGGAGAAAATTGGATATACGCCGTGTCAATAACTTTCAGCGATGAACTATTCGATGGAAATACAAGAACTTTTGCGGTGAATATGACGTCATTCAGACCTGCCGGTCGATATGAGATACGCCTTTCGTCGGTATCAAGCGATCTCTCGCGGTATCTGCGCACCAGGGCCAGATACGAATACGTATCCGGTGATCCGTTTTCTGAGCCAGTCCAGGTATTTTCGAATATCGAAAACGGTCTTGGAATTTGGGGTGGAGCCTCCCGCAGCAGTGTGTTTTTAGATATTGAATAATTTCGGGTTTCTGCTTTTTTCGCGAAAGCGTAACTACCTTCCGGAATAATTAGACAGCTCCTGTAACTTATCAAACAGGATAGCCGTCACACCTGCAACCAGTCAAAAAAGCCTATGACGGTCGATGATTACAACAATTGTGTAGATGCCCACGCCGATGGGTTGTACCGCTTTTTGCTCAAGCACGTGCGTGATACTGAATTGGCAAGGGATCTTGTGCAGGAATCCTTTCTGAAAATGTGGCAGAAAGTGGAAGAAGTGGATGCGCTCAAAGCAAAAAGCTATTTGTTTTCTACAGGCTACCACACCATGATAGATCAAATCAGGCGCGATAAAAAGAAGGGAAATTTTGATGAAGTCGACCCGAGAAAACTATCGCATTCCGGACAGTATTCCGACCTGAATGAGATCTTGCACGAAGCGCTTGAAACCCTTCCTTCAGCGCAGAAAACAGTGATTCTCCTGCGCGATTACGAAGGTTACAGTTATGAAGAAATTGGAGAAATCTGCAAACTCTCCGAATCGCAAGTAAAGGTTTACATTTTCCGGGCACGGAAAGCGCTGAAAGAGTATATCGGAAGCATTGATATGGTATTGTAATGGAAAAAATAAACAGAGATAATTACGAAGCGTATTTTTTGGATTTTGCCGAAGGTACGCTCAGTGTAGCGGATAGTCGGGCGCTGGAAATTTTTCTGGATGCCCATCCTGAGCTTCGAGAAGAACTTGCCAATTTTGAAAATATTTCCCTTGAGGGGAAAGATGATTTGCCCGGAGCCGACTGGAAAGGCTTGAAAAAACCTTCCTTGTCTGACCTTGTCGATGATATTTCCGCTCGGGAGAATTTATATTTCTCCGCCATGGAAGGCTCCATTCTACCGGCAGAAGCAAGGATTTTGCAAGACCTTCTCGCCATTGAGATATTTAAAGCTGAGTTCAGCCTCTGGCAAAAAGCGCGGTTGAGAGCGAACAGTGAGGAAGCGATTGTGAAAGATCCAATTTATCAGTTCGGACTCGACAAGCCATTGTCATCGTCAACTTACGAAGCTCACCTCACGGCACTCAGCGAAGGATTGTTGGATGCCGGTCAAATTGCGCAACTTAAATCATTTGCCGAAAGGCTGCCTTCCGGCAAAAAAGATCTGGCAATTGCGAATAACCTGCGGCTTAAACCTGCACTGGGTATTTTTTACCCGGATAAAAAATTGCTGTACAAAAAAGAAAATAAATCAACACTTTTCTGGGTGTATCGCGCCACGGGCGTGGCAGCAGCATTGCTTGTTGCCTTCCTTTTGTGGACTGTTGTGGGAGATAATAATTCTGCTTTAGATCAATCTATTGCGGAAAAAGTAATTCCCATCGTTGAAAACGATACCACCAAGACCGTGGAATCGGAATCTGACACCGAATCGGATAGCACGAAAAATCTCCCGGCAGGTCGGATTGTGAAACCAAACCTGAAAGAATGGGAAGTTCGCGAGCCCGACCCGGTTGAGTACGCTGAATCAACAAAACCTGCCAGGGAAAAAATCACACGCACACCCGAAATCGAAGTAATAGAAAGTTTGGAGACGCCCGAATCAGAAATTCAAATCGCTGCATATAATCCGGTGGCTGATGATGAGAATTTGGAATATGAGGTGGAAGTGCCAGAAGGCGAAGATGAGGTATCCGGTTCATTGGCGGAGCAGCCAAGTCCAAAATACCTTTCGTTTGGCGAATTGGCAGAGCAAAAAATCAAAAAATCGCTCGATGTGGATGTCGTTGAGCGCGATGCCATGGCATTGGCTCTGGCTAAAAAACTGACTGAAAAAGCCAGCCAGTTGGTCGATGCAGAAGTGAGCCGTGAAGGCAGTACTTCGGCTTCGGGTGACGAAAGCCTCACCTACACCGTGCGACTCGGCAGCTTCAAAGTGAGCCATATAAAATCGAAGTAGGTGTAACTAATCTGGATACCTGCCCGTCACAAAAACATACAATCAAAAACGCAACAAATGAAAAAGCTATTCACCTTGATCGCAGCGCTTGGAATCACAAGTCTTGCCATCGCCCAGGAAGAGCCGGCAACCCCGGATAGTATGGAAGTAATGCCGGGAGATACCCTGAGGAAAGAAACGAGAACTTCTGACGACACCACGTATATCGATCTGAAAAATGCCAAAATAACCATCGTCAACAAATCGAAAGAGGAAAAGGAAGAAGGGCGCACATCGAGAAGCGACAAATATGAACTTGCCTGGTGGAGCGGCATTGATATCGGTGTGAACGGAATCATGGGCGACGATTATCGCACAGAATTAAACCCGGACTTCGATTTTTTTGAGCCTGATTATGGTAAATCGAGATATATCGCCTTTAATGTGACACAACTAAAAGGGCGAATTATCAAAGATTACGTAGGAATAACCACGGGCCTTGGCGTTCAGATCTACAATTATAAATTCAGCGGAGACAATGTATTTACTTTTGGCGACAGCCTGACAGCCGCCCCATCCGGT
>Ga0209591_10004897_pt1 | contig 15035 bp, 16 predicted proteins | sample MAT01_FD_187207 | JGI IMG/M metagenome (GOLD analysis project Ga0209591, IMG submission 187207) | Freshwater microbial communities from Lake Fryxell liftoff mats and glacier meltwater in Antarctica - MAT-01 (SPAdes) (version 2) | ecosystem: Environmental > Aquatic > Freshwater > Ice > Liftoff... | reverse complement strand
AGCAGCTCGGCGCGCCATTCCCGCGAACTTTTCTTGCAGACGTGACTCAATTTCTCGTTTGCGCTGGTCAAGCGGGGTTGGGCGTTTAGTATTGTCAACATTCCCCATCAGCAAGACGCCGACGTGTCCCCGCGGAAAGGCGGCATGCCAACGATTGGTAACTTCAAGCTGGTTGTGTAACCGGGAATGATCGTGCGGCGGCTGTAACATTCAGCGATGATATGATGGGCAACGTCGCAAACGTGATCATACATTTGCACATCGGCGGGGGTGAGGGTGGAAAGCCAGCGCGTTGCCAGGGCCTCGGCAGAGACCAGTCGTTCATGATATTGTGCTGGCAAGCGGGTGATCAATTGTTGATAGAGGTTGTGCGTCAATCCGCCCGCCGCCCACTGAATCGAGCCGATATTGAGACCGATTTGCCGGGGGTTACGCGCTTCGATCAGTTGGAGCAGCAGGGGCCACTGTTCCTTTTCAAGCTGACCGCTGTAGGGGCGGGCGTAGAGATCACGCGTGCCCGTGCCAGAGATGTTGAGTGCTTCCAGCCTGGCTTCGCCGCGGTCAAAAAAGATAAGGGATTTGCAAGATTGGGCACCACGTATCCATCGGGATCAGCGTGGTAAAGACCGGGTCAAGATTGTCTTCCTGGCAGAGGATCAGCCAGCAATCAATGCCACTGGCCCGCATGGCGGGCAGCATGATCTGGTCGAGCCACTGACGCAGCAGTTGCACGATGACTTCGGCCTGTTGGCGCATGGGCATGACGTGGGGAAAGTCAGCAGGGATGGATGTTGGCATCAGATGTTCTCCTTTTCTAAACTGAAGTCAAAATGAAACCAGCAGTTTTTCGACAAGGGGATCGAGGTCGAATTTGGGCCACAGGCGAGAGATGATCTGTTCTGGGTCGAGATTGATGCGATCAATGAAAGCAAGGCAATCGTGGTGCAAGCTGAGCAGGGTAGGATGGCAGAAATGCTGGGTGACATCCTCGCGCCTCCATTTCCACAAGCCTTCAATGGGATTGAGGTCTGGGCTATAAGCCGGCAGAGGAACGAGTTGAATGCCCAAACGTTTGGCCTCGGCTTGGACGATCTTGCGGCGGTGATGGGAAGCACCATCCCAGATGACCACGAGTTGACAGCCTGGTTTGTGAAGTTGCTGTGCGAGAAGACGCAGGAACTCGACGGTGTTCTGGCTATTACAGTGCCCGTTCTCCCCGAGCAGGCAGCGTCCGTGCGTAAAATCATAGGCACCATACCCATTAAGTCGCTTGCCTAAACCGGGCGAAGTGCTTTTGCGCCAGAGGGTTTCGCCGACTGGTCCCCAGGTGTAGCCTAAGTCCCTATCTTGATGGAGATGGGCTTCATCCACATAGACCAGGAGGAGTTGATCGTTGCACATGCGCGTGAACCATGCTTGAAACGCCTGCACATAAGCGGCACGGCGTTCAGGGTTGGCCTTGGCTAACAGCTTTTTGCACTTTTTCCAACTCAGCCCGGCTTGCTTCAGCAAGCGCCGTAGACTGTTACGGCTCACGGACTTGCCCAGTTGCGCGGCCACCCACGACTGTAGCTTCTTTAGTGTCCAGCCATGGCCAGGCAATGCGTGGTTTACAGGGTCACGGTGTGTGATGTTTTCGACGATGACGGCTTTCTCTTCTGGGCAAAAAAGGGGGGACGACCACCATGATGACAGTCCTTGAGGCCCTGGGGCTGTGACTTATTGTATCCGCCTTGGGCGTTGCGATCAAGTTAACGGCTACCTTGACAACCATTGCGTTGGGAGGTGGCCGTTTTTTGTTACTCTCTGTATCGGGTAACACGCATTCGCTTCACGAGAAAGGGTACAACCAGATGTCAACCTACAGCCTGCCCGACCTGTTGCACCAGTGGGCACAAGGCAACCTGACCACGGAACAAGCCATCGGTCATATGTTACAAAACCTGCTCACCCTGCTGCACCGCCTCACCGATCTGGAAAAACGACTTCGCCAGTTAGAACAGCCGCCGCTTAAACCCAAGTCATAGTGTTATTCGTCGTTTGATCGCAGAGGGCGAATGGCGTTGTAACGGGGCTCAAGCCCGCACGCCCCACTCAAGTCGGTTGTTATCACAAACTGTTGGCCTCCCCGCATGATAGCCAACGCCGCCGAACGCCCGGTTGAGGCGGTGGGCGAGGTGCGGGCAGATCACACCCCGTACCCGACCAGACAAAGCGGGGAAACAACGCCAAAAAACCGTGATCTCGCCCACTCGTCTCCAGCTAATGTTCGGCATTGGTTGCTGCTTTTTTTGTATATCTTGCAGGTTTTTTCACGCAGCAACTGTTTCAAATGCCACGCGAAAAGGCATTGCTTGTCCAAGCAAAAAGTTCAACTTTTCAAAACCGATGACACGCCCATGCTTGTCTTTCATCAAAATCACTTCCTCACCGGTTTCTTCAACTTCGTCTTCGTCTTCAGGGTTGCCGAACCAAACCGTTAAGGTGTTGCCAATTCGGTCATAGTATACTTTTACTTGGGCCATATGTGTATACCTTCCTTGATCCCACTGGTACGATAAGCCGTGACTAGAAATCCTTCTCCGTTCAATCGCTTGGTAACAGCACACACCCATCGTTTTGTACCATCAAACCGATAAAACAGATAAATCTGTTCATCGGTTTGACTCAGCCGTACTTCATCCGGCGCACGGAGTGTTGCTTGAACATCAGCTTCACGTCCTAACATCACGGGGTGCTTGATCGTAGTGATGATTGTCCAATAACTTACTGTAGTCCGCACCCAAAAGCCAAGTGGTGTCTCAACTGAAAATAAGATTTCTTCGTCAGGTATCAACTCTGTCATACCTATATTATACCAGCCAATACCGAAATCCAGCTATCAGATATGATACATTCATGAATTGGGAACAGGATACATTTTGTGAATTGGTTACCGAGACAGGAGTAACTTGAGGCAATATTACTACCACTAATTTTTGGTGTAGAAGCCTTTAAATGCAAAAAATAGACCTACAAGCAATATCGCTATTGCGCCAAATTGCTGAGTGTAGTACCACCAGATTGGTGCCCCAATAGCTTGGTCTAACCGCACAAAATAATTCCCCATGCCGCCCATTAATATCAATGCAATTCCAAAAAGAATCTGCTTAACGCCTTTGCTTTCCATTGTCATGTCTCCTTGTTAGCCGCAAAAACCGCTACGTAATGCCGAACACCTGGGTAAACAGCGGCGGGACAAGACGAGAATAGATAGTGTGGGCGCACTACAAAAAAGCGAGACTTCGGCGTGCGGTTCGACAAGCTCACCGCCCGTGCCCTGAGCTTGTCGAAGGCGGGTGCCCTTTGGGCGCGAACGCTCACCCTGCGGCGGGCGCTAGCCCCGCCGTCTGCTTCACCCACTGTTCGGCAGGCTGTCATGTGACCTACACCTGACGCGTGGTGGGTGACGATAACAGCTGCATCGCACACCGCTCGGCAAAATTCATGCACCATTTTTGGCGATTTGCACAGGGAACAAGCCTCGGTGTATACTGCCCGTAACAAAAAACGCCGCCTCTAAGTGTTAGAGCACTTTCAAGGCGGCTGACCCTCCACACTGCTTAGACAGTCTGGGTGGCTAGGATTTATTGTATCCGCCTTGTGCGTTGCGATCAAATCAACGGCTGCCTGACAACCCTATGGTTGGGAGGTGGCCGTCTTTTGTTACGCTCTGTATCGGGTAACACGCATTCGCTTCAACCAGAAAGGATACAACCAGATGTCAACCTACAGCCCGCCCGACTTAATGCAGCAGTGGACACAAGGTAACATGACCGCCGAACAGGCCGTCGGTCATGTCTTGCAAAACCTGCTCACCCTCATGCACCGCCTCACCGACTTGGAAAAACGAGTTCGCCAGTTGGAACAGCCGCCACTCAAACTGAAGTCATAATCCCGTTCACCCGTTGCAACACGGTTTGATCGCAGAGGGCGAACCGGGTTGCAACGCGGCTGAACGCTGACCACACAACCAAGTATCTATCCGCCAATCACTGGCCTTGCCCCTGTGACCTTCCCACCACATCGCCTAAGCCGCCGAACACGGTGCTGAGGCGGTGGGCGAGGTGCGGGGAGACAAGATCAAGCACCCGACAAGCTAAAGCGGACAAACAACATTAATAAAGCCGTGATCTCGCCCACTCGCCTCCAGCTAATGTTCGGCAAGGCCGACACAGTACTATGCAACCTAACCAAGATTGCGTCCCACTGTCAACACAAAAAATTCTCTGCTACAAAAATCAGGACTGCGAACAATCTCATCTACTGTGTCATTAATGTGCTGCCACTCTGCTTTATCAGAATCGGTTAGATTCAAAGATTGGGCAGTCGAAGCGAGAAATCGTAACAATCCACTGGTGTGTTGTTGGAAATCTTCTCCCAAAGGTGCCCATCGTTCTATCAATGTTGTTTTTCTATACGTGACATCAATTCTATGCTTGCGGAGCCAGGGAGACATAACCGAACTTCTCAATACACCATTGGCTTCTGTTGAACCAGTATTCGCTAACGCATCATACAACCGCCAAAATAATCTCACATTAATAGGCGGATACTCCCAGCATGATAGGTCGAATTCTTTGATTGCAATAATGCCGCCAGAACGAACTACACGCGTAAATGATTCAAGCGCTGCATCGAATTCGGAATCGGTCAAATATTGTGACACGTTGGCACACCAAACACAGTCAAATGAATCATCTTCAAACGGCAATGTCGTAATACCGCTAACTTTGGTATATACCGAACAAGGAAAGCTAGATCGAGCGATAAGCGTTTCGACGACTTGTATATTTTCGGGCGCATGGTCAATAGCGGTTACGCTACCGGTTGCACCAACACTGCGCGCAATATGAGGTAAAAACACACCAGTTCCGCAACCAGCATCTAGCACACGCCAACCTTGGCTAATGCCAACTTCTCCAATACAAGCATCATATTCAGCTTTGGCAAATCGGTAATGCTTATCTAAATGACTTACATCGGTAAAATTCTGATCAGATGAATTCGTAGCAATCTGATCAGATTCCGACTTTGCATCACTCATCATACCCTCCATCAAAATTATTACTTCGGATTATCTGACGGTATTTTGTACACGCTATATACCAGACAACTACATGGGCCTACCTCTGACGTAGCTGAGGCCACCGAACTACTTATTAGACTCCAATTATCTACCCTAATTGCCAATAAATCGTGTTATATCGCAAATTTGCGGCCTAATCTGTCAAAAAATCTTAGTAGGCTGCGTTTTTGCCATCTAATCTGCGGATAGGGTAGAATTAGATCATAAAATTTGTCATCTAACTTTCTAGACAGCACGCCACACCCATTTAAATTGTCAAAACGTATGACATTGGCTGTCCATCAGTCTATACTATCTTTTCCTCAATTTCAACCATCAGTTTCTTTAATTTATGCAAAAACAGCCCAGAAAACTACTAGAACGTGTCAGCGATGCCATCCAGTTGAAGCACGATTCGGGAGCCCGCTGGGCGCGGACCGAACAAGCCTATGTCGATTGGATCAAGCGCTATATTCTCTTTCACAAGAAGCGTCATCCAGAGACGATGAATGTGCCAGAAATTGAAGCCTTTCTCACCTATCTGGCGGTCGATCAAAATGTGGCGGCTTCTACCCAAAATCAAGCGATGCATGCGATTCTTTTTCTTTATCGCGAAGTGCTCCACCAAGCACTAACCGGCCCGATCGATGCCTTGCGCGCCAAAAAACCGGAACGCCTGCCCACTGTCTTGACCAAGGCAGAAGTCGGCCAAATCATGGATCGGCTCGCTGCGGATTATCAGTTGATGGCTAAATTGTTGTACGGCAGTGGTTTGCGTTTGTTGGAGTGTCTCCGTTTACGCGTCAAAGACCTGGAATTTGCCAGTTGTCATACCTTTCGCCACTCCTTCGCCACCCACTTGCTCGAAGCTGGCTATGACATTAGAACGGTGCAAGAACTCCTCGGCCACAAGGCCTGCCCTGAGTCTGTCGAAGGGATGTCAAAACGACAATGATCTACACCCATGTGCTCAATAAAGGTCCACTCGGCGTACGCAGTCCGCTAGATTGGGCTAATTCAAAATTTAAACGATCCACGAAGACACACAAATTTTGGCTTCTCTTCGTGAAACTTCGTGTGTCTTCGTGGATCGTTTAAATTTTGAATTAGCCTTAGGAATTTACTTGTACGTATAAATAAAATAATGACCCGTTATCAGTACTGGTAACGGGTCAAAATTAAAAGCAAACGATGCGACCAAGAGTGGCCCCATGGTGATCATGAGCAACGGCAACGTCATACTCCAGAACTTCTGCCAAGGGCTGGCGCCATCAATATCGGCCGCTTCATAAATATCGGTGGGCAACGCCTGTAGGGCACCCGTGGCCACCACGAACATGTACGGAAAACCAAGCCACAGTTGGATCAGCAGAATGCCCACTTTCGCCCAGGTTGGATCGGCAAACCAGGGCGGCGCGGTGCCAAAGATATTGACAATCGCATTGCTAATAACACCATATTGCGGATTCAACAACCCCACCCATACGGGAACGCTGACAAAGGCGGGCAGCGTATAGGGCAGCAGCAAGAGCGAACGGATTACGCGGCGCAAAGGCATCTCCGGCACATCAAACATGATGGCGAGAAAGAGCCCCAGGGCGAATGTGATCAGCACACTCAAAATCGCAAAGACGATGGTCCACAGGAAGACAAGCAGAAAGGGACCACGCAATGAGGGGCTGTTGATCAGCCGCAGAAAATTATCAGGCCCAATGACCACACGAAAGCCTGGCCGCAAGGTGCTGCCATCGTCGGCGGTAAAGGTGCCCACGACCGGGCGATACTCCTGGCCGCTTTGCTGGTCGAGCATGATATCGCGCTCAGGATCATATTGGTAGCGCTGTTGATATTTTGCTGCTTTGCCAATTTGGCGCTCACTGACCTGAAATAGATCCGGCGCTGCGCCAAACTGCATACGAATTAGATTCGCCGTATGGCGCAAACGTTCAACCCGGCTCAATTGGCGATAGCCGTCGATCTCCGCCGGAATTTTACCTTCCATTGGCTCTGGTGCGACGCCGGGCCGCACCAAAAATTTTTCGCCCGTATCCGGCGACTCTAACCATAACAAGTACTCGCCCGTCGCCGAGACAAAGGCCGTCCAGTCGTAGACAATCGCGTCCTCCGCCAGGTATACCTCGCGTTCCAGCTGGCGAATGGCAACCGCCTTTGTTAACAGATGACCGTCGCCATAGTTGGTAAAGGCCGTGTAAAAAATATGTAAGGCTTATCTACTATTGGCAAATATTTTACTACCCACAAATAAATCTGCGGTCAATTTTGCGTAACCTGGCTGGATAGATTTCGTTTATAAGCGCGGGCACGTTGAAAATGAACCTGGCCAGCGCGGTACGATGGGAGCAGTTTAGAATGCTCCCGTCGCGTGACTGAATTAATTTGTTGCTATTTGATTAAGCCGGGCAAGGGCCGGTGGAATTGCGGATGAGCAATTCGCAGTCGACATAACGTTGGGCAGAAGGGGCGTTGTTTTCAATCGCGGCGATCAAAATCTCGGTGGCCACCTCGGCCATCTCGGCATAGGGCACGCGCAGCGTTGTAAGCGCAGGAAACACGTGCTGGGCTTCGGGTGAATCATTCGTGCCGATCACCGAAACCGCGTCTGGCACGGCAATATTGGCCTGGCGTAGCGCGCGCAGAATACCGATTGCCATCAAATCGTTGGCTGCATAGTAGGCGGTGGGGGCATCCTCGCCCAGTTGCAACATCCGCTGGACAGATTTATAACCGCCCTCCTCGGCAAAGTAGGCATAATCAATCCACGCGGAACGATGACGCAAGCCAGCCCCATTCATTGCCAGAGTGTAGCCCTGCAAACGCTCGCCTGTGACAGCTACTTCGGGGTCACCCCCCACAAATGCAATGCGCTGGTGGCCGAGTTCGATCAAGTGTTCAACGGCGATGCGTGTGTAGCGAGCATTGTCGGCGTCCACCCAAGGCACATCGGCATAATTGGCAGGCGGACGTCCGATCAAGACGAAAGGGGTCGTTTGCCGGCGCAGCGCGCCCACGGTGTCCACATCCAACCGGTTGCTTAAGACCAGAATTCCATCGGCCTGGCGTGAACCCAAGATTTGAAAGGTCTGGGTAATATTGTCTTCATGGCTATTGCTGCCCCCGACTAAGACACGAAAACCGTGCTGGTACGCAACCGTCAGCAGACCGCGCATTACTTGGGGAAAGAAACAGTCTTCGAAATAGCCAGGAAAAATGTGCGGAACGATCACAGCAATGGTGTTGGTGCGCTGCACACTGAGCGAGCGCGCAATCGCATTGGGCTGAAAGTCCAATTCTTGGGCTGCGATCAAGACGCGATGGCGTGTCCGTTCGCTAATTTTAGCCTGGCCGGAAAAAGTGCGGCTGACGGTACTAGGGTTTACGCCGGCGCGGGCGGCCACATCGCGGATGGTTGTCATAAGTGGTAAGTTCAGCTAGAATGAAAGGAAATGGCACAAAAAAAGCGATTGCATCTTGTCTGCAACCGCTTGCGATTATATAGGATTCAGATCAATTGTCAAATGATAGGTAAAGCAGGGAAACAGGAAACGGCAGTTCACTGTTTTCCGTATCCCGTTTCCTGTATCCCGTTTCCTGTTTCCTGTTTCCCGTTTCCCGTTTCCTGTACTTACGGCCCATGTTTTGCTGTAATCAACACCCAGTAACGACCGTCGGCATTTTCTGCATAACCAATGCCATACTCATTCTGCTCGGCATAAAACGTTTCTTCCCCCATGATATGGGGTCGATGGCCGGCCGATTTGCTCCAGGCTGCCCACACATCGGCAGCAGTGGGGTAATTCAGGGCAATCGATTCAACATTATTGCCGTTATCCGGGTAGTAGCTGGGCAAGAGATAGCCAGCGCTTTCCACCAGGTAATTGGCCATATAACCTTCGGGCGTCTCGTGGCCAAAGTAGGCACGGTTTGCCATATCGGCGGCGCGGGCGCGGGCGACTTGGGCCAGGGTATCATTGCGGCTCAGCGATGAGCGTTGCTGATCCGGATCGTCGCGGAAGAGCGCTTCTAGCTCTAGTTCTTGTGTATTTGGTTGCCAGGCGGGTGGGCTTGTAGTTACGAGCGGCAGATAAACGTTGTTGCTACCAGATTCTGCACGTACAGGAACGGGTGTCGCACAAAGCGCAAAGAGCACAATTGCCAGCAAAGACCAGTGAAAAGGAGTGCGACGAGTTATACGTTGATAAATCACAATGCCCATACCTCCATGATGTGGGTAAGTGGTGGCTGTCTTTGGCCAAAGCGAGTGGTGCGCAGACGATATACTCTGTACAGCATGCTCTATACGGCAACAAACTGTGCATCCTGGGCTTGACGCCAAAGGATTGGGTTGACGTACAAAATCATGTCCGATTGCGCTTCAGGGTGGTTGGAATCGCTTGGCAATAACAATCGATTGAAATTATATGGAACAGCCGGTTGGAAAGAAGTTATCCCTTATGCCTGGCGCGAAGTCGCAGATGATCTCATCATTGAACATCTCTGTTACCCAAATCGCCCTGCATAAGTCCCTATTGTGTGGAAGATGCAGGCTAAGTGTAACGCAGCGCCGCCCCGCCTGCTTGACGTGCAGTTAACCAGAAAACCATGCTAGCGGTACTATTGCCCTACTACTTCTCAACGTTCAAAGTTATGTCAAGCAACCCGGGACAAACAACCAACGACCCCATCTATTGTCAGTGGTCGTTGCTTGTTCGTCATTTGTCAAAGTATTGCTTTCATTCTGAAGCGAGTATAATTGCCTAGTTATTTTTATCTGGCATAGAACTTCTACATAGCATCTGTTTTAGACATGTGCTGGAGATTAAGCAATGGTGCTCTTAGCAGTAGCACTCTTGCCTGTGTAACTCAGCGCGTATGTTTATTTATATCAGTAGAATTTTTGGTTTTATTGGCAAATCAATCTGCAAGTTAAATTAACCTATGGTCACTAAACTTCCTTTTTGGGTGCTGCTGGGTGGTGTTGGTCTCAGTTTTATTGCTGGATATATTAACGCGATTGGTTTCCTGCATAATCATGCGGTTACGCATATGACGGGATTGGTTTCTCAGGTGGCGATTGGCATTGAACAGGGCGAATTTGGGCGGGCACTTCAATTAGGTGCTGTGATCTTTGCATTTTTTAGTGGCAGCGTCTTAAGTGGCCTAGTGATCCAACAAAGCAGCCTACAACTAGGGCGACGTTACGGGGCGACGTTAATCATTGAGTCGTTCTTGCTTTTTTGCGCCGTGCCATTCCTCAATCGTAATATGGATATGGGCTATTATTTGGCGGCCATGGCCTGCGGATTGCAAAATGCAATGGCCACGACCTATAGCGGCGCGATTATTCGCACCACCCATCTAACGGGTTTTATCAATGATTTTGGGATCGCAATCGGCCATTTATTGCGTGGTTGGCCCATCGACACGTTACGCTTTAAGCTGTATGGTGCGGTTTTGTTTGGCTTTCTAACCGGCGGGATTTTCGGGGTATGGCTGTCGACCTACTTTGGTTTTGAAGCGATTTATTTCCCTGCCACCTTGCTTGGCGTCTTAGGTGTTTCTTACTTTTCTTTTGTTCACTATGTGCGTTTTATTCGCCCCAAGCGACAAGCCGTCGCGAAAGTTTATGAAAATGCGACTGAATTGTAATTTCCAATGGCTCATCTGCGAAAGGTGCACGCCTGTTTCTCTATTGATCTTGTTCCTACATGAAACAACCTACGAATATTATGCTTACGTCTGGTAAAATTCCTGCATCACTCCTCACGCAATTACTGAGCAACTTGCCAACCTCTCATCCACAGCTATTATTAGGGCCAGCCGTAGGGGAAGATGCGGCCGTGATCGACTTTGCACCTGGTCAGGATCAACTCCTGGTTGCCAAAAGTGACCCGATTACCTTCGCCACGGATGCAATTGGCTACTATGCAGTCAACGTCTGCGCCAATGATCTGGCCGTCACCGGTGCAACGCCCCGCTTCTATTTACCAACCGTATTGTTGCCCGCTGGCCAGGCCGATGAAGCGTTAGCACAGCGCATTTTCCATCAGATCGGCGCAGCCTGTCGGAGTCTGGGCATTGTGGTCGTTGGCGGCCACAGCGAGGTGACGCCAACCGTGAATCAAGCAGTGGTGGCCGGCACCATGCTGGGTGATGTGGCGCGTGGCCACGTAATCCACAGCGGTGGCTGTCAACCGGGCGATCTGGTGTTGATGGCGGGTATGGCGCCGGTGGAAGGGATTAGCATTATTGCCCGCGAAAAACGCGCCGAACTATTGCACCGTGGCTGGCCAGCCAAGCAGATCGAACTGGCCGCCAATTATCTGTATGAACCGGGCATCAGTGTAATGACGCCGGCGCGGCTGGCCGCGCAAACCGGCCTGGTCACCGCGATGCACGACCCGACGGAAGGCGGTATTGCCACGGCGATCCTAGAATTGACGTTGGCGGCGGATGTTGGCCTTGAATTCCGTCTAGATAGTGTGAACATACCGGCATTGGCGCAACAATTGTGTGCCGAGTTTGGTTTAGACCCGTTGGGTGTGATTGCATCCGGCGCCTTGTTGGCGACAACACCCCCTGAACACGCGGAAACCATTTTGCAAAGTTGGCGTCAACACGGTTGGGCAGGGACGATTATTGGGCAGATATTGCCCAAAGCGGCAGGTCTGGTAGCTATTCGCCAGGGCGAGCGGGTGGAATTCCCCTGTTTTGCAAGCGACGAAATCACGAAACTATGGCAGTAACATTTACTATCGATCTCAGCCTATGAAACCCATCTTTGATATCATCGACCAAGCCCCTACCGTGCTTTGGTGGGGCGCCGCGATCTATGCGGTGACGGTTGCAGTCTTTATGATTTTGGAAAACAGGACCCCGGAAAAGACTTTTGCCTGGCTCCTGCTCTTTTTCTCATTGCCACTGGTCGGTGTGATCATCTACTTTATGTTTGGGCGTGACCATCGCGCCTTTAGCCGCCAAGATCGGTTGTTGCGCCAGGAGCTCAGTCGGCAGTTAAGAAGCAGCCCGCACATTGCCGAGTTTTTAGCCGAACAACCCAAGGCAATTGAGCAGCTAAAAGATGAGAAGCCGCTGGTCTATGATCGGGCGTTGGAATTGATGCGGCGCAATGTCCAGACCCCGCTCTTTCTCTACAATAGCCTAGAAATTTTGCAAGACGCCACCGAAAAATATCCTCGGCTGTGCGAAGACCTGAAAGCCGCCCAGCATTCTATTCATATGGAGTATTTTGAGTGGGCCTCGGATGAAGTGATGCAAGAGTTCAAAAAGATCTTGATCGAGCGGGCCAAAGCTGGTGTTCAGGTGCGCGTGCTATATGATCCGCTAGGATCGCTCTTAATGCTGAAGCGGCGCTATGTGCGAGAAATGAACGCAGGTGGCGCCAAGATGCTGCCTTGGTCATCGCTGCTCGCTATCCATACCATCAGCTACCGTAGCCATCGCAAAATTGTGGTCATTGATGGTAAAATCGGGTATATTGGTGGCTTAAATATGTCCGAAGAGTATGTCAAGGGACCGCACAGTGGCAAGTTTACTGGTTGGCGCGACACCCATGTGCGGGTTACCGGCCAGGTAGTAATTGGGTTGCAGGCCAACTTTGCCGTCCGGTGGTTCAACACGACCAAAGAAGATCTGAGCGACCTAGATTACTATCCCCCAATCACCGAGCAGCATGGCTATTTGCCGCTTCAGATTGTCAATTCGGGTCCCGATGCCGAATGGAAGGCGATTCGCAGCCTCTACTTTGCGCTGATCACGGCCGCGCAAAAGCATGTCTACATTCAGTCGCCCTTCTTTATTCTGGACGAAGGCCTGACGGAAGCGATTGCCGGCGCGGCGCGGTCGGGCGTCGATGTCAAGATTATGTTGGCGCCCAGGGGTCCCTCGCCCCAGTTTCCGTATTGGGCGGGTCTAACCTATGCTGAGAATGTGGCCAAAGCCGGGGCGAAAGTCTATTTTTACCACGGCAAATATTTCCATCCGAAGACGATTAGTGTGGATTCAGTAATCTGCTCGATTGGGTCGGCCAACATGGATATTCGCAGCTTTAGCATCAACTATGAATCGAACCTGATTATTTACGACGAAAAGACAACTCGCGCGTTGGAAGCCGATTTCGACAACGATCTAAAGCAGTGCACAGAGTTTACGTTTAGGGCCTATAGGCGTACCAATATCTTGAAACGGGCGCGGAACTCCCTCTTCCGGCTTGGTTCACCCTTGTTATAAAACGATGCAAACAGATACCACTTTTTCTCTGCTCACCTTCAATTGTTTTGGAGGACTCAATTGGACGACGCCCCGGCGTCTGCTTACCCTAGCCCGCGAGCTAGAGCGGCAGGCACCGGAGATTGTCTGTCTGCAAGAGGTGCAAACCCAGGTGGCCCAACGGCTCCTCTTGCATGCTTGCACCAGCCACCCACAACGCGCCTATGTGCCGGGTCGCCGTGCGCCACGCGGATCGCTGCTAACCCTGGCCCGCACGCCAATCAACGCACCAGCCTTTGCCCGCTACGACACGCAGGGCGCATGGTATACCCCGACCTTGATGGACCGGCTTACCCAAAAAGGGGCGCTCGTCACATCCCTACACTATGCCGGGCGCGACGTGATCGTGATCAATACGCACCTGGTTGCCAACTATGGCGCCAACTGGCAGCCGGGGAGTCGCGCCGCGCTCGACCAACAACGTCAGCTCCGCCAGTTGGCAACGTTGGTGCATACATTGCCCGCAGAAGCCCTGGTCTTGGTGGCCGGTGATTTCAATATTCCGCGCGGCAGTTGGCTCTACGATGAGTTCTTAGCCTTGAGCGGCGCGCAAGATCCGCTGGCGGGCGATTCTCGTCCCACTTACCGACCCTTCCCTGGCGTACCAGCCCGTTATGCGCGCCCGATTGACTTTATCTTCTTGCGTCCACCGTCCGATCTCAACGTGCAGATGGAAGCCGATCTCTGCTTCACCGACAAACTGCCACTGGTCGGGGGCGGGCAAAGTTATCTTTCCGACCACCTGGGGGTGCAGGTCACGCTGCGCTGGCGTGGCGCTGAAGAGTGATGATATCGCTGCGTTTAAGTAGACAGGGAGACAGGTAAATAGGTAAATAGGTAGACAAGTAGATATTATCTATCTACCTGTCTCCCTGTCTACCGAACTTTGTGAATTCCGACAATGTCAATTATTATCCAATCTCCAATCTCCAACCATAGAGCATCCCGCCATGAGCATCACAATCCGTCCGATCAATACCGTCCAAGGCTGTGCGCATTTTCAAGAACTGGAACGGCGCGTTTGGTCCAGCGAAGATTTAGACATCATGCCGGTGCATGTGCTGATCACCGTGGCCAAAAACGGTGGTTTACTGCTTGGCGCCTATGCAGAAGAGGGACCACGTGAACTAGACGGTCTTGTTGGGGCCGCGTTAGGCTGGTTAGGCGCCGGCCAAGAACCAACCACAGGCAAACCTAAAGTCAAATTGTGTAGCCACATGGCCGGCGTCCTGCCGGAGTGGCAGGGCCAACGCGTAGGACTCCAGTTAAAATTGGCACAACGCGACGCGATCTTAGCGCAGGGCCTCACCGATTGGATTACTTGGACTTATGATCCCCTCTATCGTGCCAATGCCGTCTTCAATATTCACCGTCTGGGTGCGACCTGCAACACCTATTACCGCAACCACTATGGCATCATGACCGATGCGCTCAACGCTGGCACGCCCAGTGACCGCTGCCAAGTTGATTGGTCGGTGCAGAGCGAGCATGTGGGGAAGGCGATTGGCGGTGAGGGGCGGGGGAATGGGGGAGTGGGGGAGGAAGGGAGGGGGATGCAAGTGTTACCGACTACCACAGCAGGAGATTTTCGCCAGCCGGTTGAGCAGACGTTGGCGCTGGA
>Ga0209591_10004895_pt1 | contig 15038 bp, 10 predicted proteins | sample MAT01_FD_187207 | JGI IMG/M metagenome (GOLD analysis project Ga0209591, IMG submission 187207) | Freshwater microbial communities from Lake Fryxell liftoff mats and glacier meltwater in Antarctica - MAT-01 (SPAdes) (version 2) | ecosystem: Environmental > Aquatic > Freshwater > Ice > Liftoff... | reverse complement strand
GGGAAGCTCGATGACGGACGCCCTGCGCTGTGGGTGCTGCTCGAAGTAGCGCGTGAGCAGATTGGAATAGCCCCTGTCCAGCGCCAAAGTAGTGAAAATGTGAGACAGTGCATTCGGTCATGAAACGCTTGTTTGGAGATATCATTTGCTCCCGCCCCCGGCGGCTTCAGCGACGTGAACCCATGCTCAAGGTACTTGTCTACAACATACATCGCTAGTTGTCGCCGGTGCCCGTTTCGTCTTTGCGACTGAGCAGTTAACAATCTAAAGTTCAGAGTTGAATTAGAATGGTGAACACATGTCTATTCTTGGTATCCCAGAACCTACAGCGTATGAGTCTTCCTTTCATACGACCCATAAACGCACCCTCGTTTATTGGATAACCTCCTTTGCGATAGCTCCCCCCTATTTGCTTTCCATACAATACGTTCTCACGTATTTTCGAGGGTGGTTAGGCGGACTTTTTCCTGCTTCGTGGATAGTGGATGCGTTGATGCTGTTTTTGTCGTTGTGCGCAGTGTTACCATTAGGATTCTCGCTCCTGCAAAAATCCACCTGGCATTTAGCGACTAAGGGGAGATGGTGGCTGGCTATATGTGGTATTGTTGGGATGATTGTAATCCTTGTTTTTGAGCATTTGTCGCAGAACATCGCGTTGCCAATAAGAACTGTTCAAATGTACTCCCTTACCCTACTGTTATGGGGTACTGTCAACCTATATTTCAACCCAAGCGACGGTAGTTCACCCAAACCTTCCATATGGTTTGGGCGAGGATTAATGACAGTATTCACACTCTTGCTGCCAGTTATTGTGAATGCGAACTGGGATTCCGTATATCTGCTGATTCCACTTATAAATGTAGTTCTTATGGTTGCTGCACTATGCTGCTTGTCTCTTGCGACTATCTCAGAATTATTCCCATACCAACCCCTAGAACAAGTCTGTGTCATTTTCATTTTGGTTATCATCAGTTTATTTTTGTTATTTATAACAAATTTTAACATTGTACTCAGCTGCTCGGCTTATTTGGTCATCATTGCGGCACTCTACATTTTCGCTCGAAATTATCCATACGTTAAGTCGGTTCATGATCTTCTGCCTCCTTTTATTACATCATTTATTTTAGGTTTACTATTTATAGTAAGCGAAATGCTACCCCCTAGCATAAAAACATCACACCCAGCCGTGATATTTGTAAGCTCTATCGGACTTTTACTATTCCTGATAGCTTCTCTACCGAATCAGTTCCTGAGTCGTCAAGCTACCTTCCAGCGCGAACTGCTCAAACGATATCGTCAAACAAATCTTCGCAGTCGCTTTTCTGAAGATACCCAATTGCCTAACAGTTTAAACCGAATAATATTGCGCATTGTGAATACAATCAGCTTGGATAACCCAGCTCTGATTGTGATCACCTCTATAGCTCTTGGCATTGTGGAGGCATCTGCTCGAAATGCGCAAATACCGTCTTTGCTGAATGCCTTGAGTGTTGGAACGGCAACTTTTGTTCTGGGCAGCATCCTCTATTTCTTCGTGTGGTCGGTACGCCACAGACGCTATATCATCTTGCCCTTTCAAACTTCAGACCAGCGTGATGAAACACTCCTAAGCATCGCTGCACTTATTCCCCACAATTTAGTGGATCAGGTTCAGGAAATCGGCATGCTGCTCAATCAGCGGCAGGTTGAGACGGCGGGCCGAGGTACAAGTGAGGCGATGGCACTCTTCGTGACAAGCGGTTTAGCACCAGAACAGCTCACTGATTTTCAGTCACTCGTGAGCATTGATACACCCGGTGGAAATGCAATAAAGAGCGCTCTTGGTACGATACTCTCTATCTTTGCCCGCCTTTTTGCGACTGAAGTCATAAGCGGTGTCGTGCGCCGAGGCAAGGGTGGACGGCCAGAAATTTGGATAGAGATTACCCAGAGGCACAAGAAAACATCGTTGGGTAAGTTTGAAGTTCCGGAAACACTCGCTGGTGATTTCGATGAGAAGACGCTCCGGAAATTGATTCGTGGCGTTGCTGTTGAGCTAACCCTCAGACTTGGCAAAAGAGGCAAAGTCGCCTCTTCCACAGTCAGCCTCAACTATCTGCTCGAAGGTTTGCAGGCAAGTAAAGAACGGAATTGGTGGCGCGCAATCGAGGCATATCGCAGCGCTATTCGAGTGGAAGAGTCAGCACATGGTGCGTTCGGCTTTGGCTACTATCATCTGGGGGCTGCTCTTGTATTTCAAGGCGAATTAGACGAGGCGAAGAAATACCTCCAACAGGCAGAGGCAAGTTCTGTTCCCGGCGCGGAAACACAGTATATGCTGGCTTTGGTTAGCCTTCACGATGCTTGGGATAGCCTAGACATATTAAATATAGAGTTCCATGATATAGTACGTCGCTGCAAAATTGCACTCTCTCAGCGCCCCTATTTTCCAGAAGCATATAACCTGTTGGGTGCAGCGTATTACCAACGAGCAAAGTTACTTCATCGTCAAAACAGTAAGTGTTATGTGTCTCAGGATGAGGAACGAACAAAGGAGACAGATTCAGATCCCAAAACATCACAGCACTATATTACACACTACAAACAGGCGGTAAATTACTTTAAGCGATCCATACAGCAATATGAACGTGGAGTACTGCGCCTTTCTAACAATGCCGAACTCAAAAGTACGATTCGGGATGAAATCAGGCGCATCAGTAGAGAGCAGATTACCGCGATCCATCGTCTAGCGGATGCGATGCGGTCACTGGGTCGATACATTGAAGCATATAGCTATTATTCTGATGTTCTTGCCGTGTTTCCCGGAAATGTTACGACCTACACCGATCTTTTGAAAACCTACTGCTTAGCTGGTAGCTGGCAGCATGCTGACGAACTTCTACGTCGTGAAATTCTCATTCTACCTGAAGCGTTCTTGGACGTTCATATTCAACTTCATGCGGGTTGGATATATGCGGGCGGAATTGCCTCTGAAACCAGTGCAATGTGGCCAAACGGCTCAGCAGAGTCACAACCAACCACGCTACACCCTTCCGAAGCAGAAAATCCGAAACCGGATCAGGCTGATGTACGTCAGGCGCGTGTCCGGCAGCTCGGGTTTGCAATGTCATACATCGATTTCGCAATCCATCAACGACCACAATACATTGCACGTTGGGAACAAACAGATTGGCAGTCTCCATTTCTAAAGGCGTGCACCTCGTTTATTAATAGACCGCATGAACTCGATGATCTGCGAAAAATATACGATGCGCCTATAGTTGCAGTGAGGGAATTAGGGCAGGACATTCAAAAAATAAAAAACCACGTCATCCATTTGAAATTATGGCTTGCATGGCGTATGGATAGTCGGGGATACCATGATCCCAACGATCCGTTAATGAAGATAATAAGGTCAGAACAAACAGGCAGCGCGCGCACAATAAGTGACAAAAATTCATTGGATAAGGATAAATATCCGTATCCCACAATGAGGGAAGTATATAAAGAGCTAAAGGCGCAGCGTCAAAACTATGTCAATTTCCTAAATGAGGTGCGAGACAGTGGTCGATTATATGGGATGCGTCATCGGCTTCACAAACTTGAATGGGCGGCAAGATCTCTTAACTTTTGGAAAGAGGCGAACACGGTTGTTACAAATAATCTAATCGCACCAAACGTTGAGATCACATTTGGTGCGCGCTGGGCAATTGATGTGTACGCTGAACAATCCCTCTTTACGGCGCGCTTGCTTGTTGAGGCAGGCGCCTATGAAACGGCATGGAGTGTCGCGAAGCAAAGCAGCAAGAGCATAGTCGAGTGGCTCAAGATATGGGACCAGAAGTTTAATCTAAAGAATCGGACGGTCGATCGAAAAAGGATGGATTTCAAATTCACCCCCCGGGTTTTGAGGTATCAACTTGCGACACTAAAATCGCTTCAGGCTTATGCTGCCATATATATGAATCAGGATTTTGTTACGAAAGTTAGGATCAATGCAAAAGAGCAAGCAGGTAGCGCAAGAGGAGTGGCTAAACCTATGACTCGAGCTTCTTCTGTGAAGCGGCGATTATTTAAAAAGATTCGCACAGTTTTGCTCTTCTGCGCACCTGTAAGCAAAGCGCCACTTGTAGAAGAGATCTCAAGCATGAAAGACGCGCAAGAGGCATATCGGTCCGCATCAACTGATATTCTAGAGGCATTTCAGTTGATGCCGCGCCACTCACTAGCGATGTTTGTCCAAGCATACCTTCTTCGCCGTGAAGGACGCACAGTCGAGGCGATTGATGTATTGCATCGTTTATTGACTGTTTTGTCACCCTATGATCCAAACTTACATATCGCAAATTGGCAACCGGCTAAAAAGCAAAAGCCGCAAAGTGATGCCATCAAGGAAATTTCGGGTGGTGCTGAAGAGAAGAAATTGCGTAGGGAATATAAAAAACGTTACAAGAACACTTCTCTCCGTAATAGGTTAACTTATCAAAACCTAGTCTGTGGCAGTCAGCAGCTAGATAAGTTGATCGATGTGGCGACTGTTCATCGAGTGCTGTCAAATACACTGGCGGAACACGGCGAATTAGATCTGAGCGTTCGACATATAGCTGAAGCGGCATCATGGTCTTTGTATTGGGATGTTGAATCGGATTGTCTCTTGCTGCTGGCGCGCCGCCTTGAGCGCCTCGATCGATTCCAGGATGCGCAGGCAGCGATATCGGCGCTGCATAGGTACAGGCAAATTCTGGAAACGAACACTTTATCTATCACGAAAGTGAAAGAACCCGATATCCTTGGGTGCATTATCCATTCAAGACTCGGGCGATTTCATGAAGCCTTAAAGAAGGATATGGCAATTGAAGAGCATTACGTCGAATCGCGCGAGCGTAAGGGCATCGAACGCTATTCACGAAGGCTTCTCCATTTCGCTTTGAGCGAACAACTCGAAAACCTCTATGCTCGAATCACTAAATCGGGCAACAGTGAAGTTAAGCAATTTGCGAAAGCACTTGGCACTCTATGTAACATCACCAACTTTAGGTTGAATCAAGTGCAGCTTGATCACCTTACTTTGCTTGCGGCGCACTACTTCGATCCTGCTAAATTGGCAAGAATACTTGCTCTTATTGAGGGTGACCAAAGCGTTGCACTACAAGACTATGATCGTGTTGCATCGATACTTTACAAAACCAGACATGCAGAGAAGTACAAATTCCAGTCGCCCGTTCTTGCTATCAGTAGAAACATCACAGCGGCATTACTCGAATTCTTAGTACTTGAAGCAGTTATGACTGCAGAGCAATATAGCGAACTAAATAACAATATTGTTTACAGTTATATCGAGTCAGGGAGAAGTTCGGAGCGATCGGGGGCAGAAGGTCTTGAGAATCGTATTCAAAATGCGCTAGATGTTATGAAGAAGCTTGAACAGGCTGCCCATTCTGACGTAACCGCTTATGGGCAACGCTACAGACAATATATCGCCCAGTATTATGATACGAACGCATGGTATCTATTTCGCTCCCTCGATCCTTCAACAAGTTACGACAAAATTCACAATCAACTTCATAGCGCTCGTGAACTTCTTGCAAATGAGGCGTTATCGTACGATGGATCGAGCGCAATACTCTATTACCATATCACTAGAATAGAGCTGACAATGCTGGAGCGCCTTTGGCAATCCATCGATACCACCAACATAGCAATGGAGACAGCTTCGAAGTCATCGATTATTGATGAGCATTTAAGCCATGCTGTTCTTTATTGGTCGCGCGCTGTTGAACTTGATCGCAATGGACGACTAGAAGATAAGCTGGAGTGGATTGGTAAACGCCTCATAGAATACCGAAAAGCATGGAAGGATCGGCATCTACGCACTTTTGGTGGAGAGGAAAAAGCCTAACGAACACAGCTATTTCCACATAGGCGATCTTAAGATATGCCTGATGTGAAATGAATTTGGCAAAAAGGGAGAACGTCTAAGTACAACCATAGAAGAGATATGGGGTATATAAAATGGGGGAAGGAGGAAACAATGTAACCGATCCGATTGCCCCCCAAAAAACCAAAAAAAACGTAACACCTGAAAGCACTCGATGAACAGCATTGCACCACCAAGGATGTGCGGCTGAGTCAACGGACGCAGCTTACCCACACGATTTTGGCAATTGAAAGCCGATTTTGTCATCTGTGACGACTGTGACGATGCTGTTGGCGAATCGACGTAGGATCGATTGTGCGCAAAAATGGGGTAGACAGGCGCGCTACTGCTGTGGCTGATATAAGGAGAATGAGATGACGCTGCATCCGCGGTTCATCGGTGATGTGCCCGAAGAAACGGTACGGGTCACCAAAGCTGCCTTTCGTAAAGGCAACCGTTACATGCAGATGCGCGATGAACTTGGCACGCTGTTCAATGACCAGCAGTTCGCCGACCTGTTTCCGAATGTCGGGCAGTTGGCACAGTCGCCTTGGCGTCTGGCGTTGGTGACGGTGATGCAGTTCGCTGAAAATCTGACCGACCGCCAGACAGCGGACGCGGTGCGCGCCCGCATCGACTGGAAGTATGCACTCAATCTCGATCTGACCGATGATGGCTTCGACTTTTCAGTGCTGAGCGAATTTCGTCAACGCCTGCTTGCTAACGACGCTGAAGCACGCCTGCTGGAGATGATGCTGGCGAGTTTCCAGCAGCGTAAACTGCTCAGCGCACGCGGCAGACAGCGGACGGACTCGACGCATATCCTGGCGCATGTGCGTGAACTCAACCGACTGGAATGTGTGGGCGAGACGCTGCGCGCCGCACTCAACCAGGTGGCGGTCGCTGCGCCGGAGTGGCTGAAGGGACTGGCACCGCCCGAATGGTTCGACCGTTACAGTCGTCCGTTCAGTGAATACCGTCTGCCTCAAAAAGACGTGGAACGCCTAGCACTCGGCGAGCAGATTGGGCGGGATGGGATGCTGCTGCTCACGCAGATTTACGCACCGACCACCCCGTCTGAACTGAGACAACTGGAACAGGTGGAGGTGCTGCGTCGGGTCTGGGTGCTGCAATTCTACAGCGACGACGACCAGACGCGCTGGCGCCGTCAGGGAAACACGCCGCCCGGTGAGCGTATTCTGACTTCACCTTATGACCCCGACGCCCGCATGAGCAGGAAACGGAACACGACCTGGGTCGGCTACAAGGTGCATCTGACCGAGAGCTGCGACGCTGAACGCCCACATCTCATCACCCACGTCGAAACTACCGCAGCGACCACGGCGGATAACGACGTGGTTGAGCCGATCCACGCCGAACTTGAGCGTCAAGCGTGTCTGCCTGCTCAGCATGTGGTCGATGCAGGGTACACCTCCGGCAAAGCAGTCGCCGATAGTCGGGCGCATTACAGCATTGACCTGCTCGGACCGATGCGCGGGAAACCCGGCTGGCAGGCGAAGTCTGACGACGGCTTCGATCTTGCCAGCTTTTACATCGACTTCGAACAGCGCACCGTGACCTGTCCACAGGGACACACCACCACACAGTGGCACGAACGGTCCGGTACACGAGGAAAACCGGCGGTTCAGGCACAGTTTCTCAGCACGCTCTGTCGCGCCTGTCCGGTACGCGCTCGCTGTACCACTGCCAAAAAGGGACGGCAGGTGACGTTCACGCCTGAAGCGGAGTTCGGGGCGTTACAAGCCGCCAGACAGCGGGAGCAGACCGATGAATTCAGGCACATGTACAAACAGCGTGCTGGTGTCGAGGGCACGATCTCACAGGCAGTGGGGGTGCTGGGAATGCGCCACACTCGTTACCGCGGTCTGGACAAAGCGCATCTCCAGCACCTCATGACTGCCGCTGCCATGAACCTGATGCGTGTGCTTGATTGGCTCAGCGGCAAACAGCGCGCCACCACACGCACATCTGCCTTCGCGCGCCTTGCCGTTGCATAATTTTCGATTCGCCAACAGCATCCTGTAACAGGTGTCACAGCTTCAAAAGCATCATTTTCATTTGAAACGCAAAAGATCACGGGGGTATCAGAGCATTCACCAAGAAGGCTGATTGCGATCTGTGACAGCTGTGACACTGTGACAGTCTCCATATGGAGTTTCCTCGCACTACCGCCGCGCGGCGATCTTACATCGCGTGAGCCTTCCTATCAAACACCAGCAGATAGTACGCTGCCCCCATCCCTTCGGGACGTGACCACCGAACTACCCGCCTAAAAAGCCGACCCTGAATTCAACCGACAAGAAGCTGACCCATTTGGGTCGGCTTTTTTGTTTGACAGGCTCCTTCCCTGCGCTGTTCCGCATATGGCGAGCGGTAGCGCTCACCTGCGCTGGCAGACTCCAGCAGTGTGAGGGAGTGTCCCACCATGACTTCTGATTTTCGCAGCCAGATCAAGCCGTTTCCGCGTGTTGCCCACTATGCCACTGGATGGGTAGAGGAACGCACTTTCGATGAGATTTACGCCGATCTGACGCCCAACCTCAATCGCTTGCTACGCTACTACGGCAATGCCGACATCGACATTCCCGATTTGGCTGCCCATGCCTTCATGCGCCTGTGGATGGATTTGAGCGCCGACACAACCTTATTGGCAGGCGTTGACAGAGGTGGCGCGCTCAAGCTGCTCTTGAACCGCACCAATCCGCAGATTTTCCGCAAAGTGTTTCGCCACGAGGTTTATCTCGACGACCTCGCCACGCGCAGCGGCGACCCGGATGAGTTCGTCATCGACGGTTTCGATCACGGACACAGCAATCGTCATGCCGCTTTTGCCGAGGCGGTCGATCTGCGCATCGACATCGAGCGTGCCATCGGTGAGACTGCCGAGAAATACATTGACAGCTTGCCACACCTGGCAGCGCTCTACTACATCACGACTGAGGTTGGTCCCGACGATGCTGCCGCGATTGCGGGCAAGGGCGGCACGAAGAAATGTTGGTGGCTGACGAGCGTCGTCAAACCGCTGCGCGAGGAGTTGTGTGAGAAGCTGGAGTTGTTCGCGCCGACCAAAGTGACGTGGCAGGATCGTTATCGTGCCGGGATTGAAGCGCCACTGCTGCGCCTGGTGGATCGTTATGAGGCAGACGGCAATCTGCGCATGGTGGCGACGCTCCAGAGCATGGCGGCTTACGAGAGTTGCAAGACGCTGATGCGACGATTAGACCTGCCGAAAAGCCATGTTCAGTATCTACGTTTGGTCGGTCATCGTGAACTGAACAAGATTTATCGCTGTGCCGCTTGAGTATCTCGTCTTGGCTGGGACGTTAAACCAGCCACACTATTTTTTGCGAACCACTACAAAGTTTGTCCATCATGCACCTTCACGCAGTAAATCCGTCTAAAGCGTTATAATGAAGGGGTGGCTCCACTCATTATATAAACCATTTGTCATCTGATTGAGAAATAGTGATCCCACTCGAAGCCCTCACACGCGGCACACAAATACGCGGCATCTTGTCCGACCAAGCTGTTACCCTCATCGACGTGCAGCCGCGCGGCGTCAACGCGGTCGAAGTCGTCTTTCGGCGCGCTGACGGCGGTTTAGGCGATCAACTGCTCTTTCGCGAGAACGAAGTTGCGCTCGAACTCGTCGAGGAGGGGCGGCGCTGGGCATTCGACACCGACGGTGCGCTGCTGCGTCTTGTTTCCGAAGCCTACCGCATCCACCTTGCCCATCTGTTTGATCCCGTGCTTGCCGTTCATACCTCGTTGATCGATCCGTTACCGCATCAGATCACCGCCGTCTACGACGAGATGCTGACGCGCCAGCCGCTGCGCTACCTGCTGGCGGACGACCCAGGCGCGGGTAAGACGATCATGGCGGGGCTGCTGATCCGTGAGCTGTTGGTGCGCGGCGATGTCCGGCGCTGCCTCATCTGCGCACCTGGCAGCCTGACCGAACAATGGCAGGATGAGCTGTGGACGAAATTCCAGCTCGACTTCACCATCCTGACGCGCGAGACCGTCGAAACTGCGCGCAGCGGCAATCCGTTTGCCGAACACGACCTGATCATTGTTCGGCTCGATCAAGTCAGCCGCAGTGAGGAATTACAAGCACGACTCAAGCAGACGGACTGGGACATGATCGTGTGCGACGAAGCGCACAAGATGTCCGCGTCGTTTTTCGGCGGCGACCTCAAAGAAACGAAGCGCTATCGGCTGGGACGACTTCTGGGGGACATCGCGCGGCATTTCCTGTTGATGACCGCGACACCGCACAACGGCAAAGAGGAAGATTTTCAACTGTTTCTAGCGCTGCTCGACCCCGACCGTTTCGAGGGGCGTTTCCGCGACGGTGTGCATCGGGTCGATGTCTCCGACCTGATGCGACGCATGGTCAAAGAGAAACTGCTCAAATTCGACGGCAAGCCGCTGTTTCCAGAGCGCCGCGCCTACACGGTCAACTATCAGCTCTCGAACGAGGAAAGCACACTCTACGATGCGGTCACCGACTATGTCCGTCAGGAATTCAATCGCGCCGATCAATTCGAGAATGACGGACGCAAAGGCACGGTCGGGTTTGCGCTGACCATCCTCCAGCGCCGCCTGGCATCATCTCCGGAAGCCATCTATCTCTCACTCAAGCGTCGACGCGAGCGGCTGGAAAAGCGGCTCAAGGAAGCGCAGCGGGAGCGAGCGCTGACCTTGCCGCACGAGGGCATGACCTTCGATGACGAAGATTGGGACGACTTCGACGACGCGCCCGACGTAGAACAGCAAGAGTCGGAATTGGTAGACAGCGCCACCGCTGCTCGCACACTGATCGAATTGGAAGCCGAGATCGTCAGCTTACGGGCGTTAGAAGCGCTGGCGCTCAGCCTGCGGCGCAGCGGGGCAGATCGCAAATGGATGGAGCTGCTGCACCTGCTGCAGGACACGCCCGAAATGGTCGATCCGGTGCGCGGGCGGCGCAAACTGGTGATCTTCACCGAACATCGCGACACGCTCACCTATCTTGAGGAACGGCTCAAAACGCTAATCGGACAACCGGAGGCAGTCGTGTGCATTCACGGCGGCATCGCGCGCGATGAGCGGCGCGCAGTCGAAGCCGCCTTCCGCAATGACCCCGATGTCTTCATCCTGCTGGCGACCGACGCGGCGGGTGAAGGCATCAACCTTCAGCGGGCGCACCTGATGGTCAATTATGATCTGCCGTGGAACCCCAACCGCCTGGAGCAGCGCTTCGGGCGCATTCACCGTATTGGACAGACGGAAGTGTGTCACCTATGGAATCTGGTGGCGGGCGAGACACGCGAAGGCGCGGTTTATCAACGCCTGCTCAAGAAGCTGGAAGCAGAACGTGGCGCGCTCGACGGACAGGTCTTCGATGTCTTGGGCAAGCTGTTTCAGGATACGCCGCTGCGTCGTCTGCTGGTCGAAGCCGTGCGTTACGGCGACGATCCCGAGGTGCGCGCCCGGCTGGAACATGCGGTCGATAATGCGGTCAATCAGGAGCGCGTGCGCGACCTGCTGGAACAAGGCGCATTGGCGGGGACGAGCATGGACACCAGCCAGATCATGCGCATTCGCACCGACATGGAACGCGCATCCGCCCGTCGTTTGCAGCCGCACTACATCAAGGCGTTCTTCCTGCAAGCCTTTAACCATCTGGGCGGCACAGTACACGAGCGCGAAAGCGGACGCTATACGATCAGCCATGTCCCGGCGCTCATACGGACGTGGGCGAAGGATCACAGTCTCGGTGCGGTCTCGACCAAATACGAGCGTATCTGCTTTGAAAAGGCGTTGATTCACGCCCGCCCGGATGCGACACGCCCCACGCCTTCGGCGGTGTTCGTCTGTCCCGGTCATCCACTGCTGGATGCGCTGCTTGGACTCATGCTGGAGCGCGAACGGGATACGCTCAAACGCGGTGGCATCCTGATCGACGACACCGATCCAGGACATGAACCGCGTGTGCTTTTTTATCTCGATCAGGTGATTCAAGACTCGACCACTGCAAGAAGCGGCGAACGGCGCACCATTTCGCGCGAAGTGCATTTCGTGGAGCTGACTCCGTCAGCCAACGACCGCCCAGGGGGGGTCGTGGAGGCGGGCGGTGCGCCCTATCTCGATTACCGACCGGCGGATGCTGACGAAATTGCTCAGTTGAACGGGCTGCTTGAACAAGCGTGGCTGCGGGGCGAAAACCTGGAGAGGCGCGCCACCGCGTACGCCGTCGAAAACCTTGTCCCACGCCATTTAGAACGCGTGCGCCAGCGCCGGATTGAACTGATCGACAAGACCGAAGCGGCGGTGCAGGAACGTCTGACCAAAGAGATCAACTATTGGGACTTACGCGCTGCCGAGCTGCGCGCTGCCGAACAATCGGGTCGGATCAATGCTCGCCTGAACAGCCAGCGCGCTCAGGAACGGGCGGATCGGCTGGCGGAGCGCCTGAAGCAGCGCAAGGCACAGCTCGCCCAGGAGCGCCAGATCAGCGCTGCGCCGCCGATTGTGGTAGGGGGCGCGTTGATCATCCCCATAGGCTTGCTACTGGGAGAAAACACACCGCCGGAAATCCTTGATCGCCGCATCACCGAACAGATCGCCATGCGTGCCGTGATGGAAACCGAAATCGCGCTCGGCAACGATCCGCGCGATGTGAGCGACCACAATTTCGGCTATGACATCGAGAGCCGGGATGGGCAGAGTGGCGCGATGCGCTTCATCGAGGTCAAGGGGCGTCGGGCGGACGCACAGACGATCACCATCACGCGCAACGAAATTTTGACCGCGCTCAACGCACCAGAGCAGTTCATCCTGGCAATCGTCGAGGTGGACGAAGGTAAAGCGCGTCCGGCACGCTATCTTCGTCAGCCTTTTGGCAAAGAACCCGACTTCAACGTGACCAGTGTGAACTATAATATGAATGATCTGCTGGCGATGAGTGGTGAGGCGATGTGATGGCAGTGCAGTTAGACATTGATTATGGTCAGGTCATTCAGGTCGTGGAACAGCTTTCTGAGGCGGAACAGGACGATTTGATCAGCCGCATTCTCGTGCGAAGGGCTGAGCATCGTCCGCTCACGATAGAGGAGAAGCTGCGTCTTTTTGACGCGGCAAAAATCCGTAACGAGATCAGAGAGATGCCATCTCCACGCCGGGAAGACTGGTACGATGATGAGGGACGCTAATGCTTTTGTCGATACCAACGTCCTGCTGCGTGCGATCCTTACTCAAATGGATGACCATGCTCCATCAGATACACTCGTTAAACGGCTGTGGCGTGAAGGCGTAACCCTGTGGATCAGCGGACAGGTCATCCGTGAATTTATCGTGCAGGCAACGCATCCAAAAACACTGAAGATACCCCTGTCGATGGCTGATGTTATTGCCACAGTGGATGCGATCACTCCGTTGTTTCAGGTTGCGGACGAAACACCCGCAGTACGCGCCGAACTTCTGCGACTGTTACGGGAATTTCCTACCGGCGGCAAGCAAGTTCATGATGCCAATCTGGTCGCCACGATGCTGGTCTACGGCATTGACACGTTGCTGACGATCAACGTAGATGATTTGAAACGCTTCGGCGGCATAGTGACGATTGTTTCGCCGATGGACAATCCCTCATGACCGATTACGACGACATTGAACTGAGCATTCACCATGAGGCATGGCAAGCCGTCGAGCGCATCCTTGACCAGCGCCGCCGTAAAGTGACGCTGCACACGACTGTGAATGACGACGGTCAGTTAATCCTGCACCTTCCGCCAGAGATCGAACCCGGTGAGTATATGATTACCGTTATTTTTGAAGCCGTCAATCAGGACTGAATTTATGCCTTACCGTAAAAAACTGATCGAAGTAGCGCCCGCGAAAAATGCATCCGGCACGGACTATAATAGAGTTGAACTTTTGGCGATGAGTGAGGAGCCGCTGTGATGGCTGTGCAATTAACGATTCCATTCGAGACGCTCGTTGAACTGGTTGAGCAGCTTCCACCCGATCAGCGTTCCACGTTGATTGAGCGCGTGCAGCACAAAGATCAACCGAAGCGGCTGTCGGAGCAGTTCCTTGTTTTTGATGTCGGTGCATGGCACGAAGGCATGACTCTCCGCCGAGAGGATGAATATGGTGACGACGGACGTTAATGCTGTCTTTGTCGATACGAACGTGCTGACCCGTGCGACAATTGTCAGCGCACCCCTTCATCAAGCAGCACAAGAGGCGTTAGACGGCTTGACCGAGTCGGGTGCAGAACTGTGGATTAGCGCGCAGGTCATCCGCGAATACATGGTCAATACGACTCGTGAACAGAGCTACAGCCAAGCGATCCCCATGCTCCAAGTGCTGGAACAGATCAAGCGGTTTCGTGCCGCATTTAAAGTCGCAGAAGAAACCACTGCCGTTCTCGATAAAATGCTGGAACTCGCGGCAATCGCTCCGCTGCGAGGAAAACAGATTCACGATGTGAACATTGTCGCAACGATGATCACTTACAACGTCCCGGCATTGCTGACTCACAATGCGGACGATTTCAAACAGTTTACGACCTTAATCCGCGTGATCGCGTTGAAAGACACCCCATGACAGCATACCGTAAAAAACTGATCGAAGTGGCGCTGCCGCTCGAAGCCATCAACGTCGCCAGCGCCCGCGAAAAATCCATCCGGCACGGACACCCCTCGACGCTGCATTTGTGGTGGGCGCGCCGACCCCTCGCCGCCGCCCGCGCGGTGATCTTCACCTCACTGGTCGATGACCCCGACGACCCCGGCGCGCTGCCCGCTTTTGTGGAAGCGTGCAAGCAACTACCCGTTGGCGCGAATGTTCATGCCAATGGCGATACGCCCCGGATGCGCCTGTTCGACTTCATCGAGCGGCTCGTGACGTGGGAGGCAACCACCGATGAAGCCATCCTCACGACCGCGCGCGAACTCATTATGATCGCCACCGAAGGCAACCCGCCGCCACTGCTCGATCCGTTCGCCGGGGGTGGTAGTATCCCGCTAGAGGCACAAAGATTGGGACTGGAAGCACACGCCAGCGACCTGAACCCCGTCGCGGTGATGATCAACAAGGCGCAAATCGAAATTCCGCCGCGCTTTGCCAATATGCC
>Ga0209591_10004894_pt1 | contig 15040 bp, 10 predicted proteins | sample MAT01_FD_187207 | JGI IMG/M metagenome (GOLD analysis project Ga0209591, IMG submission 187207) | Freshwater microbial communities from Lake Fryxell liftoff mats and glacier meltwater in Antarctica - MAT-01 (SPAdes) (version 2) | ecosystem: Environmental > Aquatic > Freshwater > Ice > Liftoff... | reverse complement strand
CGAACCCGACCGCAGGATCCCCGGGCTACCCGCCGGCAGCACCGGGCTACCCGCCGGCAGCACCGGGCTACCCGCCGCCGGCCGGTGGGTACGTCCCGCCGCGCACCAGCGGCCTCGCCGTCGCCTCGCTCATCACCGGCATCCTCTCGATCGTCCTCTGCCCAGCGTTCGGCATCGCCGGGCTGATCACCGGGTTCTCGGCCAAGCGCAAGATCCGCGAGTCCAACGGCGCCGAGACCGGCGAGGGCCTCGCCACCGGTGGCATCGTCACCAGCTTCATCGGCCTGATCTTCATCGGCCTGGCCATCGTCGCCATCGTGGCGATCACCTTCCTCGGATCGTCGGCATCGTCCAAGTTCAGCTCCGTCGGGTCTGCCATCGACTGAGCACCGGTCGACGCGGGCGACGCTCGACCCGTCAGCTCGCGGACGGTTGCCCGGGCAGCACCCGGAAGGCGTCGTAGATCGAGTCGATCTGCTTGATGGTCGAGATCAGCGAGTCCAGGTGCGACGCGTCGCCGAGCTCGAAGTCGAACCGCATGGTGGAGATGCGGTCGGAGCCGGTGAGCGTGTTGCACGAGATGATGTTGACGTGGGCGTCGGCGAGCACCGCGCTGACGTCGCGCAGCAGGCGTGAGCGGTCGAGGGCCTTGACCTCGATCGACGCCACGAACGAGCCGGAGCTCTCGAGGTCCCACTCGACGTCGATCAGCCGGTCGCCCTGGCCCATGGCGAGCGACCGGGCGTTGGCGCAGTCGCTTCGGTGCACCGACACGCCGCGACCGCGCGTGACGAACCCCATGATCTCGTCGCCCGGCACCGGAGTGCAGCAGCGCGAGAGCCGGACCATGACGTCGTCGAGGCCCTCGACGTGCACACCGGCGGTGGCGAGCTTGCTCCCCCGACGCCGGCGCGGCTCGCGCGCCGTGACCGACAGTTGCTCCTCGCGGTCGGTGTCGACGTCTTGGAGGTGGCGCTTCACCCGCTCTGCGATGGACTTGGCGGACACGTGGCTCTCGCCGATGGCCGCCTTGAGGGCGTCGAGGTCGGCGTAGTTCATGTCCCGCGACACCTCGTCGAGGACCTTCGACTGCTGGATCCGCTGGACTGGCAGGCCCTCGCGGCGTATGGCCTTGATGAGGTCCTCGCTGCCGGTCACCACCGCGTCGACCCGGCGCTCGCGCGAGTACCACTGGCGGATCTTGCTGGCGGCGCGGTGGGTGGCCACGAACGAGGCCCAGTCCTGCGACGGGCCGGCGCCCTCGATCTTGGAGGTGAAGATCTCGACGGTGTCGCCGGAGTCGAGCTTGGTGTCGAGCGGCACCAGCTTGCCGTTGACCCGCGCGCCGATGCACGAGTGACCCACCTCGGTGTGGATCGTGTAGGCGAAGTCGACCGGGGTCGAGCCGACGGGCAACGCCAACACGCGTCCCTTCGGGGTGAACACGAAGACCTCGTCCTGCTCGAGGTCGACCTTGAGGTTCGCCATGAACTCGTCGGGGTCGGAGGTCTCGCGCTGCCAGTCGACGATGCGGTTGAGCCAGGCCAGGTCGGCCGACGAACCGTTGTTGTCCTTGTAGTTCCAGTGGGCGGCGACGCCGTACTCGGCGCGCTGGTGCATCTCCCATGACCGGATCTGGACCTCGAGGGGCTTGCCCTGGGGACCGATCACGGTGGTGTGCAACGACTGGTACAGGTTGAACTTGGGCATGGCGATGTAGTCCTTGAACCGCCCCTGCACCGGCTTCCACGTCGCGTGGATCGAACCCAGCGCCGCGTAGCAGTCCTTGACCGTCTCGACCGTGACCCGGATGCCCACCAGGTCGAAGATCTCGTCGAACTCGCGACCCTTCACGACCATCTTCTCGTAGATGCTCCACAGGTGCTTCGGGCGCCCGGTGACGTCGGCGTCGATGCGCAGCTCCTTGAGCCGGAACCGGACGTCCTCGAGGACCTGCATCAGGTAGAGCTCACGCTCGGGCGTGCGGGTGGCGACCATGTGGTCGATCTCTGCATAGCGCTTGGGGTGGAGGGCGGCGAAGGCCAGGTCCTCGAGCTGCTGCTTGAGGTCCTGCATGCCGAGGCGGTGCGCGAGCCCGGCGTAGATGTCGAGGGTCTCCTGCGCCGTGCGCTCCTGCTTCCAGGCCGGCATGGCGGCGATGGTGCGCATGTTGTGGAGCCGGTCGGCCAACTTGATGATCAGCACCCGCAGGTCCTTGGCCATCGCCACGAGCATCTTGCGGATGGTCGCCGCCTGCTGGGCCTCCTTGGAATCGAACTTGATGCGGTCGAGCTTGGTGACACCGTCGACGATGCCCGCGACGTCCGGGCCGAACTCGGTCTCGATGTCGGCGAGCGAGAGCTTGGTGTCCTCCACCGTGTCGTGCAGCAGGGCGGCGACGATCGTGGCGTCGTCGAGGCCGAGCTCGGCAACGACCGTGGCGACCGCGACCGGGTGGGTCACGTAGGGCTCGCCCGACTTCCGGGTCTGGCCGGTGTGGGCCGCGGCGGCGCGGGCGTAGGCCTTGGTGATGAGCGCGGGCGACGAGCGGGGGTGGTGCTCGCGGTAGATGGCGACCAGCGGCGCAACCTCCTCGGCGGCCGGCGCGGTGTGGCGCCGCCACGGCAGGACGCGGTCGACGGTCGCCATCAGCGCACCACCCGAGGGGCGGTCGGCTCAGTCATAGGTCACCAGGCTGATGACGTCGTGGCCCTTGATCTGCTCGCGCCCGCCCAGGAAGTCCAGTTCGATGAGGAAGGCGAAGCCGGCGATCTCCCCGCCGAGTCGTTCCACCAGACGGGCGGTCGCCGCCGCCGTTCCCCCGGTGGCCAGGACGTCGTCGACGACGAGCACCCGCTCGCCGGGGAGGACGGCGTCGCGGTGGATCTCGAGCAGGTCCACGCCGTACTCGAGCGCGTACTCCTCGCGCTCGATCTCCCACGGCAACTTGCCCGCCTTGCGCACGGGGACGAGCCCGGCGCCGAAGCGGTAGGCGATGGGCGAGGCGAACAGGAAACCCCGCGCCTCGATGCCGAGCACGCGATCGACGCGGGCGCCAGCGAAGTGGTCGGCCAGGGTGTCGACGGCGAAGCGGTAGGCCCGGGGGTCGCCGAGCAACGGGGTGATGTCGCGGAAGGTCACGCCCGCGCGCGGCCAGTCCTCGATGGCACGGATGTGATCGAGGAGGAAGCCCGCGCCCGCTTGCATCCCTCCAGCGTACTGGCGCCGGCGTGGTCATCGGGCCACCGAGCGGCGCCGCGGTGGGCTACTTCTTGGTCTTCTTGCGCGGACGGGGCGGGTGGTTCGCCGAGTGCGCGTAGGTGGCCGCCGTATCGGCGGTCGACGCAGCGGCGCCGGCCGGCACCGGCGTGCCGCGGCCGTGCTGCTCGGCGCCGGCGGCCGTCGTGTCGGTGGACTTCGCCAGCCGTTCGCGCAGGGCGACGTTGCGCGGCTCGCGCTCCTTGAGCCAGACCACGACCGGAGCGGCCACGAAGATCGACGAGTACACACCGACCGCCAAGCCCACGGTCAGCGCGATGGCGAACTCCTCGAGGGTGACCGCACCCAGGAAGAACGCACCGACGATCAGCAGCGAGACCACCGGGAGGATCGAGGTGATCGACGTGCTGAGCGACCGCAGCAGCACCTGGTTCATCGACAGGTTCATCATGTCGGTGTAGGTCATGCGGCTGCCCATGCCCACCCGTCCCACGTTCTCCTGGACCTTGTCGTACACGACGACCGTGTCGTAGATCGAGTAGCCGAGGATGGTGAGGAAGGCGATCACCGTGGCCGGGGTGACCTCGAAGTAGAAGACCGAGTAGACGCCGAGGCTGATGATCACGTCGTGGACCACGGCCACGACCACGCCGAGTGCCATCTTCCACTCACCGCGGAACGTGAGGGTGACGTACCCGAGGATGGCGATGAGGAACACGATGAGGGCGCGGATGGCCGCGGCGGTGATCTCGCCGCCCCAGGTCGGACCGACGTTGCTCACGCCGACCTCGGCGACGTCGGTGCCGGCCAGGTCGGCGAGGGCCTGGCGCACCTGGTCCTGGCTCTCCTGGGACTCGGCCGACGCCTGGACACGGACGGTGTCGGCACCGACGACCTGGATCTTGGACTCGCCCAGGCCGAGCGGCAACAGGCCGTCGCGGGTCTCCTCGACCGTGAGCTCCTCGGCCTTGACCTCCCACGAGACGCCGCCCTCGAAGTCGATGCCGAGGTTCAGTCCCCGGAACATCAACGAGAAGATGCTGATGGCGACGAGCAGGACCGAGATGCGGACGCCCCACTTCCACGCGGTGCGGAAGTTGTAGTCGTTCTCGCCTCGGTAGAGCCGCACGATCGCGCTCATGACGTCGCTCCCGTTCGTTCGGCCCGCGCCCCGTCGGCGTCCGGTGGATCGGCGTCGGCGTCCCCATCCTCGCCCTCCGACGGTGCTCGCGGGGCTGCGGTCGAGCGACGCCGGACGGCTCCGGGCCGAATCGTCTCGCTGCGGTTCGCCGAGTCGTAGGGCAGGCCGAACAGCGCGGGGCGGGTGTGGCAGAGCTTGGCGCCCGTGGCGAGGAACACCACCGGACGCATGAAGAAGTACGAGGTGATGAGGTCGAGCACCGTGGACAGGCCGAGGAAGAAGGCGAAGCCTCGCACCGGGCCGACCGCCAGGAAGTAGAGCAGCGTCGCTCCGAGGATCGAGGCGCCGTTGGCCTTGAGGATGGTGCTGAACGACGCGTGGAAGGAGCGGTCGACCGCGGAGCGGATGGTGCGCCCGTTGCGCAGGTCCTCGCGGAGGTGCTCGTAGTAGACGACGTTCGAGTCGAGCGAGACGCCGATCGACACGATGATGCCGGTGACGCCGGCGAGGGTGAGCGACAGGCCGGCCGTAGCGCCGAGGAACGTGACGATCGAGTAGAGGAACACACCCTCGACGGCCAACTTCAACAGCGACATGAACCCGAGGATCCGGTAGAAGAGCCCCATGTAGAGCCCGGCGAGCAACAGACCGACGAGACCGGCGATGAGCCCGGCGTTGAGGGCGTCGAGCCCGAGGGTGGCCGACACGATCTGGATCGACTGGCGTTCGAGCTCGATCGGCAGCGAGCCGTACCGGAGGGCGGTCGCCAGGGCGTTGGCGGAGTCCTGGTCGAAGCTGCCGCTGATGTTGACCTGATCGGCCGAGAAGGGCGTGAAGGCCTGCTGTTGGGGCTGGATCGACGGCGCCGAGATGACCCGGCCGTCGAGGGTGATGGCCTGCTGGCCGGTGGGGCAGGTGGCCGACGCCGGCTTGCACTCACGAGAAGCGGCGTTGAAGGCGTCGATGCCCTCGGCCCCGCCCTTGAACTTGGGGTTCACCGTCCACACGCCGGTGGAGTCGATGCCCGCCGTCGCCCCCTCGAGGGCCGAACCGGTGAGCTGGGTCGGGCCGAGTTGGTACCGGGCGACCATGGTGCCGTCGGCGTCGTACTGCGGCAGCACCACCATCTGGTCGGCGATGTCCTGGTCGCGCGGGGTCGTGGCGAGGTCGGCACCGGCGCCGGCCTGCTGCTGGGCGAGCTGCTCGAGCATCGCCGGGTCGATGGTCGTGGCCGTCGGATCGACGGGGACGACGGTGGACTCGGTGGGGATGTCGGACGCCTCCGGCGCGAGCGTCGTCGGCGCGTCCTGGAAGGCCGAGGCGGTCTCGCCCTCGTCGGCCCCGACCGGGCCCAAGGCCCCCTCCGTGGTGGAGGTCTGGTCGGTGGGCGTGATGGCGGCGGTGGTGTCCGGGGTCGAGCTGTCCGAGGAGGTGGCGGCAGGATCGGGGACGGCTCCGGGGACATCGGTGCCCGGGACGTCGGTTCCGGGCGGGGTCTCGTTCTGCTCGGCGGTGGTGCCGTCGGGCGCCAGCACCTGCAGGACCGGTCGGAAGCGCAGCTCGGCGGTCTGCCCGACGAGGTCGATGGCCTGGTCGGTGTCCTTCACCCCCGCGATGTTGACGAGGATGTTGTTGCCCTGCCGGGTGATCTCGGGCTCGGAGACCCCCAGCGAGTCGATGCGCTGGCGCATGATCGCGATGGCCTGGTTGAGCTGCTCGTCGTCGGCCGCGGTCTTCGGCGTCAGCACGACCGACACCCCGCCCTGGAGGTCGAGGCCGAGCAGCGGGGTGTTCCCGCTGCGAAGGGTCAGCCCGAGCGAGAGGACCGCGAGCAGGACGAACACCGTGAGTTGGATGATGGCTTTGCGGCGCCGCATGGTGGGCTACGTGTCTCCGTTGCATCTCGTTCGGCGACCCAACCCCCCACGGGGCGTCGCCGGCCGGCGCGGTCAGAACCCGCGCGCAGGGCAGAAGGAGGGTAGTCCAGCCCTCCGCGTCCACCGAATCACCCCGGGGGATCGACGCCACCGTTGCGGTCCGGTTCACCCCCAGGCCGCCGCGACCTCCGCCCGGAGCGCCGTGAGGGTGCCGTCGAGGATCGACGCCCGGGCCCGCTCGACCAGCCGCAAGGTCCACCAGACGTTGTGGATGGTGAGCAGCCGGGCCGACGTGGGCTCGGAGACCTGCAGCAGGTGGCGCAGGTACGCCCGCGACCACCGACCGCACACCGCGCACCCGCAGGAGGGGTCGAGTGGTCCGGGATCGCGGGCGTGGCGGGCGTTGCGGAGGTTCAACCTCCCCGCATTCGTCAGGATCGTCCCGTGGCGGGCCAGACGGGTCGGCAGCACGCAGTCGAACATGTCGATCCCGAGGGCGATGCCCTCCACCAGGCCGATCGGGTCGCCCACCCCCATGAGGTAGCGGGGCCGGTCGCCGGGCAGCACTCCGGTGGCGGCGGCGAGCGCCGGGAGCATCTCCTCGCGCGGCTCGCCCACCGACAGTCCGCCGATCCCGTACCCGTCGAAGCCGATCTCGCATGTGCGCTCGGCGCTCTCCCGGCGCAGGGCGACGTCGACCCCACCCTGCACGATGCCGAACTGCGCCTGGCCGCTCCCCTGCTCCCGCCCCGGTCGGTGCGCCTCGTGCGCCCGCCGCGCCCACCGCGCCGAACGATCGACCGCGGCCCGGATCACCCCCGGCGGCGACGGCAGCGGCGGGCACACGTCGAGGACCATCGAGATGTCGGCCCCCAGGTTGCGCTGCACGTGCACGGCCCCTTCGGGGGTCAGGTGGTACCGGGTGCCGTCGTAGGTCGACGCGAACGTGGCGCCCTCGTCGTTCACCTTCGGCTCCAACGAGAAGATCTGGTAGCCGCCCGAGTCGGTGAGGACGTGGCCGTTCCAGTCCATGAACCGGTGCAGGCCGCCGAGCTCGGCGATGAGCTCGTCGCCGGGTCGGAACAGCAGGTGGTAGGTGTTGCCCAGCATCACCTGGACGCCGAGCTCCTCGAGGTCGAGCGACGACAGCGCCCGGACCGTGGCGCGGGTGCCGACGGGCATGAAGCACGGCGTGGTGAACGACCCCCGGGCCGTGGTGACCGTGCCGGCACGGGCGAGCCCGTCGGTGGCCTCGACGCGGATCGGCGTGTTCGTCACCGCGGTCGGGTCAACGGAGTCGGGCACGGCGGGCATCCTCCCACAGACCGAAATCGGCGTTCGGGTGCGACCCAGCGACGAAATTGCGTTCGAGGGACCACTCACGCATGCACCCAGACGCAATTTCGGTCCGATGGGGAGCGCCGGTCACCGACCGCGGCCACGGCGAAGCAGCATGGCGTCACCGAAGGACAAGAAGCGGTAGTCGGCGGCCAGCGCGTCGCCGTAGAGCCGGCGCCAACGCGGGCCGACGAGCGCGTCGATGAGAACCAACAGGGACGAACGGGGCAGGTGGAAGTTCGTGAGGAGCAGATCGACGACCGCGAAGTCGTGCGCACCGCGGATGAACAGGTCGGTCCGGCCCTCGAGCTCGCCTCGCACCGCCGCCGATTCGAGGGCTCGGAGCGCGGTGGTGCCCACGACGACGACACGACCGCCCGCGGCGCGGGTGGCCTCGACCGCCGCCCACGTCTCGGCCGGCACGTGGTAGCGCTCGGTGTGCATCGCGTGATCCTCGACCTGATCGGTCGAGATGGGCCGGAACGTGTCCAGACCCACCTGCAGCTCGACCGGGAGCACGGCAACCCCGCGGTCTTCGATGCGCTGGAGCAGGCCCGTGGTGAGGTGAAGCCCGGCGGTGGGCGCCGCCGCCGAACCCGGTTCCCGGGCGTAGACGGTCTGGTAGCGGTCGGCGTCATCGAGCCGCTCGGTGATGTATGGCGGCAGGGGCATCTCGCCGACCGCGCCGATCGCGTCGAGCTCCTCGGCCCGGTCCCACGCCCGGCCGGTCGGCGCGTGCAGGCGCACCACCCGTCGACCCTCGCCGAGGTCGTCGAGGACCTCGACCACCATTGACCCCGAACCATCCGCGGGCGCCAGCCGCTCCCCCGGCGCGAGCTTGCGGCTCGGTCGGACCAGGGCCTGCCAGCCGGCAACCGGATCAGAGCCACGCCGCTCGAGCAGCAGGACCTCGGCCGCTCCCCCGGACGCCCGGCGGAGGTGGAGCCGGGCCGGGAGGACGCGCGTGTCGTTGACCACCACCAGATCGGCGGGCTCGAGCAGGTCCGGGAGGTCCCGCACGAACCGGTGCGTCGGCTCGGTGCCGGGGCCGCCATCGACGAGCAGCCTCGCCGCGTCGCGCGGCTCGAGGGGCACCTGGGCGACGCGCTCGGGTGGGAGCTCGTAGTCGAACGCCGCGGTCTCCACCGGGGCACCCTACCGGCGCGTGGCGGGGGGCCTGTCCGGTCGAGGGCGCCCCTTCGTCAGGCTCGATGACCCCCGTCGGCCCCGACCTCGACCCCATCGACGAGGTCGGTGGCGTCGGTGGTGACGTCAGCGGTGGTGGTGTTGACATCTGCGTCGTCGGTGCCGCTGATCCCGTGTCCGACGAGGTACTTGATGACCATGACCGCCAGGCAGACGGCCACGATCAGCTCGGCCCAGAAGAACGAGGCGAAGTCGAAGTACACGCCGATGGGGGGCGAATCCGGCGCGGCCGCCCGGAAGCTGGTGAACGCGAAGATCATCGCGGCCAACCAGGCCAGGTGGCGGGTCTCCCACTCGCGGAACCCCAGCACGGTGACGAGCACGACCGCGACCACCGCGGCGGTGAGCAGCCAGTAGATGGCCATCATGATCGACACCCAGACCAGCACCGGCGGCGTGCGGGTCGCGGTGAACGAGACCTCGACCAGCGCCAAGACCTCCTCGCCGAGGTCACCGACCGAGGCGTCCAGGTCGAACCCGCTGCTGGACTCGATGACGGTCAACGACATCGGGACCGCCTCCGAGTCGATCACGTCGGTGAGGGTGTTCGGCGAGCCCCGGACGGCCAGCAGCCCGAAGTCGCCCTCGTAGCGGTCGAACGGGTAGGCGCTGACCGAACCCCGGCTAAAACGCACCTCACCCTCGCCCTCGCCGACCGTCAACGAGTCCTCCTGGACGCGCAGCGGCTCCAGACCCTGGACATCGGCCAGCACGGAGATGCCCTCGGGCGGCACCGGCACGTTCCCGGTGGCGGCGGCCGCCACCCGCACCTTCATGGCCCCGCGCTTCGCATCGATCTCCTCGACCACCACGACCACCTGGACCACGGCGTCGCCGGTCTTCTCTGCGGTGACCGCCCGTTCCTGCTCGCCACGGGGGACGGTGGCGACGATCACCCCGCCGATCGCCACGGTCGCGATCGCGACCACGAGGAGGACCCGGCGTCCCGTCGTCGCCGTTCGCCCCGCCTTCATCGCTGCCACGCTACCGGTCATCGGCACGCCGACGCCGACGCCGACGCCCGACCCCGACCGGCCGCGGCGCGCCCACCGTCAGATCGAGCGGTCGGCGTCGGGCCAGTAGCGGTCGCGCAGCAGCCGGGTGAAGAGCTTGCCGGTCGGGTACCGCGGCAGCTCATCCTCGAAGTCGATCGTGCGCGGCACCTTGTAGCCCGCCAGCCGGGTACGGGCGAAGGCGAGCAGATCGTCCACCAGCGCATCGGAGGCCTCGATGCCCGGAGCCAACTCGACGGCCGCCTTCACCTGCTCGCCCCACTCGTCGTCGGGGATGCCGAACACGGCGACATCGCCCACCGCCGGGTGCTCGGCGAGGGCATGCTCGATCTCGGCGGGGTAGATGTTCACGCCGCCGGAGATGATCATGTTGGCGGCGCGATCGCTCAGGTACACGTGGCCGTCGGCCTCCACCCGCCCGACGTCGCCGATGCTGTAGGTGCCCGGCCCGGCGAACGCCGCCGCGGTCTTGACCGGGTCGTTGTGGTATTCGAAGACCTGGTCCACCACGGTGTTGCGGCAGTGCAGCGTGCCCGTCTCGCCCGCCGGCAGGCGCCGCCCGTCGGCGTCCACCGCGAACACCTCGTGGGTCGGCGTCGCCCGACCCACGGTTCCCGGGTGGTCGAGCCACTCCTCGCTGCCGACCAGGGTCACGACGCCACCCTCGCTGGCCCCCCAGTACTCGACGAGCACCGGGCCCCACCAGGCGATCATCTGGTGCTTCACCGCCGGGGCGATCGGCGCCGCGCCGTGGAGCACCGTGTGCAGCGAGGTGCCCTGGAACGCCGCGCGGCGCTCGTCGTCGAGGCGCAGGAGCCGGACGAACATGGTGGGGACCAGGTGGGTGTTGCGCACCGCACGGGCGTCGATGAGGTCGAGCGCCGCGGCGGCGTCCCATCGGGGCATCACGACCATCGGCGCGCCGTTGAAGAGGTCCATCAGCGCGAAGCCGATGGGCGCTGCGTGGTACAGCGGGCCGGTGACCAGGTGGGCGCCGCCGCCATCGAGGCCGAGGCCTCGTCCAGCCGCCCCGCTGGCGATGATCCTCGCCCCGAGGGTCTTGGACCCCGCCCGCTTGACCCCCTTCGGTCGGCCCGTCGTCCCCGACGTGTAGAACATCGTGCCGCCCGCCGGGTCGTCGGATCCGAACGGCTCGGACGGCGCTGACGCAAGGAGCGCCTCGAGCTCGGGGCCGGCGACCACCACCGGGGTGCCCGCCCCGGTGCGAGCGACGGCCTCGCGGACGACGGGCTCGTGCTCGGGATCGACGATCACCACGCGGGCCCCGGAGTCCTCGAGGATGAACGCGATCTCGGGGGCGGTGAGGTGCCAGTTGACGGCGGCGACCCACACGCCCGAGACGAGCGCGCCGAGCAGGACATCGAGGTACTCGACCCGGTTGCCCATCACCACCGCGGCGTGCTCGCCGGCGGCGAGACCGAGGTCGTGGCGGAGGAACCGGCCCAGCCGGGCGGCGCGATCGGCCAGTTCGGCCCAGGTGCGCTGGTGGGTCAGGTCGTCGATGGCGACCTGGTCGAGGCGGGCCGGGTCCAGGTGGGAGAACATCGCGTCGGGACGCTACCCGGCTCCCGCAGGGGTCAACCGATCGTGAGCGCCGCGGGGTACCCGGTTGTGCCGTAGGCCAACCAGCAATCGTCGTCCGACGCGTTCTGCACCGCGATCCGCACGACGACGCGACGCCCTGCAGCGATGGTCGAGTCGACGGGACCGAGATCGAAGGCCAACGGCTTGAACCCGGGCCCGCTCGCGTCGACTGCACCGGAACCGGCGCCGAGGCTGCGACAGTTCCCGAGACCGGCGTCGCAGTCCTGGAGCTCGATGCGCAGGCGGTTGCCCTTGTCGGATTCGAAGTCCTTCGATGCTGCCCAGATCACGAGCGTCGCCGTGCCCCGAACCGCTGTCGGCCCTGCGCCCGCCGAGGCCCACACCTGGCGCTTCGTGGGATCGGTCTCGTCAGGTGCCGAACCACCCTTGGCCAGCAGGAGACCCGGGAACGCGTCCCGGTCGGTGTCGTAGTTCGCGAGCGCCGGGGCGGTCGGCGCGGCGGCGACGAGCGGAAGGTTCGGCGAGGACACCGTGTTCCCCGGCCCCGCGGTACCGAGGAACATCGTGAACGGGCCGGGTGCGGGCGATGGGCCGGTGGTGTCGGGCGCAACCGGGGGCGGGATCTCGAGGGGCGGGAGGCCCGGGCCGGGTGTCGGCGCCAGCGTCCACGGCGGCGTGCCGAGGGCCGTCGACGACGGCGACCCGGAGCGCACCTCGGGGCCGACCCCGGACGCGCTGGCCGCGCCAGGTTCCGGAGCGGTGTCGTCACCGACTCCCGGGCCGGCGTCGGCGACCGTGGTGGTCGAGCCGCGGCCCGTCGCATCCGGATCCCGGTTCGGCGGCGATCCGGTCGCGCTCACCGCCGACGTGGACGACGTGGGACCAGCGGCCGCGCTCGTCAGATCTGCCGGTTGGCCCGAGGGGGCGGCGATGGACGCAACGACCAGGCCCCCGGCGATCGCCACCGCTGCGGCTGCTTTGGCGACTGCGGCACCCGCCGGCGCTCCCGAGGTGAGACCGGCGATCGGCAGTTGCGCCGCGAAGACGACCGGACCCCGGATGCGCGTGATGTCGCCGAGCGAGGCTTCGAGCATCGCTCGGACGACGAGCGGGTCGAACTGGGCGCCGGCGCAGCGGGTCAGCTCCTGGCGGGCCGCCTCGACCGAGAGTGCCGGCTTGTAGGAGCGGACGGCGGTCATGACCTCGAACGCGTCGGCGACGCACACGATACGTCCAGCAAGGGAGATCTCGTCGCCCGCGAGACCGCTCGGGTATCCCGCGCCATCCCATCGCTCGTGGTGCTCGCTCGAAGCCCGCGACCACTCACCCAACCAGGGAGCGAGCGGCGCGATCAGTCGCCCTCCATGGCTTGGATGCTGCGCCAGTACGTCCCATTCCTCATCGGTCGGGCGGCCGTCCTTGTTCAGGATCGTCGAGGGGACGTCGAGCTTGCCGACATCGTGGAGCAGGGCGCCCCACTGCAACTTCTCGAGGTCGTCACCCTCGATTCCGAGCTGCTGGCCCAGCAGCACGGCGTAGCCGCGAACCCGTTCGCAGTGGCCCCTGGTTCGGCGATCATGGACGTTGAGCGCCTGAGCGAACCACAGGATCTGGCCCGCGGCCGCAGCGAAGTCCGGGTCGATGCGATCCTCGCCGAGGGCGTCGATCCGCGTCCGGAGCCGTTTGCTGCCGCCCGAGCGCAGCGCGAGCGCGAACCGGGAGGGGGCGTGGTCGGGGAACACGAGGGTGAGCGCAAGCAGTGCCGCCAGCGGCAGCAACCGGCGCATCGCCCGTTCCATCAGAACCAAGGCGGTCCACGCGGTCAGACCCAGGATCAGGAAGTCCAGTGGGAGCGCGAGCTCGATGCCCCTCGCTCCGAGGAGCAGCGCAACCGCCACCGAGGCTCCGACGGCGGCGACCGGCGGCGAGAGGACCGCGAAGGCCCGCACGGCGCGCGCTGCTCGTGGACGGGCGGCCCACCGGTCGCGACCGTCGAGAGTCTCGGCCCCCGTGGTAGGTCCTGTTCGCTTGAGGTGGCGGGTCATCCCTGGTCCTCGCGGCCCTTCGTCGACCTCGAGCCTACGGTGTTGGATCGGTCACCGATAGTGGTGACCACGCGAAGCTCCGGGACGCACTCCGCGCACGGACAACCGGTGCGCAGCGTCGCCGGTCCGATTGGTTCGAGAGACGATCCAGGCGGTGTGGAGGGCACGGGTACGCTCGCCGTGTGCCGAGCGACCCGACCCACGATCCACTGCGTTGCGGGCGCCGGGTCGCGGCCGGCCTGGCTCTGACCGCCATGGGGCTTTGCGCTCCGGCTGTGCTCGGCGCCTGCGCCAGCGGGTCCGAGCCGGTGGTCCAGACGCTCCCGCCGAGGACATCGAGCACGACCGCCGACCCTGACGGCGGCGGGTCGACCGACCCCGGATCGATCCCGGGCACCACCGCGGCGACGGGACCCGGCGACGCCACCATCACCTCGCTCGAGGTGAAGAACCAGATCTCGTGCACGGGTTCGGTGGAGATCACCACCGGAGCCGCCTACGCGACCGAGGGTGCCGCGAGCGTGGCGTTCGTGGTGGACGGCGAGCAGGTGCCCGGAAGCCCGCCGACCAGCGGCAGCTTCGACATCCCCCTCTCGTGCGACGGCCGCTCGCACACCGTGCTGCTCGTCGCAGTCGACGCCGAAGGCCGAACCACCATCGACAGCCGCGTTGTCCTCACCAGCACGACCCCGCTCGGGAACTGACCGGCGCGTTCTGGGCCTTCTGGGCGTTCAGGGCCCTCTGGGCGTCCAGGACCCTCTGGGCGTCCAGGACCCTCTGGGCGTTCAGGGCGTTCTGGGCATCGAGTCGTTGGCGCCGGATCAACAGAACCGAGCGACGAGCATGTTCTGCTCGCTCTCGATCTTGTGGAGGCGTTCGTCGTAGCCGATCTGGCGGATCAGGTCGGCCAGGCTGTCGTAGGCGCCGAAGTCTTCGGTGAAGTCGCCCTCGTAGCGCATCGACTCCCATTCGGGATGGTCGCGCACGAGCAGTGCGTACTCGTGCTCGGCGTGGTCCTCGAAGTCGGCGTTCAGCCGGTAGCTCCACCTGGGGCGTACGACGTAGAGGATCCACGACAGTTGGTAGTAGCCGAACGCGAGGATCTGAGGCATCACGCGGCTGCGCAGCAGCCCGCGCCGTTGGCCTGCTGTCAGCTCTTCCATGATGAGCAGGTGCCACTGCTCGTTGTCCTGTTCCCATCGAGCGGCGCGCACCCGGTCGAACACGTGGCGGGCGAAGCCTGGTTCGCTGGCCGTATGCGTCACGGCCACATACGCGACGTTCTCCCATGCCTGATAGGGGACGCGTGCAACGAGCTCGAGCACTCGGAACTTCTCGAGCGAGCGATCACGTCCGTAGAGGGCGTCCATGATGCGGAACAGGACCTTCGCTGCGAACGAGTGGCGCCGGTTCGGACTCGACAGCGTGCCCGCCTGCGCGGCGACGAGGTCGTCGTGTCGGAGGTGCTCGATCGGCCCGAAGGGGGCGCGCGATCCAATCGCTGCGGTGACGGGCCCCGGCCCCACGTTCCGGCTCACGGTCTCACGCTCACGGCTCACGGCGACGGACCCTTTCGCTGGACGGGCCGCGTCCACGGTAGCGAGCCGACCTGAGACGTCCTCTGTGGCGTGGGTC
>Ga0209591_10004887_pt1 | contig 15052 bp, 13 predicted proteins | sample MAT01_FD_187207 | JGI IMG/M metagenome (GOLD analysis project Ga0209591, IMG submission 187207) | Freshwater microbial communities from Lake Fryxell liftoff mats and glacier meltwater in Antarctica - MAT-01 (SPAdes) (version 2) | ecosystem: Environmental > Aquatic > Freshwater > Ice > Liftoff... | reverse complement strand
AAATCATTCCAAAATTCAGGGCTTGTAGGGGCGGGTTCACCAACCATTTACGATAAAAACGAATAATATTGTAAACCCGCCCCCACCAACAAACAATAAAAATGTACCATTAATTTATTGAGTAAGACGTTGATGTGAATAATGGCGGGGATGGGGCGGGTTTATGAGATTATTTGTGGGTTTCATAGATAGTTGGTGAACCCGCCCCTACAGGATTTTGGGATGTTTATTGCACGCCAATAAATTTGTGAGTTTGCAAAGACAACCTGTAACTCGGATGCTGTTTTAGTAACTCCAAAATAATCGGAATTGCCCGATCGCGCTCTTCCCACTCCGGCTGCAAATATACAGGAATATTCACATGATCAACTAAATATTTTCTGTAAAAATCAACTTCTTTACCAGTGCTAACCACCAACTTAATTTCATTAGCTTTCTTCCAGAAATGCTCTTGTACCGGATATTTAGGATTGACGTGTTCTTTAGGAGAAAGAGTAATCCAAGCCAGCGGCGAAACATCTTGCCAATAAGCGCCCGAAGTTTCAATACTTACCTGTTTGTCAGTTGCTAACAAAGCTCGCACTAACTCCGGTAAATTCTGGTGAATAAAAGGCTCGCCGCCAGTAATCACAACCCTCGGAGACTGGAGTTGATCTAGCAATTGTGCGATCGACCTCGGCACAGATGGCAAACCTTTGCCACCATTTCCGTAGCCTGTATCGCACCAAGGACACCCAACAGGACAACCAGCCAATCTAATAAAATCAACTAAAGTCCCCGTCCAGTAACCTTCGCCTTGAACCGTACACTGAAAAGTTTCGTGAATCGGTAATTTTATTTGTAAATTTGATCCCAACATTTGCGCCTCAGATTAATAATATTTGTTATAACTTTGACTAATTGTAATTTGTAATCAGTAATTGGTAGAGTCTTGGATGCACGGGTAGGCAGAAACCGGGTTTTTTACAAAAATACTGTATCGCCGCCTTCAATACAGATAAAAACCCGGTTTCTTTGGTCTTAATGAAGTTCCCAGTAATTTAAGTTATTTAATTCTGTTCTTCCGGTTCCATCATAGTCGCCCAGCGGCGTTTCAGGGCTAAAGTCAGTCCGTCAGCAATGGGGACAACACTGAGAGTAACTCTCGGATCGTTACGCAATTTGTCGTTGAAACTACGAAGGGCGAGGGTACTTGTGTCTTGCACTTGAGGATCGGCAACTCGTCCAGACCACAGAACATTGTCAATTACAATTAAACCGCCATTGCGTATAAGTTGGAGCGATCGCTCAAAATAAGCCTCATAATTTTCTTTATCAGCGTCGATGAACGCAAAATCAAAGGTTCCGGCTTGTCCCTCGGCTATTAGTTTGTCAAGAGTATTGATTGCTGGGCCCAACTGCAAAGAAATCTTGTTTGCTACACCCGCAGCTTCCCAATAGCGTCGTGCGATCGAAGTATATTCCTCGCTGACATCGCAAGCAATAATTTTACCGTTAGAAGGCAGCGCTAAAGCTACACACAGCGAGCTATAACCAGTAAAAACGCCAATTTCTAAGGTTTTTGTTGCTCCCATAAGCTGCACCAGCATCTCCATAAACTGACCTTGTTCGGGAGCTATTTGCATCATACCCATAGGATGCTGAGCGGTTTCTTCCCGTAGTGAAGCGAGAATATCTGGCTCCCGCAGAGAAATAGATAACAGATAATCGTAAAGTTGATTTTCTAGGCCAAGAGTTGAGTTCGCCATCGCTTTGTCCTTGCTGCTCACTTTTGATTTTAGATTGTAGACGCGCTGTTAATGGAAATCGGAGACTGTAGAGTTAATTTTGGCATCTATTTTGCTGTGGCTGATGACAGGTTGCAGTAGCAGTGTCTCGGTTACACCGAGGCAACTTGCAAAACGCGCGCTCTACTTCCAAATCAGTTTATCTCAGCTACAGGTGATTTAGCAGCTCTGGAAAATAAAAATGGATAGAGGGGAGCGTTTGGAGATTCCGGCTTTTCTAGCACTAGCACCGCCTAACGCCGTTAGTGATACGAGTTCAAAAGATTAATGCAACTGTAGACAAGCTGTAAACCCATACATAATAAGCCATTCCCCATCTCAAATCTTAAATTTCACATCTCAAATGGTATGAGTTGGGGAGAAAGTGACTTCATCCCGATCGCTAAGTAGATGAACTGCGAAAAGCATAAGTAGTCAAAAGCGAGTGAAACGTTAGCTTTCGCAGAGGTTCTGATGCGTTTACATTTTGTTACATGGTAAAGTTTTTTCGGTAGATATACTTAATCGCTAATGAGTCATTATTCAGGATTTACGCACTCCCAAAAAACAAACCGTTTCATTTAACTCTTATTGATGGGTTAAAGTCGGTGTATTTTCCTGAAACAAACCAGGGGTCTGGAAACCCTAGTGTCCCGGAGTATTACTAATCACTAATAAACTGGGTTTAATAGGACGATTACTTAACTGTCACAGCTTATTCCTGCACACCTAAACCACCTACCCACAAATCAGCACAACCTTCCACGATTCAGGTAGAGCAATTATTTGTGGGAAAAAACCAGGTTTATAGCAAGCCTTTATCGGCACTATTACTCATAACTAATGAACCAGGATTAAGAGGACGATTACTTAACTGTCACAGTTTATTACTCCACACCTAAACAACCTACCCACAATCAAAACAACATTTCACCAAGGCAATCGCCATGTCTTACACTTTCGCAGGTTTTGGTGCCGTCACAGGTATATTTTTGCTGCTATTTTTTGCCATTCTGCAATGGCTGCACATCCCCGCCGGCAGTTTTATTGATTGGGTAATTGCCATTGCTAGTTTTGAATGGCTGTTGTTGATAGTTACAGTTCCCTGGAATATCCATTTTGAAGCTAAAGAAGTTTTAGCGCAAGCCGCAGAATCGACAAAAAAAAACATTGCTGTCGATCAGGAACAAGTCAAATACGTTACTGTATTAGTTAGCCGATCGCTCTTTGTGGCGATCGCCCTTCATCTGGGAAGCGCGATCGCACTTTACGCCTTAGCCGCCACTGGAATTAGTGCTGTGGGCTATCTCAGTTCCGGTGCTGCACTGCTGTTAACTGTAATGCGTCCAGCTATCCGAGGTTATCAGTATTTAGCCCAGCGGCTGACAATGATTCGCCGTCAATTTTTGCATCCCCGCGAAGATATTCTCGAACTCCGCACCCGCTTCGCCAACTTAGAATCTACCCTTCAAAATTTAGAAGCTAGATTCAGTTCTCACGATCCGAATTCTTGGGTAGCTGTACAAGAGCGGCAGGAGGAAGCGACTAGAAGAGAATTAACTCGACTAGCAGCATCTCTGGAAAATTTACGATCGACAAATCAGGCAGAACACACTAAACTGGCGAGAGATGCCGAAAGTGCGATCGCCCAACTCACCGATGACGGTCAATTTCTCAACCACGTTCGCGAAATCATCCGCTTCTTTAAAGAATCGTAAAAGAAGTCAGTTGACTGTTGACTGTTGACTGTTGACTGTTGACTGTTAATTGTTGACTGTTGACTGTTGACTGTTGATTGTTGACCATATTTCTTGTGGAACAGGCATCTTGCCTGTTCAAAACTGGCTTCTCTGGAGATATCTATTAGTTACCAATTCCCAATTCCCAATTCCCAATTCCCTACCTTTAGATAGATGTCAGATCATCGCCAACTGTAAAACTTTCATAAAAAGAGAACTTGCTCTGTCTTGAGGAAGACTCAATAAATGTGTTTTAGAGAACAGCAATTTCTGGCAAACTCTAACCAAAGATAGTTTGTGAATGAGTTAGCTTCGGCTTAATATTTAAATATAAGCCAAAGACCTTTTGAAAAAATTGAAGAAGGAATAAATCATGACTAATCGCCAACCAACACCGACCGACGAACAAATTAGCAAAGCAACACCGACGGACGAAAAAATCGAAGCTAATATGAAAGCCCCCCACTACGACAGGGGCATTACTCCCGCTGAGACAGCAGCGCGACAAGAACGTGAAGGCGCTAACTTCATGCACACAACCACAGAAGAGAAACAGCAAGATGCCAAGACTGACGACCAAACCGATAACGAAAGTATTCGTACCACAGATGGTTATACAGTAGACCAAGAAGGTCTTGTCAACAATTATGCGATAGAGCCCGAAATGTACATCAACGAACCGGGCGACTTGAGAGAAAAAGAGGAAGCCGAAGCCGCAGAACGCGTTCGCATTCTCGCAGAAATCAAAGATAAAAAAGGCGAAGAAGGACAACTGACAATGGATGCAGACACCCGCGGCAAAGGCCCGGGAATTATCTAGCTTGTCTCGTTTGTAGTTGCGCCTCAGCGCGAGAGGTTGGAACTGCAAAGCCAAGGGGGGGGTTTTCTAGAGCCGGAAATTGTCGATCTTTTCGGTAAAACCCGCCCTTATTTTGGTTTCGAGTGATGTTTTGAGAAGAGACAAAATAGGAAAAATACCTAGGATAGGCGTCTCGCCCGTCCGAAAATTTGATTAAAATGACTGAGCCGTAGGGTGTGTCGCCCTCACAAAATCCCAAACAAATATCGACAATCTGGTAGCGACGCACCGGGCAAAATAGTTGAGTAAAAAACCAGGTGGTTGAGCTTCGACTACGCTCAGTTACCGCGCAGTCGCAACCCGGTTTCTTGACTGGTAGTGTTTCTGTGTAGAGGTTTGAGAATTTACATCAATGCTAGCACCTTAAAATCAATCAAGCCCTCACATTTTCCCTGAGCCAATTAAACTTCGCCTGAGCAAGCGCCAAATTTTCCAAGACGTTCGGATTAATATCCTCCCGATCCATTTCCGGCTGATCCAATTCTATATTGCGACCATATTCTATATGTCTGATTGTACCGCGCATCCGGTCTGCTAGACACAGCGAAATTCCATAATAAAAGCGGGAAGCAAAGCCCATATCGTGTTGAAGTTTGAGGACTAATTGCCGCCTCGGAATTGCCAGCAAGTGAGTTTCTTCGATCGCCTTCACGGTTGCCAAAGGAGGGCGAGCGTCAATAAAAGAAACTTCTCCCACAAGTTCTCCACTGGCTATTTTAGCGAGTTCTTTACTCTCCTCATTGTCGAGCAAAACGCTCATACTCCCGTTTAAAACAATGTATAGTGCATCAATCTGTTTCCCTTCCTTGATCAAAATCGCACCTGGAGCGAGAACTTCCTTTTTGCCTTTTTGGACTATCCAGTCGATATCGTCGTTATTTAACTGGCTCAAAATAAAAAGTGCTTTTTTTCTGCTGCTGTCAGGCATAAGTTTAGCTCCCGATCGCTTTTTTTATAAGATTTAGATGGCAGGCGGTCGTAACTTCTTCCGAAGCAGTCACTCCTCGCTGAATATAATTTTTTTATCCTGCCTAACTTGTTCGCAAAATGCTTCAAGGTCAGGCTTTGCCAATAGTAGATGAACCAGACTCAATGATAATCTCTCAATACTAGCATTGGGTCAATTACCCGTCATCAATCGGAGTACCGATATGATGAGGGCTTGTATCTGCGCTCCACCGCAATTCTGAAAACCTTTGCAGGATATCAGCTTTAGTTTCATTGCGCGACACATCGGGGGATACTGACAAGCTCCCCGTACTCGTCCAGTCTTGCCGAACGAGCAACGTTCTCATTGCAATATTTCGCGCCCCAACCAAATCAGCGTGTAATTCGTGTCCACAACATTCACAGCGAAACATCAGCCCCTTATTCGGTCGATTAGCCTTCGATGTATGTCCACATTTTGGACAACTCTGAGAAGTATAATGCGCCGGAACTTTGGTTGCTAAACTGCCAATCAAGTTCGCTTTATAGTCTATATAGCCGTGTAATTCGGCAAACGACCATTTAGCTTTATTTCGATTAGCTTTACGCTGTTTTTTGCTTGCTTTCTTGCCAGACTTGGATTTCGTTCTATCACGAATTCCGGTCAAGTTCTCTAGTCCAATTAGGCTATTCGGCTTGGCAATTTCTTTACTGATTTGGTGGTTCACATCAGCGATAAACCGTCTCTCCCGTCCTGATAAAGCGATTAATCGTCGCTTCGCCGAACGGGTGTCTTTACGCTGTAGACTTCTTCGAGCCTTCTGATATTGATTGGCTTTGTGTCGAGATGCTTTCCCAGAGTAGAATGCAGATTTATTGTTTAAGTCTGTTTCTACCGCTAGGTATCTCATTCCAATGTCTACACCAGAAATTCGGGTGATACTTGTTGGGTTGATGTCTGGTAGTTCAATCTCAAGACTTACCATTAAATAGTAAATCTTGGAAGAACGCTGGTAGACTATTTTTGCTGCCCCGATGTTGGAGCAGTTCTTGATCAACCCTAAATACTTATTCCAACCTTCGTAATGCACAACAATGCGACCATTCAGCGTTCCAATACTGACTTGTTGGTCAGATTTGAACGTGTAGTCTCGCTGATAATTCAAGGTAACAGTCCGAGATGCGTATTTAGGGGCTTTGTCAAGCCCTTTGAAGCGCTTCTTGGTGTATCCCTTTTTAATAGCTTCGCTGTTCTGCTTAACTTTTGTCGTTAAAGATTTAAACGTTGCCGCCACCTGCCTAGGTACGTTACACGCCGTCTGTGCGCCTAGTCTGAACTCTGAGCGCAGGTGGCTGTAGACAAGTTTTTGCAATTTAGTGCCATTGCTAAACTTGCTATCGCCGAAAGCGACCATAGCAGTGTAGTTCAAGGCATCGCGGTAAGCCAGCGCGGTATCGCGCACCGCCAACTTCTGTTCGGCGGTAAGATTCAACTTTAGCTTTGCTGTGACAACTTGGCTCATGGTTTCACTAAACTCTGAGACTATCATAACTCGTGAAATCGGGAGCGGCAACCACTTCCTAACAAATCTTGTTCGTTCAGCGAGTGCACCGCATCTTTGTCGATCGCTGCGCTTATCGATTCAATATACGGTGCAATCACTCACTCACGCGCTTGTCCGACCCGCCACCAACCGAGGCGGTATGGTGGGGGAATCCTGCTGTTATAGTTGAACAATCTTTTTTTAAGTCGATCGGCATTCCCCACAATCCTGCTTCATGTCCGTCTCCAAAGCAATCCGGTTCGCCCGCACAGCTTGGCTATGGAATGGGGCGCGGGAGACCATCCTGCGCGCCCAGTCTTACCCACTAAATCGATCGCAAATCAGGATAGCCAGCCAACATATCATCAGCCGTCAGAGTATCGCCATTAGCTTGAGGAGTCCATAGCACCTCAACCGCCAGCAACTGCTCGCTCGATACTCCTCCAATCAGGCGCAAAGCTTGGCGCAAATCTTCAGAGTTTCTGACTGTTGGCAATTCCAATTTGCCTTGAGTACCAACAATCACCGTCACCACAATAAACTCACCGGGTTCTGAATTCAAATCAGAAGCAACCAGCGCGCCGTTTTCCTGCAAACCAGGCAAGATATTGCTGCTCCCTGCCTGCCGGAGCTGGTTGTTATAATTCGAGAGCGTTTCTTCAGTAAACTTGCTGCGTTCTGCCAGAGAAAACTGGTTAAATTTAGCTTCGGCTGCTTCCAAACGAGTTTGCACAGAGTCAGCGCCCGCGTAAACCCAGTATTCAGGATGCCGCAGCATCGCCAGAGTAGATTCTTGCAGCACTTGAGCGCGGCCGGCCGCTGTCTCCGTATCCGCTTGGCGCGCTAGCGAGTCCAGTTCGCCTTGCAAACCGCGGGCCTCTGCTAACAAACCAACTTGCAAGCGGGCCACAGATACCGTGGTAGTAGGGGTGCTGTTGCCAAGTTCGTCAGTGCCACCCCCGGCGCTACGGAAGCTTCGCACCAGGAAATTCGCGATCGAAATAAAGATCAAAATCGAGAATAGACCGCCAAACCCGCCTCCAAACCCAAAAAACGGCAGCAAGAATGGGAAACCGAAGCCACCACCAAAGCCGCCACCGTAGCCACCGGGGTAGTAACCGCCTCCAGACGGGGCGTAAGTGCGACTAGGAGACGAGTAACTGCGCGCTGGAGCTCTAAAAGAGCCGCCTCCCATCCGTCCTCCGCTGCGGGCCGCCAAGGCTCCGTCAGCGTTACCGAAGGCTAGCGTCACTACCAGACCGATCGCAAATAGTGATTTCAAAAGCGGTTTGATCTTTGAAATTAGTTGCTTGTACATAAGACCGTTACTATTCGATACATTTATAATTTACAGTCTATCTTCGCGGATGGGCAGCCCGGTTGCAGGTGTAAAGCCAGAGAGATATCCGTACCCAAGGACTAAATTCCTTACTAAAAGCCATAGAGTCGGGGACTTTTACAGAACTTTACTGAATCGGCGGGCGATCGACCAACAATAAGCTCTAGACTTTTAGGTAAACGTCACCAGTCCTAGAAAGCAGGACTCGATGATCTACCGTAAAAAAAACATTATGTTTCCAACCCACCGCCCCCGCCGCCTCCGCAACCATCCCCAACTCCGCCGGATGGTACGCGAAAATATCTTGACAACGAGCGATTTAATTTATCCTCTATTTGCCGTACCGGGGGAAGCTGTTGCCAAAGAAGTTAAATCGATGCCTGGAGTTTACCAGTTATCGATCGACAAAATAGTAGAAGAAGCAAAAGAAGTCTACGATCTCGGCATTCCTGCGATTATTTTATTTGGCATTCCCGCAGACAAAGATACAGACGCGACAGGTGCTTGGCACGATTGTGGCATCGTCCAAAAAGCGACAGCAGCAGTTAAAGCAGCCGTACCAGATTTAATCGTCATGGTTGATACTTGTCTGTGCGAATATACCAGTCATGGTCACTGCGGCTATTTGGAAGTTGGAGACTTAAGCGGCCGAGTTTTGAACGATCCGACCCTAGAATTGCTGAAGAAAACCGCCGTTGCTCAAGCTAGAGCTGGTGCAGATATTATTGCACCTTCGGGGATGATGGACGGTTTTGTCGGAGCAGTTCGCGAAGGATTAGACTCGGCTGGATTTGAAGATATTCCGATCATGTCTTACGCGGCAAAATATGCCTCAGCTTATTATGGCCCATTCCGCGATGCGGCAGATTCTGCTCCACAATTTGGCGATCGGCGCACCTATCAAATGGACCCAGGAAATGGCCGGGAAGCTCTCAAAGAAATTGCTCTCGACATTGCTGAAGGTGCGGATATGCTGATGGTTAAACCCGCTTTAGCATACATGGATATCATCTGGCGCGTTAAGGAAGCAACTAACTTACCAGTTGCGGCTTACAACGTTTCTGGAGAATATGCGATGGTGAAAGCCGCCGCTCTTAACGGTTGGATTGACGAAGAAAGAGTGGTGATGGAAACCTTGACAGGATTCAAGCGTGCTGGTACCGATTTGATTTTGACTTATCACGCCAAAGATGCGGCCCGTTGGCTGCAAAACTGATTCACTCGTGATGCCCCAATAGGTTTGGGATCGGAATACCGGGCGGTTGAAACCGCGTCTATACAAACAAAACCCGCCTCCGCGGGTTGAAGACAATGAGGTAAAAATTACGCGATCTTCTTCAGGAATACCGGGCGGTTGAAACCGCGTCTATACAAACAAAACCCGCCTCCGCGGGTTGAAGACAATGAGGTAAAAATTACGCGATCTTCTTTACACTGCGGAGGCGGAATTCGCTTGTCTAGAAGCGGTTTCAACCGCCGTCTAATCTGGGGAATTTTGAGTCAAAAACTTTTTCACCAACTTTATACAAAAAAGTATTAATAATTACCGAAATTAGTTACAAAATATGTGTAACTAAAAATAGTTTTGTAAATCGGGAATTCAATATTGATCGTTCCCAAGCAAAATCAACTTTCAATCCTGTAAGACAGTAAAAGTAACACAGTTTAGATAAAACTTAAAGGCGGATTGAGCATGACATCAACGACTAGGGATTCCAGTCACATTCAATTTTGTATAGAGCGCGATCGCATTGACATCGCACAAATCCAAGAACTATTTAAAGCCGCCGCCTTTTGGGCGAGGGCGCGCCAGAGAGAAGATTGGGAAATTGCGATCGCCAATAGCGAACCAGTTGTGACAGTTTGGGATGGCTTACGGGCGATCGGCTTTGCCAGAGCCACCTCAGACGGCATCTATCGAGCTACAATCTGGGATGTCGCCATTCACCCAGATTACCAAGGTGCAGGACTCGGCCGCAAATTAGTCCAAACCGTCTTGAGTCATCCTCGGATGTGTCGAGTAGAGCGAGTTTACCTAATGACAACTTACAAACAAAGCTTCTACGAGCGCATCGGTTTTCAGGACAACGCCAGCACCACAATGGTACTTGAAAATCAACTCTTAGAAAAGAATCTCGAATTAGAAATTAACAATGGCGAATTGCTAACTGCTATTTGTTAAATAAGCACAAAACTTGTACCAAAATCTCTAAATAGTATGGTGTGCAATGCGCACCATACTATTTATCAATAGACCTCTTGAAAAAATAGCTGGGACGGGCAAGATGCCCATCCCACAAAATTTTTTCTCTCTTGTGGGATGGGCATCTTGCCCGTCCGAAAATTTGATTAAAAGGACTTTTGCAAGAAGTCTAATAATTAAATCCATTGAATCCGTTGCCCTCTTCTCGACCTCCGCTAAATCCGTTAAATCCGTTAAATCCGTTGCCGAACTTCCTTCTTCACAAAGTTGCCAAAGGAATACAACATTGAGTCCGGTTAAAATTGGACTCTTCAGACTCAGAAGGCACGGCCAGAACCTCCAACTTTCCATTCATCAAAGTTAAGAGAGTCTGATTCATCAATAACTTCATTCCAGAAGATACCTTAGAATTATCGCTGCTCTTAGTAGCATCACACTCCAAATCGTGCTTCAGCAAATCCCAAGACTCGCTCCAAGCACTAACTGAACGCTGATCGTCCACCCAAATGTGAACGTATCCAGATTCCGGCGAAGAATGCGCAGAAACAGAAATACTCCCCTCTTCCATCTGAGCAACAGCAGTATCTACCAAATTGACCAAAACTTGCCGAAACCTCGACCAATCTGCCAGTATATAAATCCCCGGATCGGGCGGCAATATCTCCAAACGAATGCTGCGATTAGCAGCTTGCAAGTAAGTTAAATCGTCAACTTCATCAAAAATCTTAGCTAGCTGAATCGGCTCAATATCCATCCTGTCAGTGCCGTGTTCAGTTTTAGCAACAGAAATAATTTCATCTATCAATTTCACCAGCTTGAGCGCGGCGATGTGAGCTTGCTCGACAAACTCTCGTTCCTCAGCAGGATCGTCGCACAAATCGGACAGAATTAATTGCAGTGTACCGATCATAGTGCTCAGGGGCGATCGCAACTCGTGAGAAGTTCGAGCCAAAAAACCACCCTTAAATTGACTCATCTCCGATGCCATCTGATAAGCCAACTGAGTTTGCTTAAGTTGCTCGGAAAGGGCATCAAGCTTCTCTAAGTTAATTTCTTGAGGGGTTGGAGGCACATAGGGCGCAGGTTCTGGCTGTTGCGAGCTTTTTTGCTGCCTGCGCCAAATCAAACTGCTTCCCAAACCCAGTCCCAGTCCCATACCTAAATATACAAATTCGCTCCAGCCGATCGGCGCCATATTGATTTGCCTAGGAGTTTAGCTTTTAGCATTCTAGCTCGATCGCGCCCTGTCGCAATATTTCCCAATTACTGCCAGTCCATTTAGCCACAGTCGAAGGCAAACTCGAAGCTATCGCCCCTGTTGCAACTGTTGCTAATTCAGAAGGCATTAATGTCAAAACTTCGGGAAACTGCGCCTCAATTTCTGCCACCGACTCCAGAGGCGCTTGGCCAGATAAATTAGCACTGGTAGTCGCCAAAGGGCCTGTCTGCCCTAAAATATTGAGAGCCAGGGGAAAATTAGGCACTCGTATTCCGATCGTAGTTCGATCGATCGAATTCATGGCTGCCGGCACTTTTTCCGAAGCCGGCAACACCAAAGTTAGTGCCCCAGGCCAATAGGATGCGGCCACTTGCTGCCACAATTTCAACTCTGCGGGACTCCCCTGCACGTAAGGCCACAAAGCCTCCGGCGATGCTGCCATCAAAATCAGCGGTTTGTCTTGACGGCGCTGTTTGGCTGCAAAAATCAGTTCAGATCGATCGGGCCGCGCAGCCAAAGCGGGTACAGTATCAGTGGGAAAACTGATAATACGATTGCCAGAAATTGCCCCTTCAACTAGGGTATTTATCGAAACTTGTGTCATGCCATTTGAGATTTGAGATTGGAGATTTGCGGCATATTCTTGAAATCTAAAGACGGTACGCTAAGGCAAAGCGATCGATTCCTGCCAAATCAGAAAATATCTGAACTTGACCATAACTCCCGTGACTTTGTAGCATATCAGCTACCGCCGTTTCTTGTCCCGCCATCATCTCCACCAACCAAACTCCCCCTGATTTTAAATAATCGGGAGCCGTTTCTATCAAATGCCGGATGCAATCTAAGCCGTCTAAACCGCCATCTAAGGCTAGGTGAGGTTCGTGCTTCAAAACTTCCGGTTGCAGAGTTAGCACCGTGCTGCTGGGAATGTAAGGAGGGTTAGACACCATGCCGCTAACTTTACCCTTGAGAAATTCTAACGGTTCCCACCACAAACCTTGATAAAAATTAATTCGCGATCCAAAACCCAAATTGTCAGCATTGATTTGAGCAACTGCCAAAGCTGACACACTGCAATCTACAGCATGAATCGTCGCATTTTTCAATTCTGAAGCTAAGCCGATCGCGATCGCCCCGCTGCCCGTTCCCAAATCCACCCAATCCGATTTTGGATTAACACCATAGCTTTTAACAGCATCCACAGCCAAATCGATCAGCAATTCCGTTTCAGGACGAGGGATGAGCACAGCCGGCGTTACTTTCAGCGAAAAATTCCGCCAATGTGCAACTCCCGTTAAATACTGCACCGGCACTCGTTCCTGCAAGCGCTGCTGCCACAATCGATCGAGTTCTGATAAAGACAACTTTAATTCAATTTTTGGCAAATCTTTAAACGACTCCAAACGCAGAGCCAACTTATCCAAACCTGCTAGCTCTTGCAGCAGCCAGTCGAGTTCTGAATTGGGAATGTCAGAGGCGATCGCCATAGCCTTCGCTTGATTCACCCACTGCCAAAGCTCTAAACCAGAAACAAACATAGGACTTTTTGGGAATTGGGAATTGGGAATTGGGCCGAAGAGCATCGGGCCGAAGAGCATCGGGCATCGGTAACTAACGACAACGGTTAACAGTTAACAGTAGACAAGATTGCAAAATTCATTTTAATCAAATTTTGTAACAGGCAAGATGCCTGTTCCACAAGAAAAAATGTTTTTTGTGGAACGGGCCGGAGAGCCCGTCCTAGTTATTTTGCAAGAGGTCTAGTTAACTGTTAACTGTTAACAGTCAACTGTCAACTGTCAACTGTCAACTGTTAACGAGCCGGAGAGCTTGGAGTCGGCCGAGTTGGAGCCGATCGAGCTGGAGCGGGAGCAACCTGTGGACTTTGGTTACCAGCACCCGCAGGTTGGAGCGATCGGACAAATTCCAGCGACTCCCGCGACGGAACCAAAATCATTTGGGTCAAAAACGGGTCATTCTCAGTGCGCAAAGCTTCCAAAACACTCTCCAAGTTCACCACCTCAATCTTAATTGTGGCAGTCACGTTCGGCTGCTGCTGCTTAAAACGCTCGACCATTCCCAGCAATTCCTCCTTGTTAAAAAACAGGGGAATCACCTCTTGCTGGCCGCGCTGAATCGTCAAATAACCATTTTCTGGGCCGCCTCTGGCCAAGAACAAAGGTACACCGTTGAATTCGTTAACTTGTTGCCCAGTTTGCTGAAGTACAGTTTTAGCCGACTGCACTTGCTGCGGAGTCGGAACGAAAGCAAACTGCACCTCATCTGGCTTGCCTTTATTGGCTTGAGTGAGCTGATAAATTTCCCCCAGCGACACCGGCATCACGCGCACCGACGCAGCCAACTGAGGATTTCTGGTTTTCAGTTGCTCCACAAAAGCTTGAGCATCTTTTTGGCTGATGAAAATTCCCGCCACGGAAGCATTACCGGTTTGACCCTGACCCTGCTTAGGAACAGTAGCGATTAGGGGCGCACCAGTCGCGTCTGTAATCGTAAATACTGGTACCGATCGCAATTTTTCCAAAATTTGCGGCTCCGGCAGTGCCAATGCAGACATCTTGCCAATTAGCGAGGGGCCGAGCAGAGTGCTGCCGACAATCCCCAATATTGCGCCTAAACGAACTAATGATTTCATGTTTTTTCCACCATCCGCGATCCTGAAACACATTAACGCAAAGATTGGCACCTTCACACGATCGACAAAAACTGCCTTAATCTGTTTCCACTTTAACCAAGCGTAAACATCAGAGGCAGTTTCTGTATGAGTCTATTATTTAATGTTGTGCGATCGGGATGACAGGATTTGAACCTGCGACATCCTGCTCCCAAAGCAGGCGCGCTACCAAGCTGCGCTACATCCCGTTGTGGTAGTTATCCACTTCATCACCATTTACACACAAAACCCCAAGCTTGTCAAGCTATTTTTGAATTTAATTTCAAATAAACCTCGATCGGTGATAGCAGCGTCAATATTGCCTTGCTGGGAGAAATCAACGCTGACCGTTCACCGATCGACTAATCTGGATACCAAAACATACCTTTAATCCCCTCTGGGTCGGACATAAAGCCCAAATTTTGGTAAAAATTCACCACCTGGGGGTCGGCAAATAAGGTAATGTTGCTGATGTCTTCACTGCGGAGTTTTTTGATGATGTATTTCATCAGTGCCTTGCCCATGCCTTTACCCTGATAGTCAGGATGAACTACCACATCCCAAAGCGTGGCATTAAAAGCATGGTCTGAAGTCGCTCTAGCGAAACCAACCAGCCGTCGCTGGCTGCCCCGCATCTCCCACATAGAGACGACTAGGAAGCTGTGCTGAATAGCTTTTTTGACTTTACGCAGGGGGCGGCGAGACCAACCCACTGCATTACAGAGTTCTTCGAGTTCGTAGAGGTCAATGTCCCGATCGCAACTGAAAAAGATGCGAGCGTTGCC
>Ga0209591_10004882_pt1 | contig 15068 bp, 10 predicted proteins | sample MAT01_FD_187207 | JGI IMG/M metagenome (GOLD analysis project Ga0209591, IMG submission 187207) | Freshwater microbial communities from Lake Fryxell liftoff mats and glacier meltwater in Antarctica - MAT-01 (SPAdes) (version 2) | ecosystem: Environmental > Aquatic > Freshwater > Ice > Liftoff... | reverse complement strand
ATTCCTCAGTAGGGACAGGGCATTGCGTCCCTACTGGAATACGCAATATCGATCGCATCCTTGTTGGCAATTTGACATTTCCTCCAGATGCACCCGCAGAATATGGCGACAAATTAATTACTTTAGAAGGCTCTGGAGTTTGTTTCAGTTATCCTGTACAGTCAGAAAAATTCACAGTTCAACCGACGAGAAGCAGTTGGGGAGCAACGGACAAATCTGTAGTATTTATGTCCGGTGTTGAAGCTTTTAAGATTATCCCAGAATTGAGAGCAACTTGGGCAAAAATTATTGCCGCCACACCGAATTCGATTTTAGTTTTATATCCTTTTCATTCCCGCCCGGAAAACTATCCGATGATGGCTTTTTACAATCAAATGCGATCGCTCTTTGCTGAATTTGGGATGGACAAACACCGCTTGGTTATGATAAAAGCGTTGCCGAGGAGTGCAGATTACCAAGAATGTTTGAAATTAGCTGATATATATTTAGACTCCTATCCTGACAGTGGTGCTGCATCCTTGGTAGCGCCGCTGTTGGCTGGGTTGCCGGTGGTGGCGAGATCCGGCAAAAATAGGCGATCGCAACAATCCGCAGCAGTCCTCAAAGAACTACAATTTCCTGAATTGGTAGCAAACAGCGAGAACTCTTATGTGGAGATTAGCACAGCACTGGGAGCCAACCCAGAATTGCGCCGGCAGTATCGGGATCAAGTCCAACGAAAAATGGCGACTAACCCCAAATTTCTGGACAGTCGCGCTTACTCGTTCCAACTCGGAACACTGTTGAAAGAAACTTTCTTCAATAGACCTGTCTAATAATTATTATTGTGGAACAGGCATCCTGCCTGTTCAAGACTCGCAATTCTTGCGATGTCTAATCGATTTTAGATTTGAGATTGGGCGGGTTCCCGTACCTTGGGGACAAAAACATTTATGTTTGTCGAATCGGCTCTCTGGCCCGTTCTGGAGAATACTCGAAGATGTAGTTGTTAGGGAACCCCCCCAAATACACAGCGTCAGGGAATAAACAGCAGCAGCGTTAGCCTGCTAATGGTCTGCTATCATCGGAAAATCTAAGTGCTTATAGGTTGTCGGTCTTTTCCTGCCACAGCTAAATTAAAAGGGGAAGCACAAGTCAGTTGGAGACACAAAAATGACAGGACTTTTTCAGATAGGGGATAAATTACTGCAAGCTCAGGATATGCCATCGCTCCTGAAGCGTTATCAGTTGATGCCACAATTTTTGCGGGGTGTCATAGTAGACCAGGCGATCGCACCTTTTACTTGCACCGACGAAGAAAGCCAATCCGCAATCGAGAACTTTCTCGTCCAGCACCAACTGACAGCCCCCGAAGCCAGAGAAGCTTGGCTGCGAAGCCAGAATATGACCGTAGAAGAACTTCAAGAAATGGTCATCAGACCCTTGCTGATTGAAAAATTTAAGCAAGAAACTTGGAGACCTAAAGTAGATAACTATTTTTTAACCCGCAAAGCCAGCCTAGACCACGTAGTCTATTCCCTGGTTCGCACTAAAAATCCAGCACTAGCCAACGAACTTTACTTTCGCATTGTCGAAGGCGAACAAACCTTTGCCGAAGTTGCCCGCGACTTTTCAGAAGGCCCTGAGTCCAAGTCCGGTGGCTTGTTGGGGCCAGTACCCCTCAGTCAGCCGCACCCAGCAATCAGTAAACTTTTGTCAGTCAGCCAGCCAAATCAACTGTGGACGCCACGTCCTCTGGCAGAATGGATGGTAATTATTCGACTAGAAAAGTTCATGCCAGCTCAGCTCGATGAATCGATGCGGCTGCATTTGATTAACGAACTATTTGAAACCTGGGTCGCCGAACAAATATCGAAAATAGGCCCGCTACAGCCCCTCTCTTCCGTGTCTTCAATATCATGAAGACCAAGTAATTGGGTCAGTTGCCCCCTCTGTCCCGGTTGCGCGGCCGTGGAGACTTTATAAATATCCACATCCTGACAACCACCGAATGGTAAAGGCTGTGGATTCAATTCTTCAATCTAAAATCTAAAATCTAAAATCTAAAATCGGATGACTTCTTCAGCTGTTTCACTATCCCAGATTCAGGATTTCTTAGCTCAAACTCCTCCGTTTGACCGACTCTCAGAGACGGCTCTCACCGCTTTGGTGGCGAAATGCCAACTCCTGGGTTATCGGACGGGGCAACCCCTGTTTGAACGGGAAAAAATGCCGACTCAGGTGGCAATTATCTATGAAGGTCAGGCCAGGCTGCTGGGCTTTGACCAACGGTCGCAGCGCCACGTCAGTTTGCGGTTGGTTCAGTCCCAGGAAATTCTGGGCTGGGCGGGTTTGCTCAGGGGTGTTCCTTGCGAAACTGCGATCGCGTCTACTGATGTGATTGCGATCGTCATCCAAACCGAAGACTTCCTGAGTGTACTGGAAAAACAGCCGACATTTGGAGAAGCCTTTCGCGAACACTGTTCCTTGAGCGAAGCATTTGAACTGTTGAGCCTCGAATTGCAACGTCAGGCCGATGCTACTTCCAACCTCAAGGACATCACTCTGCAAGCTTGGCAAGATGCGAAAGTTATCAACTTGCCAAAGGGTAACAAAAAAAGTCAAGAGCTCGCTAAACAGTTAGAGGGCGATCGCATTTGGCTAGTCAGCAGTGGCGTTTTGGGTGACTTTCCGACCGGTAGTCGCTTGCATATTAACGGCGAAGTCAAATCCTTAAAAGTAGAAGGCCGCATGGGCGCTCGCTTGGTAGGCTTCCGCGAACCCCCGCCAGCACCTCAAGAATTACCAATATACGAACATCAATACTTTGGCCCGACAACTGAAGGAATAGAAAATTTAGTCAAAAAGCCACGCATCGGCATTGGCGATGTAACCATCGCCCCAGAACGTCCCCCAGATCCCGCATCCGACCAACCAAAGGATACTAAATACCCTGTTTTCCGTGGCAAAGGGCAAATAGACGGGCCACTAGCTTGCTTCCAGATGTTGAGCAAGTATTTCGGCATCAAATTTCGTCGAGATATCATCCGCAAAGTTCTAGAAAATCAGCTAAAAACTGCTGGTTCTATCAGTATGCAATCCTGCGGTGCGATCGCCCAAAGCATCGGCCTCACACCCCAATTAGCCCAAGTACCAGCAGACGCCATCAACCGGATCAAAGCCCCGGTAATGATTAAATGGAAAGACACCTTTGCCATTGTTTACAGCATTACCGAACAGGAATTGGTGCTAGCGAGCCCCGAAGAAGGGCTGATGCGGAAGCGGGTAGCTCAGTTTAGAGAAATCTGGGGCGAGGTAGGAGAAGTCCTGCTACTGCAAGCCCCGCAAGTTGAACAAAAAGAGCAGTTCAGCTTCTGGTGGTTTGTGCCCGCGCTGATGGAGCACAAGACAGTATTTATTGAGGTATTGCTCGCCTCGTTTTTCGTGCAACTATTCGGTCTGGCAAACCCGTTAATCAGCCAAGTAATTATCGATAAAGTCTTGGGTCAGCGCAGCATTGACACCTTGGATGTTTTAGGGGCGTTTCTGTTAGGTGTTGCCCTGTTTGAAGGACTTCTCAACGGTTTGCGTACCTTCTTGTTTATAGACACTTCCAACCGCATCGATGTCAAATTGAGTGCAGAAGTCATCGACCACTTACTCCGGCTTCCCCAAAATTTCTTTGACAATCGACGCGTCGGAGATTTGGTCTACAAATTCAGCATGATGGGCCAGATTCGGGAATTCATGACGGGTACAGCTCTGACAGTGGTTCTCGATGCGGTATTTTCGGTGGTTTACGTCGCCGTTATGCTCTCCTACAGCGTGAAGCTAACCTTCGTATCTTTGGCAGTTGTACCGATACTAGCCTTGATGATTGTGCTGATCAATCCCCTGGTGCTGCGACTGATTAAACAGAGAAATATGCGTTTTTCTGACTCTCAATCTTATTTAGTTGAAGTAGTCAGCGGGATTCAAACTGTTAAGGCTCAAAATATTGAATTGAAATCCCGCTGGGAGTGGTCGAGCCGCTATGCTAAATACATTACAGCCAGTTTTAAAACTATTATTACGGGGACTACGGCCGGGACGATTAGTGCCTTTCTCAACCAAGTGGGTAACTTAGCTCAGTTGTGGGTGGGAGCTTATTTGGTACTGAGCAATGACATGACTTTGGGTCAGTTGATTGCTTTCCGAATTATTTCGGGGAACGTGACTGGTTCCTTGCTCAGGTTTGTCAGCGTGTGGCAGAGTTTCCAGGAAGTGTCAATGTCGATCGATATGCTTAAGGATATCGTCGATACGCCCACGGAAACCAGCGATGAAGACCGTAGCAACATCCCGATGCCAGCAATTCAAGGCCAGGTGACATATGAGGAGGTTTCGTTCCGATTTCTGGAGAGTGGAGCGCTGCAATTGGCTAATGTGAATTTAGAATTTGCGGCTGGCAGTTTTGTGGGAATTGTGGGAGGAAGTGGTTCCGGTAAGAGTACGGCGATGAAGCTTTTGCAGCGTCTGTATCCGCCGCTGTCTGGTCGGATTTTTATTGATGGATACGACATTGCCAAGGTGGAATTGTATTCCCTCCGCAGCCAACTTGGGGTGGTGCTGCAAGATACTTTGCTGTTTAACTGTACGGTACAGGAAAACATTGCTCTGAGTAATCCAGACGCGAGTACGGATGAGATTGTCCGAGCTGCAAAACTAGCGGTAGCTCACGATTTTATTATGAGTTTGCCCGCTGGCTATAATACGGTGGTGGGAGAACGGGGATCTTCGCTTTCTGGGGGCCAAAAGCAGCGAATTGCGATCGCCCGAACAATTTTGCAAAACCCGAAACTACTGATTTTGGACGAAGCTACCAGCGCCCTGGACTACCATTCGGAGCGCCAAGTTTGTAATAACTTAGCAGAAGCTTTCGCCGGTCGCACGGTGTTTTTCATTACTCACCGTCTGACTACCATCCAAAATGCTGATGTGATTATTATGATGGATCAAGGTGCTGTAGTCGAGCAGGGAACTCATAAAGAATTAATGAATCTTAAAGGACGTTACTACTGCCTGTTCCAACAACAAGAGGCATCGAACACCTGATCGCTAACAAATAACAACTAACAACTAACAAATCACAACTAAACATATGGCAATGAAATCGATCATACTTTCTGAGCAACCAGTCATTCTCGAAAAACCAGCGATTTGGTCGCGTTTGTTTTTGTGGATGATCATGTTGATGACCACTTCTGCTGTGGTTTGGGCTTATTTTGCTAGCATCGAACAAGCCGTCCCCGCCGTTGGCCAATTGGAACTCAAAGATGGTGCTAGAGACATCCAAGCGCCTGCTACGGGTGCGGTGGTTAGGGTTCACGTCGAAAATGGCGATCGGGTAGAAAAGAACCAGCCCTTGCTCACTTTTAACCCCGTTGCATCCAGTGCCGATTTCACTTCCATCAAGAAAACCAAAGAAGCCCTAGAAAAGGAAAACAAATTTTACGAAGATGTGGTTAGTGGCAAAATCCAAGGCCCGATTCCTTCAAACCTAGAATCAACTATCAAGGACAGACAGAGCAATGTGGCACAAAATCAAGTGCTCCAAGCTTTGATTGACGAACTGTACCTCAATCGGGGAGCCAGCGGAAATTTTGATGGTACTCAACAAGGGCTTTACGTCAACTACAAATCAGAATTCGAGTCTCGCGTAGCCGCAGCCCAAGGGCAAGTTCAGGAGTTGGAAAAACAACTCAAGCAAGCCCAGAATGCCGAGAAAGCAGCCGGAGATCAAATGACAGTAGCTCAGCAGCAATTCGGCTTTGCTCAGAACCAATTAAATTATTCTCAGCAGCAATTAGGTTCTTCCCAAGAGCAAGTCAAATCTGCCGTAGCTCAGAAACAATTGGCTGATGAACAGTTAGCCAAATCTCAACAAGTCCTAAAGTCAAATCAAGGTATTCTGGGCAGACTTACCCCACTGGTGGAAGCAGGAGCCATCGCAGAATTGCAAAAAGAACGTCAAGAACAAGACGTTTTCCGAGGCCAAAGCGAAGTTCTCAAACAGCAAGATCAAATCAAGCAGCGCGAAGGTGAAATCAACTCCCGCAAAGGTGAAATTAACACGCGCCGAGGTGAAATCAATACACGTCGAGGCGAAATTAATGCGCGGGAAGGCGATATCCAAAAAATCACAGCGGAAGTACAACGCCAACAAGGAGAACAAGGGCGGATTGACGAGTCGATTAAACGCGCCCAAGAACAGTTGAAAAACACTAAAGATGCCTGGGCAAAAGAACTTTATAGTAAAATCGCTGAAAACCAGAAACAAATTGCCAGTAGCGATTCTCAACTCAGCCGTTTCAAGGTAGAAAACCTGAAAAAGCTATCAGAAATCAATGGTCAACTTCAAAAAGCCCAAGAAACCCGTGACACTCAAGTTCTGAAGTCTCCGGTATCCGGTGTCATCTTCGATTTGAAACCTTCCACGAAGGAGAAATCTAAGTTGGATATCGAAAAAGATCCCATATGCCAATCCATTATTAACTCAGTGGTGAAGCCAGGACAACCGCGTCCCGCACGATGCGAAGAAGCTTATTATGAAGCGCAGCAAACCGAGAAGTTGCTGAAGGTTTTAGATGACGAAAATGGTTTGCAAGCAGTTGTTTACCTTGAAAATAGCAACGTAGCCCTGGTATTGGATGCTTTGAGACAGAAGCGGGATAAGTTGGAGAAGTATCACGGCAAACAATTGGATGGAGAAAAGATTGACTGCGAAATTGGCAAAAGTTGTGTCTGTCCTGAGAAAGAAGTTAACAGAGAGAAACTGGGTTTGACCAAATACCAATGCGTACCTGTGGAAGTGAATGTGGAAGCTTTCCCAGCTATGGAGTTTGGTACTGCTGAAGGTGAAGTGACAGAAATTAGTAGCGATGCTATGGCTCCGACTGAACTACGGAAATATTACGCTTTTAAAACCACAATTAAGCTAAAGAATCAAAAGTTTGTTTTGAATAAAGATAAGCCTGGTCAAGTGGAAGTTAATTTGCAGTCGGGAATGGGAGTTAGTTCTAATATCAATATCGGTAAGCGGACTGTTTTGCAGATGTTTATCAACCGCTTTACTGGGAAATTGGATACGTTTAAGAGTGTTAAATAGCGAACAGTTGACAGTTGACAGTTGATAGTTGACTGTTGACTGTTGACTGTTGACTGTTGACTGTCGGTCGAAAAGCTGATGACTCAATTTTACAATTCCGATGCTACCGGATTTGATATTAATGAATAATGAAAAAAATCATATTATTTACTCTATATCTAATTCCTGTCGTCTTATTAATCGGATTTGTCGCAAATTTTAGCGTCAATGTTCCCATTGATGACGAGTGGAGGTTGGCGAGTCTTTTTGAAAAAATAGCCACAGGAAATGTAACTTTTAACGATTTTTGGGCTTTGCACAGCAACCACCGGATAGTTTTCCCAAAACTGATTATTGCGGTTCTGGCTTTTGTTTCTCAATGGAATATTAATTATCCATTGTGTCTCAGCATAGCTTTGGCTGTCATAACTTTTATCGCTATCTACAAGTTGTCCTCGATGCAAGTTAAGAATGTCGGCGATGATTTGTGGCATTTAGCTAATATTTTAACTTGTATTTTGCTATGTTCTCTGGTTCAGCATGAAAACTGGCTGTGGGGATTTCAACTCGCTTGGTTTTTAGTCAATTTGTGTTTTGTAGCTGCGGTTTATTGTCTGAGTAGGGACACGGCAGTGCCGTCTCCATTATCGGGTAGGGACACGGCACTGCCGTGTCCCTACGATATTCAAATATCGATTGCGGCTTTATTCTGCTTTATTGCGAGTTTTTCCCTGGCTCAAGGTTTACTTTCTTGGTTGGCTGCAATTCCGGCTGTGATGGCTTTAGAAGGAAATGTTATACAGAAAAGAAAAAAACTTATTGTATGGATGCTGCTGTTTGTGGCAACTTGTGCTGTTTATTCAATTGATTATCATCCCAGTCGCAAAACAAGTATTATTTTATTGCTGAATAAACCTGTTGCAGTAATTGATTATTTTTTGAGTTTGTTGGGTTCGCCAATTGTGCGTCTACCCGGTATTTCAGCATTAGTTGGATTGCTTATATTTGCAAGCTTCTTATTTTTGGTGTTCTATTTTTTTGTCATTGCGAGCCCTGCGAAGCAATCTCCAGCCCCTGCGATTGCTTCGTACCTCGCAATGACAGAGGGCGAGGAATCTGAAGCCCCTGAGATTGCTTCGTTCCTCGCAATGACAGATAGGAGAAAAATTAGTAAAAATCATGAGGCTTTACCTTGGTTGTCTATAGGTTTATTTGCGGTTTTATCTGCTCTGTTTATTACCGCTGGAAGAGCGCAATTTGGAGCGATTCAGGCTATTGAATCATCGCGATACACGACTAATTCGATTTTGTTGCTAGTTGCTTTGGTTCAGCTTGGGCAATTGTTTGTTCAAGGTAATCTTGCCACCGTAAATCGCAAATATAAACTCATTTATCGGGTGTTGGCTGGAGTATTAATTGGGGTAATTGTTGTTAACTCTGGGCAGGCAATCTCCCAATCTCAGGCTGCATTTCCTTACAAACAAGGTGGCAAAGATTGTTTGGCTTTGATTACCTATCTGGAACCGTCGGATTTTTTCAATACTTCGACACAAAGTTGTTTGAGGGTGCTGAGCAAAAAGGCTTGGCTGGTCAGAGAAGGAGCGACAATTCTTAATAAAATAGGTTGGCGAAAGTTTGTTAAAAATGTAGAGTTTATTGATAATCCTGGAAAAGTGTACGGCTATTTTGATCAAGCTAAAATAAGTGATAAATCATTGACAATTAACAAAAATAATGCTATTAACGCTACAGGATGGGCTGTTTTGCCAGAAAATTGGCAGCAGCCAAATATTGTGTTGCTATCTGTTGGGGAGCAACAATCTTTTTTTGCTAATGCTTATGTAAACTTAGACAGTCCCGATATTGCTAAGACTTTGAAGTCTCAGGTTTACAGGAATGCCAGATGGGCTGTTGAGTTGTCGGTGAATGATTTGCCGATCGCCCAAACGGAAATTAAAGCTTGGGTGTATAATCCTGTGGACAACCAATTTGTCAGGTTGCGTGGCGGCGCTAGGGTAACAGTGGAGGATAAGGAGTGAAAATTTCTGTGATTATACCAGCTCACAACGAAGAGGGCTGTTTGGAAGGTACTGTGCGTGCGATCGCCCATACGCTCGATTTAGAAGCCATTGAGCACGAAATTTTGATTGTGAATGACAATAGTGTCGATCGCACTCTGGATATTTGTCAAGAATTATCAGAGACTTTTCCCGCAGTTAGATACATCAACAATCAACCTCCCAACGGTTTCGGATTTGCCGTGCGGCGGGGATTGGCAGAATTTGATGGCGATGCTGTGGCAATTGTGATGGCGGATGCTTCCGATGATCCGATGGATTTGGTAGCAGGATATCGCCAGTTACAAGCAGGATATGACTGCGTTTTTGGTTCCCGATTTATCAAAGGCGGCTTTGTAGTTGACTATCCAATTCACAAATTAGCAATTAACCGCTTGGCAAATTGGTTTGTCAAAAGTATTTTCGGTTTGCGCTACAATGATGTCACCAATGCTTTTAAGATTTACCGCAAAGAAGTGATTGATGGAGTGCAGCCGATTTTGAGCCATCACTTCAATTTAACTGTGGAACTTCCTCTAAAAGCAATTGTTAGGGGTTTTTCCTACGATGTAATTCCTCTGAGGTGGTACAATCGGACTGCTGGTATTTCCAAGCTAAAGATTAAAGAGATGGGAAGTCGGTATTTGTTTATTGTTTTGTATGTCTGGCTGGAAAAACATCTGTCTCGCGGCGACTATCACCGCAGTGAATTAAGGACTAAAGTCCTGACTACCAACGAAATTTTATAAAGCGAATGTTTAAAAGAATTTTGATTATTGGTGGTGCGGGTTTTATTGGCAGTTGTTTGGCAATTGGCCTCAAGAAACTTCACCCAGAATTGCAGATTATTTGTTTGGACAATCTGCGCCGCCGGGGTTCGGAATTGAATTTACCTCGGCTTAAAAATTCCGGGATTCAGTTTGTGTATGGGGATATTCGGTGTGCGGCAGATTTAGATCCCGTTGCGCTGAATGTTGACTGCATTATCGATTGTGCTGCGGAACCTTCTGTGCTGGCGGGTTTTAGTTCGCCTCAGTATGTTTTGCAGACGAATTTACTGGGCACTGTGAATATTTTGGAGTTGGCGAGACAAACGGGTGCGAGTTTGTTGTTTTTGTCTACAAGTCGAGTTTACCCGATCGCCTCTGTCAAGTCTATCAGGTTATTGGAGTTGGAGTCAAGATTTGCGATCGGGCCAAATCAAACTATACCTGGAATATCAGAATTAGGCATTTCTGAAGACTTCCCCCTCAAAGGACACCGTTCACTTTACGGAGCAACTAAATTAGCTTCGGAATTGCTAATTGAGGAATATAGAGCCGCCTACAATGTACCAGCAATTATCAACCGTTGCGGGTTAATTACAGGTGCTTGGCAAATGGGTAAAGTGGATCAGGGAGTTTGCGGTTTGTGGGTGGCGGCGCACTATTTTCAAAAGTCACTGAATTATATCGGTTTTGGTGGTAATGGTAAACAAGTTAGGGATTTACTACACGTTGAAGATTTGTTGAGATTGATTGACTATCAGTTAGAAAATTTTGCCGAATTTGACGGTGAAGTATTTAATGTTGGCGGCGGTTTGAGCAACAGTCTTTCTTTAGTTGAGACAACTGATTTGTGCCAAAAGATTGTCGGCAAATCGATTCCGATTCATCCGGTTTTAGAGGAACGTGCGGGGGATATTCCGATTTTTATCACGGATTCTTCTAGGGTGATGGAGCGCACTGGATGGCAACCTCTGATTGGCCCGGAAGCTGCTTTGCAAGATATTTATGATTGGATTGTTGCTAATGAGATTGTGTTGAGTTCGATATTTTAGGGAATTATCTCGTTCCCAGGCTCTGCCTGGAGTATTGAGCTAATATAGTGCTTATTCAACCAGAGTTGGTATAATTTGTATATGAAACTATAACTCAGATACAGTGAGGTAAATATGGCTTTTAATAATTACAAAACAATCGGTGCGGTCATCAAAGAATTTCAGATTACCTACACCGAAGCTAATTTTATTGTAGAAACAGCTTTCAATGTGTCTGACTACTTTCGCGAAGACTTGCAAATCATGATGATGGAGGGAGTCGTTGATAACTCAGAATTTGCTGTTTGCGAAAACTTGATTTATCCAGTCCTGAAAGAAGTTTGGAAGTGCTATCGCAGCAAATTTGTTTTGTGGAGTCATGAGGCTCTCAACTATGACACTAAATTGTCAGGTTTTCCTGAGTATATCTTGGCAAAACGTTCTCCTTTGGGCAAAGTTGTGTTTGACAAACCATATTTGCTTTTAGTTGAAGCAAAGCAAGATAAATTTGAAGAAGGCTGGGCTCAGTGCATAGCAGAAATGATTGCCGCGCAGAGACTTAATGATGAATTACAGGTGATCATTTTGGGTATAGTTTCCAATGGCAAAACCTGGCAATTTGGCAAGCTAGAAGGACAGGTTTTTACCAGAAATATAAATTTTTACAGCCTTCAGGAAATAGATAAACTTTTTGGTGCTGTCAATTACATCTTTCAACAGTGTGAGTCGCAGCTAAATCAATTGGTAGCTGTTTAATATCAATTTCGGTTACACCGTCAGGTGATGTTCACTGTTGACTGTTATCTCGTTCCCAGGCTGTGCCTGGGAATCCCTGTCAAGAGGCTCTGCCTCGCCTTTATGTACCACTCTCACTAAATTTCATCTTGAAATCACCATCTGCTATTTGTACATTATATATCAGCTATATAATTTTTTATTCTGTAGGTTGGGTTGAGGTACAAAACCCAACATCCAGTTAATGAGTGTTGGGTTTCGCTCCTCAACCCAACCTACTATGCCCAATTCCCAATTCCCAATTCCCTTCTTACCGATACTGAACGCGATAAATCCGGTTATTTCCCTCCTCAGTAAATAGCAAACTCCCATCAGGCAATACTAGCAAACCAACCGGCCTTCCCCAAGTTTTCGGCCCAGACGAATCAGTCAGAAAACCAGTTAGAAAATCCTCATAATAACCTTCGGGACGAAACTTGGTGTTGAAAGGTACAAACACGATTTTGTAACCAGTTCCAGCGTTACGGTTCCAACTGCCACGAAATGCGACAAATGCTCCGTTATGATATTTTTTGGGAAACGTTTTGCCGTCGTAAAACTGAAGTCCTAAAGCGGCTGAATGTGATTGAAATAGTACATCCGGCATCAATGTTTTAGCTGCTAAATCAGGGCGCACGCTTCTGCCATTTTGGACATGACGTGGGTCGAGCAGATTCGGCTTAAAATAAGTATAAGGCCAGCCGTAAAACTGACCTTGACGAATTCTGGTCAAGTAATCCGGTACCAAATCATCTCCCAAACCATCACGTTCGTTGACTGTGGTGTAAAGTTGCCCGCTTTTTGGGTGAAAATCTAATCCTACGGGATTACGCAAGCCTGAAGCAAAAGTTTGCTGATTTTTGCCATCCAAATTCATCACCTGCACAGATGCCCTAGGTAGTGGTTCAGCATCGGCATTTGACTGGGAACCAATTGATACATAAAGTTTCTTGCTATCTGGCGACATCACAACATTGCGCGTCCAATGTTGGTTGTAGCCACCGCCAGGTAAATCGGCTATTTTTTGACCTGTTCCGGTGAGTTTTTGCTGTCCATTTGTGTAAGCAAATCGGCGGACTTCGGCTGTATTTCCTAGGAAAAAATAGCCAGGAGCAAATGCCATACCGAAGGGAATATTTAACCCATTTTCCGAGGTGGCAAAAGTCTGGCGAACTTCAGCAACTCCGTCGCCGTTGGCATCCCGGAGCAGCCTAATTCGATTCTGTCGCGTTTCTGTGACTAAAACATCGCCTGTGGGTGTCAAGGCTAGCCAGCGGGGAGCATCGAGATTATCTGCGAAAACGTTGACCACAAAGCCTGTGGGGACTCGCAGGACTGGCGATTGAGGTGGGGGTATGACTTGAGGAGGTTTTGAGGCGCTGTCGGTAGCAAAAGGTTGAGGTAAGTTTTCCGCGTTGATGCGGATGGGCTGTGGCGTGAGTGGCTTGGTGGGTATTATCTGACTGGTTGGAGAATTGGTGTTTGCTTGGGAGGGAATCTGGGATAGGGGGCTGGCTTCGGAAATCGCAGGGGCTTGAGCGTCTGTGGCTCGATCGCACGTAGTCACAGACAGCAGTAGAATCATTAGTAAGAAACGCAGTTTGTACATAGCAATTTCTAAATCATTGGTCTAAAAAGCGAAGCCACCGACTAGCGCGGTGGCTTAATTCTATCTCAAAGATTATGGGCTGGGGATTCCCGCCTGTCTAGAAAACTAACTCTACCAAAGTCCTCTCACAGGACGTGGCTGGACGCGGGGAGCCGGCGCGGGTATGGGACGAGGAGCTTGCGGTTGGACGCGGGGAGCCGGTACTGGACGAGGGGTCATCGGTTCTGGGGCTTGGGGTGCTTCTACGCGGGGGGCTGCGGGGCTAGCAACAGGTGACGCGATCACTTTATATTTGGGGAGTACCATGATATTTTCGACCTGAGAGCCTCGGTAAGTGGCTCTGACTTTCATTCCCGGTACTAAGCCGGTGATTTTCAGGACGCATTTTTGAATCCTGAGAGTCCTGTATCGCTCATTTTCTGGGCGAATGGTGATGATGTCGCCGACAATACTTTTGACAATACCTGTGATGCTCTCTGTGTTTGCTGTTGAAGTGCTCTGGGTTTGGGCGATGAGAGTTGCAGGGTTAGCCATCGCTGGAGACATTGACAATGCTGAAACTAGCACGGACAGGGTGGCACTGGTCAATAATTTGATGTTCTGAAGACGCATTGAAACCTCACATTAATTGCTATTCGGGGTTGGGTTTGCTTTCGCTGTGCGAAATTCCCAACCTTTAGACCTAATCCAGTCTAATGCCCAGAGTCGGATATTTTTGATAATTTCAAAAAAGATTGTGGAATAGGTTTGTGAAGACTAATTTTTAGCCCATAAGTTCCCTTAAACAAATACTGGGTTCTGTAATTTCACTTTTGTCTGTAGGATTGAGTTCGGCATCTGCTGGTGTTGCTATGATATATTGATTTTTAGCGATCGACTATTGTAGTTTTTATGCACCACCATTTTCTTAACAGCAAATCTTTGTTGGGCAAGTTAATTCTGTTGAGTTTGAGTGTAGCCACCCTTGCTGTAGCCGAGCCTATGGCTAATTTCAATCATAGTGCGATCGCGGCGCAGTCGGTCACATCCGAGCCAAAATTGCCGAATCTCGGAGCACCAGAATTGCCACCATTGGGAGAACCATCTCGGTATATTCCGCAACCTGCGGTAAATCCGATTGAGGAAGTGCGTTTAGTGCTGAAATTGCGAGAGCGCCGCGTCTATGTTTATCGACAAAATAAGGTGCAAGTCAGTTTTCAGGTGGCCGTGGGAAAAGGCGGCTGGGAAACTCCTACAGGCAATTTTAAAATTACACACATGATCAAAGATCCAGTTTGGGAACATCCTTGGACAGGGGAACTTGTACCTGCTGGCCCGGACAATCCTTTAGGGACTAGGTGGATCGGGTTTTGGACGGATGGTAAGAATGTGATTGGTTTTCATGGTACTCCGAATCCAGAGTCGATCGGGCGGGCGGCTTCTCACGGTTGTGTCAGAATGTTTGATAAAGACGCGCAGGCTTTGTTTGAGAAAGTCGCAGTTGGCACACCCGTGATAGTCGAGCATTAGTTGTGATCGAGTATAAAAATATCAATTCCCGGCGATTGAAATCGCGGCTACACAAACCAAGTCCGCCTGCGCGGACTAAAGATTTTCTGAGTCCGCGGAGGCGGACATCGTTTGTGTAGTAGCGGTTTCAACCGCCGATTTTCAACCGCCGATTTTCAACCGCCGAGTAATTTTGATATCAAATAGATTGCTGGTATTTTTCCAGCAATTCTGGGA
>Ga0209591_10004877_pt1 | contig 15072 bp, 14 predicted proteins | sample MAT01_FD_187207 | JGI IMG/M metagenome (GOLD analysis project Ga0209591, IMG submission 187207) | Freshwater microbial communities from Lake Fryxell liftoff mats and glacier meltwater in Antarctica - MAT-01 (SPAdes) (version 2) | ecosystem: Environmental > Aquatic > Freshwater > Ice > Liftoff... | reverse complement strand
GGTACCTCCGTTTCATCCATGAGCTTTGTCCCGGCGCAACGTTTGCTGTGGTTGGTTTTCTATGTCGCCCTGATCGGGGTGGCGGCGGGACCGCTGCCGGAGTTGCAAGGGATCTGGCTGCTCACGTTAGGCGCGACGTTGCTGGCGGCGTTGGCGGACGTGGCGTTGTCGCTCTCCCGCGCGCAACCACCCACGGTGAGTGTGCCGGCGATCATGCGCTTCATGCGCGACCGCGAAGGCACGGTGGCGGTGACCTTCGCGAATCCGAGCCGGCGCGCCACGCGCGTGCGCTTTGCCCTCGGGCTACCGGCGGGGTTTTCCTCGGCGGTGGAGGATGTGTTGGTCGATCTGCCCGAGGGAGCGGAGCGGGCGCGGGTCGAGTGGCGTTGTACGCCACGACAACGCGGGCGCTTTGCGGATGTGCTGGCTTGCGTGGAAAATGGTTCGACGCTCGGTCTGTGGCAGGTGCGCGCGCGCTCGACGGTATCGGGAGAATTGCGCGTGCATCCCAATTTGCTCGCGGAGCGGAAGAATGTATCCGCGCTGTTTCTCGCCCGGGGCGGGCCGGGAGCGCGCGTGCATCGCACGCTGGGCCGTGGCCGGGAGTTTGATAAACTGCGCGAGTATCTGCCGGGCGACGGTTATGATGAGATTCATTGGAAGGCCACGGCCAAGCGCGGGCGGCCGGTCACGAAAGTATTCCAAGCCGAACGGACGCAGGAAATTTATGTGGTTATCGACGCCTCGCGTTTGAGTGCGCGGCCGGTGGTGCATGGTGGCGTGGAGCAATCAGTGCTGGAGCGCTACGTCACGGCGGCGCTCGTACTGCTCATCGCGGCGGAACGGCAGGGCGACAAATTCGGGCTCGTGGCGCACGATGATCGGGTGCGGATTTTTGTGCGGGCCGGCAGCGGGGCCGCCCATTACGCGGCCTGTCGCGAAGCGGTGCTGACGTTGCGGCCGAGTGAGGCGACGCCTGACATGGCGGAAATCGTGCGGCATCTTCGCGCGCAGATTCGGCGCCGAGCTTTGGTGTTTTTCCTGACCGATCTGACCGATCCGGTGTTGGCGGAGGATTTTTCCAAGCATGCGCCTTTGCTGGCCCGGCAGCATTTGTTGCTGGCGGGCCAGGTGCGGGCACCGGAAGTGGCTCCGTTGTTTTCGGGGGCGGAGGTGGCGACGAACGAGGATCTTTATCGACGGCTCGCCGGCCACACTCGCTGGGCGGAGAGTCATTTGTTGGCGCAAAAATTAAAGCCGCTGGGAGTCAGTGCGGTGATGCTCGAAAACGAAATGATGGTGGCGCAACTCGTCGATCATTACATGCAGGTCAAACGGAGGCAGTTGCTGTGATCGTCAATCTGGAGAAATTTGTCGCCGAAGAACGCCCGCGGTGGGAGCGGTTGGATGCGATGCTGCGTAAACTGGCCGAGGATCCGTGGAGCAAACTCTCGCTGGTCGAGGCGCGGGAGTTGGAGTCGCTCTATCAACGGGTGGCGGCGGATCTCGCCCGGCTCTCGAGTTACGCTGCGGAGCCGGAGGCGCGGCAGTATTTGGAAAATCTCGTGGGGCGCGGGCACGCGGAAATTCACGGGGCGCGCGGGGCCGGGGCGGGATTTCGTCTCGGCGCGTGGTTGCTGCAGACGTTCCCCCAGACGTTCCGGCGTCAGGCGCAGGCATTTTGGCTGGCTCTCGCGCTGACGGTGGTGGGGGCGATTTTTGGTGCCGGTGCCGTGGCGCTCGATCCGGAGGCGAAGGAAGTGCTGATGCCCTTTGATCACCTGCGCGGCGGTCCGTCGGAGCGGGTCGCCCGCGAACAAGAAAATCGCGGCAAGGAATTGTCGGACCGGAAGGCGCGGTTTTCCGGAATGTTAATGACGCACAATACGCAGGTGACGCTCACCGCGATGGCCCTGGGAATGTCGTGGGGGATCGGGACGCTGGTGATTATTTTCTCCAACGGCGTCATGCTGGGCGCCGTGGTGGTGGATTATCTGCTCGATGGGCAGGCGACGTTTTTATTCGGCTGGTTGCTGCCGCACGGCGTCGTGGAAATTCCGGCGATTTTAGTCGGAGGGCAGGCCGGGTTTGTCCTCGCCGGCGCGTTGCTGGGGCGCGGTCAGCGTGTGCGGCTCGCGGCTCGGTTGCGGGCGGCGGCCCCTGACGTGGTGACGCTTTGTCTGGGCGCGGCGCTCATGCTGGTGTGGGCAGGTTTGGTGGAAGCGTTTTTCTCGCAATATCACGAGCCGGTGTTGCCGTATGCGCTGAAGATTTCCTTTGGGCTCATGGAATTGGTGGCGCTGACGTGGTATTTGTTTCGCTCCGGTTTGGCGGGCGGGAAACCGGCAAGCGGTGCCGCAAAAATATCATGAACACGGATCGAACTCATCTGTGGCGCGTGCGCACTCCGGAAGGAGTGGCCTTCACTTTTCGGCTGGCGAGTCCGGTCTTGCGTGCGGCGGCGCTCATGATCGATCTCGCGGTGGTCTCAATCGCGTGGTCGGTAATCGCGGTGGTGCTGAGTCTGTTGAAATTATTCAGCGAGGACATTGCCGGCCTGGTCATCGCGCTTGGCTATTTTTTGTTTTCCCAAGGCTATAACATCGCGATCGAATGGATGTGGCGCGGCCAGTCGCTAGGCAAGCGGGTGTTGCGGCTTCGAGTCGTCGATGCGCGCGGGTTGCGGCTGACTTTTGCGCAGATCGCGCTGCGGAATTTGCTGCGCTTTGTGGATGGACTGCCGCTGTTTTATCTCGTGGGCGGAGTGACGACGCTGCTGAACAATCGCGCCCAACGATTGGGCGATCTCGCGGCGGATACCTTGGTGGTCTGGGAGCCGGCGGAATCTGTGCCGGATTTTGCGGCGCTACGCGGGGAGAAATATAATTCTTTGCGGAGCCACGGACCGGCGGTGGCGCGCTTGCGGCAGGCGGTGTCGCCGAGTGAAGCGCGGGCCGCGTGGTCCGCGTTGGCGCGCCGCGACGAGTTTGATGCGGAGGAACGGGTGAAGCTGTTTGCGGAGTTGGCGGCGTATTTCCGCACACTCGCGGCGGTGCCGCCGGAGATGAATGAGCCGGTGGCGGACGAACAGTTCGTGCGCAATGTGGTCGATGTGCTGTACGTGAATCGCGGTTGAAAAGCAGCTTCAGACATCTTGATCCCGAAGAATAGGGGTGAGCTAAACTGCGCCGCGAATCGGGATAAAATAAAATTAAAGCGGAGGACGCGTCCGTTCGACTTCGCTCAGGACGGCCTGAGCCTGTTGTATGGCCGGAGAGCGCGGCGCCTGACGTGATTTCACCCCGCGTGGTCCCGAGTGCTGGTCTTGTTTCCCTTCGTGAAATTTCGTGCTGGCCGAGCCAAAGCGCTGGGGCGACGGCTGAAGTTAGAGGGGAAAGGCTGGGTTTTCTCCCGGAGGATAGGCCCACGAATCACACGAATTGGCACGAATGAATGCCTTGCTCCGAACGGTCTCCAGGTAAAGCCCCGGCACTTGGGCCCGGATATTTATTCGCGCTGATTGGCGTGATTCGCGGGCTAACCCGAGCGCCTTGTGATCAACTCGCTCCTGCTGGAGGGCTCATCTTATTTCCTTCCCACATTTTCTGCACGGGCTGGGTTTAGATGTCTGAGCTGAATGGCGCTTAGTTAAGGCGGTTGGTCGTCATGCTACCATACGTGATCAGGCCAACTATTTTGCATGAGGCATGTAGGGCCGGCCCTTGTGGCCGTGCCGGAGTGCGCACCGGAAACGCCTCGCGCACCAGGGGCGGCCCGACGAAATCCCGCAGCAAATCATCGCAGACGAAACGTCAGGCAGGCGACGATCATGCCGCTTATTATCTTAGCGCCATTCATGTCTGAGGTTACTGCCACGGAACGGATCGGTGCGGCGGGTGCGATGAACACAGGTTGCAAACGGGAAAGACCGGATTAGGTTCCGCGCATGTCAGTCAAAAAGCTACTCCATACCCGCCTGCGGGTGAACGATATCGCCCGCAGTGTGCAGTTTTATGAACAAGCGCTCGGGCTGAAGGCCTCGCGTTCGCACACTTCGCCGCGCGGAGCGCAGTTGGTTTTCCTCACCACGCCGAACAGTGACGAGGAAATCGAGCTCTGCCAGATGCCGCCCGGTGCGACGCCCGTCCAGGTGCAGCCCGACCTGATGCATCTCGCCTTCGAAGTGGCCGACCTCATGGCCTTCGCCGCCGAGTTGAAGAAGAAAGGCTTCCCACTCAGCGACGGTCCCACCACGACGAGCAGCGGTTCGTTGATCGCCTTCATCGATGCGCCCGAAGGGTACGAGGTGGAGTTGATCCAATCGAAAGCGAAGTGAGGGGAGGGGAGCTGAGTGCTGCGAGTTGAGAGGTTAGAACCTACAGGAAATTTAATGAGGACACGGAAAATTATGATCTCGGGAATATCCAAGGCTCGGGCTCACTCGTATGAGGTAATATGAATCGAACATTTACTCTTCTCGCTGCCTGTGCGGCTATCATCCTTATGAGCACTCAATCTCTCTCCGCGGCGACGCCCGCCGCTCCTGCCGTGAAAACTGAAACTGCGGTCCTCGGTGGCGGTTGTTTTTGGTGTATCGAGGCGGTGTTTCAGCGGTTGTCCGGTGTAACCAAGGTCGTGAGCGGCTACACCGGTGGCCACGTGAAAAACCCTACCTATAAGGAAGTTTGCGGCGGGGACACGGGGCACGCCGAGGTGGCGAAAATTGAATTTGATCCGGCGGTGTTGGGCTACGCGAAATTATTGGAGGTGTTCTTCGAGGCCCATGATCCCACAACCATGAACTCGCAGGGAGGCGACCATGGCACCCAGTACCGTTCAGCAATATTTTATCTCAACGAGGAGCAGAAGAAAGTCGCCGAGCAGGCGAAGCTCGATGCGAAGACGAATTGGGCTAGCCCGATCGTGACGGAGATTACGGCGCTGCCGGTGTTTTATCCGGCAGAGGGCTATCACCAGAATTATTTCAACGAAAATTCTGGGCAGGGCTATTGCCGGATGGTGATCCGGCCAAAGGTGAAGAAGCTGCAGGACAAGGGCGTGATCTCGAAAGATTAGTCGCACCAACGGTGTTTTTTTATTTGCCGACATGGCAGGTGGGGCGGTTGCCCGCAACCGCCAAGCGATCGGAAATATATTCAACATGGCCGTTGAGGGCAACGGCCGCTACCCGATTCATCCCGATGGATCCGCCATGCCTATAGTCCAAAAACAAATCAGTACTGTCCCATGGCCCATGGCAGGTGGGCGGGAGGCGGAGCGCAGGCCGAGGAGCGCCGTCACGTGGAGGCACCGGGCGCGCCGACTTGGTTGAGCCCGTACGGTATGGCTGACCTGCGTATAAATCATCGCGGCCACGTGGCTCCACGGGCTGAAGGTGCGGGACTGGGCGTTCACGGTGTTGAGGCCGCGCGTGCGTGCGAGCTGCGGCCCAAGGTCGGGTGGAATGAGTCCGACGAGTTGACGCAGCACGGTAGGATCGCGTCGGTTCGGTTGCCGACGCTTCTTTGCAAATCAATCGTTCCTGGGGATGGTACTGATTTCAAATGAAGATCAAACTAACACCCAATCGCATCTCCTCGCTGGGCGAAGTCCACGCACGCACGGTCGAAAATGCTGAGCTGAAATACAAATCTTCCGTGACCAAAGGAAGTTGCCGTCTCGAAGTAAGAGGATCGGAGCGGGAGACCTTCACGGAATTTCACCTGACCGCGACGGTTGTGCATGGCGGCGTGGTCGAGACCGGCGGCTGCGCCGCAGATGATCTTATTGGTCAAGTCGCGGCCGAGCTGGCGAAACGGAGAATCCAGCCGATCCAGGAGAAATTCTACGGACGCCGGGAAGTACGCGAGGATGTGCTCAAGCATCGTGAGGATGCGTACCGGAAACACGGCCTGGATGCCGATGTGCCGGTGACGTGGCTCGAAGGCATTCCGCTCGAAGGTAGCGATTTCGTCGGGCTGCAGATCTGGGGTGTCGTTTCGCACGGCGGAGAAATTTGTGTGCGCACCGTGGAGAATCCAGTGACGGGCCGTGGACGGGCTTGGACGGGGCGAGGTTTTGAGATGCTCCATTTGCCGGCGGTGCGCGGCACAATGCCGAAGGGGAATTTACCGGCCGGTCCTACGGCGCAGTCGGAGCAGATGTTCAAGAATGTGGAACTGGGCTTGAAGGCTCACGGCATGGCCTACACGGACGTCGCGCGGACTTGGATCTATGTTTCGCGGCTATTGGAATGGTACGGCGAGTTAAACCGCGTGAGAAATGGGATTTATGTACCCGCGGGGTTGGGGGCCAGAGACGGGGTGGCTTTTCCTGCGAGCACGGGCATCCAATGCCGATCAGCCGATGAAGAATGTTTGGTCGATGTGCTCGCGCTAAAACGCCGCCACTCCGCGAGCGTCGTGGCGGAGCCGATCCGCTGCAGTCCGCGACAGGATCAATCGTTCAATTACGGGTCGGCCTTTTCGCGCGGCATGACTTTTAATATCGAAGGCAAAAAGACCGTCCATATTTCCGGCACGGCCAGCATTAACACGGCTGGCGCGAGCACGCATATCGGCAATGCGGAGTGTCAGAGCTTCGAAACGCTGATGAGTATCGGGGCGATTTTGGAAGCGCAGGGCGGCAGTCTGCGCAAGATCACCTCAGCGACCTTGTTCTGCAAAGACCAAGCGGCTTACGAGGCCTGGAACCGCGTGACGCGTGTGTTGCAAATTCCGGATTTTCCGAAGATCTGCGTGCGGGCTGATGTCTGCCGCGATGACTTGCTCGTGGAAATGGAAACCGTGGCGGTGATTTGAGGGTAAATTTCTCAGTCCAGATTTAGGTTTGCGGGGTTAGATAGATGGCTCGCGAAATGGCTTAGCTTGAAAGATGGCCGCTGATTTCCATAGCGGCGACAAGCGCCGGGGTGGAAACCGACGCCCACCAAAGACATGATCTTTACCAAGATTTTTTAACCACGGATAGCATAGATTATCACTGATTGAAGCTAAAGGCAGGGGAAGTTGGCCTGTCTTGCTCCGTGCGAATCCGTACGATCAGTGGTCAAAAATTGGCGGTTCGGGAGTTGAAAATTTTCCGTGCAACTTGGGGTGTGATTTGGGAGTCTTTGTTTAATGCGCATTCTGCGTCTTCTTCTCGCTGGGTTGCTCGTCGTCACTGCCTTGGTGGCGGGTTTTTTCGCGGCAGTCGTCATCCTCGTCACCGGGATGGTGGGTTACGTGGCGCAGTTGTTTACGCGCCGTCCGGTTTCAGTGCGGGGGCGACCCTCGCAGAGCTCGGGCCAAGCATCGCCGTTGCGCACGGACGACGTGATCGATGTCGTCGCCACCAAGGTCCCGACGGAAAAAATCGAGGGCTGATGCGGGATAGCCTGAATCGGGATGGTCAGCAGTACGTCGCCGAAAAGAGGAAAGATGGTACGATTTGGAAAATGAAATTGGGGTATCCTGATGCAACGATAGAAGCCTACGGCAGTAACTCCTTCCCTTCTGGATTCCGTTTTGGTGAGTTCAAAGCGGCGATTTCTGAGTTGTTGGGGGGACGGAAGTTTAAGTCATCATCACCTCTTTCACCATTGACGCGGCGTAGACGTTTTGAGTGCCGACAACCGTCGGGTAAGTCTCAGCACGGCTGGTGGCCCCAGTCTTTTTCTTTCAGCTCTTTTTCGAAGAGGGCCATTTGCTCTTCCGGGGTGAGTTGGCTGACGGGCGGCGGTACACCGAGCGCGTCGGCGATTCCACTGGCTTGGGCATTGACGGGCAAGGGATTTCCTCCGGCTGCTGGCGGCGATTCCTCTCCTCTACTTGCGGTGTTGGCCGGGGTGGGTTTTTCCGGTTGGAGATGTTCAGCCATGGTGCAGGGAATTTTTTGCGCTGACTGGCGCAGTGTTGCGAGGGGCGTGATTTTTAGGTATCACGATTAAATATTTAATCGGCGCTTAAACATAAGATGACTATAGATTACTTGGCAAATGGCTTCCAGCTCTCGGCCCATGGGAATTGAAGCTTGCGACGGGCGATAACGGGAACTGGTTTATGGGGAATATTAATCGCATGAAACCAGAATCGAAAAACCGTGGTGATTTTCTGCAAACTTCGCTTTCTGCCGCCGCCGTAATGGGTGCAGGTGCGGGCCCGGCGGTCCCGGCTATGAGTTCCGCCACTATGCCGAGGTTGTCGCCGGGAATGTTTCCGGCGGATTTTGCCTGGGGCGCAGCCACGGCCGCCTATCAAGTGGAAGGTGCGGTGACGGAGGATGGCCGCAGGCCGAGCATTTGGGATGCGTTTTGCCAAGTGCCCTCGCGGATTGATGATGGCAGCAGTGGGGCGATCGCCTGCGATCATTATCATCGTTATGAGTCGGATGTGAAGCTGCTGGCGGAACTCGGGGTGAAGAATTATCGTTTCAGTCTGGCGTGGCCGCGGATTTTGCCGGAGGGACGCGGGGTGGTGAATGAGAAGGGGCTCGATTTCTACAAACGTCTGATCGATTGCCTCGGGGTCAACGGCATCACGCCCTACGCCACCCTGTACCATTGGGATTGTCCGCAAACTTTGGAGGACGAATACGGTGCATGGCGGAGTCGCCGGATCGCGGATGATTTTGCGGAATACGCGGCCGTCGTTGGCAAACACTTGGGTGACCGGGTGAAGAACTGGCTGACGATGAATGAAATTGCAGCGTTCACTGTTTCTTGTGGCTACAATGTGGGGCAGCGCGGTGAACATGCGCCCGGCCACGCTTTGACCCGGCGCAAAGAGCAGACCAATATAACGCACAACGCGCTGCTGGCGCATGGGCGCGCGTGTCAGGCGTTGCGGGCCTCATCGCCGCAACCCTGTCGGGTGGCGATGGCGGAAGTGCCTACGGGTTATGTGCCGGTGATTGAGACGCCGGAAAATATTGCGGCGGCCAAGAAAGCGTTTCGTTGCGATAGTGTTAACGGCGGCATTTTAGTGCCGTTGCTTACCGGCCGATACGATCCCATTTGGTGGGAGCAGCTCGGGGCGGAAGTGCCGGATGTTTTAGCCGGCGATATGGCCACAATTGGCCAGCCGCTCGATGCGGTGGGGGTTAATTGCTACACGGGCACTTATGTCCGGGCTGCGGAAAACAAACTTGGCTTCGAGGTTATTCCGATGTCCGGCCAATATCCGCAGATGCAACTTTCGTGGCTGAAACTGGTGCCGGAGGGAATTTATTGGGTGTTGCGGCAGAGCTCCGAGTTGAGTGGTCGGCCGGATTTGCCGCTCTATGTGACGGAAAATGGCTGTGCCGGCGAAGATGTCCTCACGCCCGGCGGGGAAGTGCACGATCTGGATCGCGTGTTGTATTATCGCGCGTACCTGCGACAGGTGCAGCGTGTGATTGCCGATGGGTATCCGGTCAAAGGTTATTTTCCTTGGAGCCTCATGGACAACTTCGAGTGGGCGCGAGGCTACACGAAGCGTTTCGGCCTGATCTACGTCGATTATCCGACGCAGCGCCGAATTCCGAAACTCAGTTACCACTGGTTGCGCGAGGTGATCAAAGCCGGCCGCGTGTTGTAAGCGGCCTTTTCGTCACGCCGTAGTTGATTGGCAGGCAAAACCACTTGGGTGTTTCGCTTGGAAATTTATCCTCAGACATCTTGATCCCGAGAATTAGGGTGAGCTCAACTCCGTCGCGAATCGGGATAAAATAAATTTAACGCGGAGGACGCGGAGAGCGCGGAGCCTGACGTGATTTCACGCCGTATTATCCCGTCGGCCGGGCTTGTTTCCCTTCGGAAGAATTTGTGCTGGCCGAGCCAAAGCACTGGGGCGACGGCTGGTGCTTAGTGGGCAACCTGAGTTTTCTCTCGGAGGATTGCCCACGAAGCCCCCCCAGCGTCCCGAAAGATTTGGACTTCAGGTAGGGGCGGTTGCCCGCAAGCGCCACTCGTGCGAGGCGCGCCGCGAGTGAGCCGCGAGTGAGCCTGTGGCGCTTGAGGGCAAGCGCCGCTACCAAGGTTGCCCTGAATAGGTAGAGCGAACCCTCCGGGTGAGCCGTACATCGGGCGCGGCTCAGCGGGACCATCCTCGCCAAGGCTACGGCCCGGCAAACGCTTCGCCCTAGCACCTCCGAAATATCGCGGCTCGGCGGGACGGCTCGCGCTGCCTGACGGGTTCAACTCATTGCCTCGCCGCCCTTGCAGCACGGGAGGGGATCAGGATGTCTGATCCTGGAGATCATGATTTTTCCCCTCGGGCAGAAAGGTCCGGTGCGCGGGGTTGTTGGCCTACCCGTGGATGTCTTCGGTGGCTCTCGCGCGGATCACCAGCGAGGGTTTCACCCGGCGTAGGCCGAACGGACCGTGGAACGTTCAACTGGGAGCTTTCGTTTTAGCGAGCGTGAGGGTGCTCAGTCACAGCCCTTCGATTTTAATACGAGCTGGCTCGTGGCTTGCGGGTGACGGTGCCGGTTTCGATACTGGAGCCGGGCCAGACCAACCAATTCTTACCAGAGAAGGCTTCGGCGGTTTGGCTGGAAGGCTGTGGTTCCGGGAGGGAGTGAACTCTCGGAGCCGGGGCGCTCGGCTGGCACGGAGTGAAATCATTGTACGCTCGGCGGGCATAACGAGAGTTGGGGTCGTAAGAACTCGGAATGAATGAGGGAAAGTAGCCGGAATTTTCGTAGGAGCGATTGTAGGCGTATCTCAAACTGTCGCGGGCGGCATCGGCTCTGGCTTGAGCTTCGAGTTCTGCGATGCGTTGTGCCTGCGCCGCCTGCTTTTGGGCGACTTCGATTTGTTCGTTCAAGCGTGCTTGAGCGATGCTCAGCTCTTCCGCGCATGATACTGTTGAGTACTTGCGGGAAAAGTTTTTCCAGAATGCGACCTGATAAGAAAGCGGCGTGGCTTGAAAAGCGGGATCAGCCAGCATGCGGGCTTTGACGGCGGTGCCCTCCGTGATGGCTTGGGCATGCTTGGTTTCCTGTTCCTGGCGAACTCTGTCGGCGTTGGCCACCTGCTTGTTTTCAAAAACGGCTTGATCTTTTTCCGAGCGCAACGCCACGCGCGTCACCAACCCGGCACTCAGTTCAATTTCACCGCGATCAAAGTAGAGTACGTCGCGGCCACTGAGATGTGATTGGCCCCGGGGTGTGCCTAGCGTTGAGCGAACGCTCTCGAGGCTATCCCCCAGTTTCACTTCGCCGGCGAATACGGTGAGGGGGAGGACAAACAGCAGCGCAACATTCAGGGTTTTCATGGTTCTCCTTGGGTTGCGAAAAATCTATCTAGGGTCGGCAGCGGCGCAAGTCGCAAGAGGCCGCGCTGAATCAAGTATTACGTTCGCAGCGTGGGATGCGAATGACTGCAGTCACTGCGATTTATGTCTTATCGACGATTGCCGTTGGCGGAGCGGGCCAGGGATTCGGTTGCCGGAGGCGATAGTGCGCTGGGCGGTGACGCCGACGGGCAAGGGGAGGGTCATGTCGTGGGCAATTTTTTGAAGCGCTCGATTTTGCGTTACTTCATGTCGTCGAGCAACGGACCGGCTGAAGAAAAGGGAGCGCAGAGGGAAATTTTTAAAGGCAGTTAAAGCAGGTGCGGAAAGAATGGGCCGCTAAGGCAAGTGAAGCGGTGGGACAGTTCATGGTCCAGCGGATGAGAAATAATAGGCAATCGGTCGCGGTGGGGTGCTGCCGCACTTGAGTGGGCTCGCTCCTTAACTGTTTTTCTTATCTTCCCCCCTCTGAGGTTGACCTTCAAAAAAGGGTGCGGTGGCTGCACTAAAAATTCCAAGAAACGTCGGGCACTGCGCCGGGTGATATCTGCGGATGAGCTCGGCTGATTTTGAAAGCAATTTCCGGTTCCTCGCGGTTTTCGCTGGGTAGAAGCGCGCAGGAGAAGCCGAAGAAACTCAGAGCAACCAAGGCGGGTTAACCACTAATGAGTTTCGCCAATGGGCGAAACTTTAAATTAGCCCTGCGACTAATCGTCTTCGGGGTGGGTTCCGGGGAGTCTGCTAATCGCAGACTGGAGTGGATTTGCCTGCAATTGGCAGGCCCTCCGAAACCCAAGGGCGGATACGATTAGTCGGAGCAACTTCTCCAAGGATTCATCTCTTGATGAATCCCATTAGCGGACAGAACCTCGGCGTCTTTGATTCTATTTCGTACTCTCTACCCACTCGATGTAGCGAGGAACCCAATTTTTCGTTGTGCACGAGGCACCTGATTTCGATGTGCCTTTAAGAACTTTCGTGCACCGACGGTTTACGACTGATGTGGAGAGAAATGATCGTGCCCGAATGGCCGCAGCGTGGGCTTGAAATCCCACGGGCAGGCGGAGCCACCACGGATTGCTTCGTACACCGCTTGGGCGGTTTTGTCGTTCGACGTCTGGCGATGATAACCAGTGGAATCTTCGTAGCCTTCCTCGGCGTGCTTCACTGCATAAACCAGCGCGATCAGAGAACTGACAGCGAGGCACAGGATTCCAATAATGCTGAGGGTAAGAATGCTCACGGTGGGCGGGGTCGCTAAGCTAGGATCTAGAAACTGGGTTAAGCAGGAACAACCGAGAGGGGTAAAGAACCGGCTGGACCCAATTTAAGACAAGGGATCTTAGCCTGAGGTTCCACGATTGCCGACTCGGTCCGAATGGCCTTTTACGAGTACAGAAAGGCGCTGATTTAATGCCAACGGACGACGATCTTTGATACACCTGAAAGAGATGGTCCTGGCCGCACCGAGCGTGTGTCGTTGTGAGGTAAGGACTCAGAACGCGGGCTCAAAAGTGAGCCAATGGCAGAGGGTAAACTGAAACGGGGTAGGCAAGATATATGACCGGCGTACGGTCTTTCTTGGTCTGAATTCAAAAACGCTTAGTTTCTGTTTGGCAATTCAATAGACGGTTCGGAGCCAACTTTTATCGTGAGCTTTTGCAGCTGAATTGAAATTGCGCGTTAAATGTTTCGCCTGACGAAACGCTACGATCCTGCTGGCCAATTTTTTCACTAATATGGATTTCGCCGATAGAAATTTGATAGCTCGGTTCGGCTTGGTTGGGAAGTGGCACGGATCTCCTGATCCGTGAGGGAGGGGATCACGGGTCAGGAGACCTGTGCCACGACAGCAGTGATGAATATACCGCGGGGATAAACGAGGGTTGGCCTGATGGGTTTGATCAAATGCCCCGAAGCTTGCTCCGGGGATCTTTACTCGCGCGAGCAGTTGGCGGCGTCGTGCGCGCGATTTGGCTGCCAACATTTCACGAACTCACTCGCAGATCTGCGTGCTCGGCGAGAGAGGGGTCAGAATCAGACGACCAGTTACTTCGCCGTTGCCCGGGCCGACTGGCCTGATCTCTTAAGGAAGTGCGGCGCATCCTCTCCGATCTCCATGTTTACGACTCCCAGACGCAGATCCGCGATCTTCGGCAACTCGAGCCTCTCCTTGTCGGTGTTCAAACTTTGGTGCTTAACGGCGACAGTTGTGAAATGAGGGGTGGGATCGCGGTGCCCGATGTGGCCGGGTTGCGAAATTTTTTCCGCGAACGCGTACCGGAGGTGATTTTCGTCACCGGCAACCACGATCCGGATATCAGCGATATCCACGAATTATCGCTGTCCGCCGGGCGCGTGTGGGTGATGCACGGCGACATTTGCTTTGAGGACCTCACGCCGTGGAGTCGCCAGCGAAAGGATTTGCAACGGGTCGTGGGCGAATTGCTCGCGCGCGAACCGAAGGGCGATGACCGCGCATTGGAGGGCAGGATTCGGATTGCGCGGGAGGCAACGCGAATTGTCGGACCGCACTTGGATCCGGCGGATGCCCGCTTCAGGACGCAGTTACTCCGCTATTGGGATACTTTTTTTCCGCCCCAACAAGTCTTCAAGATGTTACAGGCCTGGCGCGAACTGCCGCTCTCCGCTGCGCGGCTCGCCCGGGCGCACCGCCCTGCCGCCCAAGTGGTGGTCACAGGGCACGTTCACTTTCCCGGGGTCTGGGCCCGGCCGCCGGGCCCCACTGTGATCAATACCGGTTCATTCTTCAGTCCACTCGGTGGCCACCTCGTGGACGTGGTGGATGATCGCGTGCAAGTGCGGCGTATCCGGCAGAACTGCGGACGTTTTGAACCCGGGAAGCAGGTTGCGGAAGTTGTTTTGGCTGCGGGGCAACGCGCTTAAGCAAAAACATTTCCTCGTGGTTTGTATCGCCTGCGAAACACGGCGGTTTATTTCGGGGTGATTTTTCATCCCGTTCGATCAAGGTGACGAGGAAATAAGTTGAGCCCAGTCGACCGGCGCAGGGGGTTACGACCGAGCCGCAGACATCCTGATCCCAGCCGGGGAGAGATGCGGGACGAGGAAACGAGCTGAACCTGTCACGGCGCCAACCGGATGAACGGTATCGAGGAGGAGCGCGACCTTCCGACTTCGCCAAGGGTACGACGGACAAGCCGGGCGCGCTGGGTGCCGGCACTCGCGGCAAAACCCGCCCGGAGGTCGGGTTCCACCACCGCTGAGGCATCCGCGGTGAATCCCGAGACCCGTGCCACTTCCCCATCACGACAGGTTCCGCGCGCTCCGCGTAAATTGAATTTTCCCCCGATTCGCGACGGAGCTGAACTCACCCGAATACCTCGGGATCAGGATGTCTGGGCCTTGGCGAAGTCCGATGTGGCCGTGCCGGAATGCGTGAAGGCGGCACGCCCACAAGGGGCGGCGCTACTAAACCAGCACCGCCGCAAATTCGGATGTTTGTTGGGGGGCGCGTGTCTTGCCCGCGCCGCGAGGGAGGACAGATACGCGCGAGCGATTGTCGCGGACGATTCGTGCGGCTAGGTTTTCTTGCCTGATTTCCCTTCCGGCATTTTCACTCCGGCTTCGCGCAGTAGCTTATCAAGATCGGTTGGTTTCTTCGCGCGGTGCGGCCGGTGCGGCGGGTGCGGCTGGGCCGTCGCGGCGGCGAGACGAGCGCCCGCCGTGTGCTCCGAAGCCTTGGCGAAGGAGGAGCGTTGCATGCCACAGGGCGTGATGTGCGGCGGCGGTGTGACGTCCACGGTTTTTTGTTTTCCGT
>Ga0209591_10004875_pt1 | contig 15074 bp, 8 predicted proteins | sample MAT01_FD_187207 | JGI IMG/M metagenome (GOLD analysis project Ga0209591, IMG submission 187207) | Freshwater microbial communities from Lake Fryxell liftoff mats and glacier meltwater in Antarctica - MAT-01 (SPAdes) (version 2) | ecosystem: Environmental > Aquatic > Freshwater > Ice > Liftoff... | reverse complement strand
TGAGATTGACCACCAAGGGCATACCGTTTCGCGCGAGTTCTGCTCCAGTGTCATCCGCAGCCGCGAGCGGATGACTTACACCGACGTCCACTTACTTTTGGAAGGTGAGACCGAAGTTACCGCCGCATTGCGCGAACGCTATGCGCCGCTACTCTCGCGGTTCCGTTTGATGAAGGACCTGGCCCTGATCTTGAACCGCCAACGCGTCCGGCGAGGCTCGATTGACTTTGATTTACCCGAAGCGCAGATCGAATTTGACGAATTCGGCGCGATGACCGGTGTAAGTCGCGGGGCGCGAAATATTGCCCACCGCCTGATTGAGGAATTCATGCTGGCGGCCAATGAAGCGGTGGCAAGTTACCTGGAGAGCACCGGTGGCCCCTCTATCTATCGCATCCATGAAACGCCCAATCCGCAAAAAGTAAGTGAATTCGAGCAAATCGCTGTGCATTACGGCGTTTCGCTGGGCACGGCGCCGATGAAGAAGCTGCAGACGACCATGCGCGCCCGCGATGGGCGTAAGTCGAAACGCGAGCATATTACGCCCTCCGGTAACTTCCAGATCTCTTCGAAGAGCTTTCAGCGGCTAATTAAGCAACTGGAAGGAAAACCCGAAGAACGGATTTTGAGTTACTTAATGCTGCGGAGCCTGAAGCAGGCTCGCTATGCCGCCGAGAATGTCGGCCACTTTGCCTTGGCGACCGGGAGTTACACGCATTTTACTTCGCCCATTCGCCGCTATCCTGACTTAGTCATCCACCGTTTACTGCGCGCTCAATTGACCAATCCCGGCCATCCGGCTTATACCGAGAACCAACTGCGGCAGATTGGCGAGGACACATCGATGACCGAGCGGCGGGCGGCCGATGCCGAGCGCGACCTGATGGAGTGGAAGAAGGCCAAGTTTATGGCCGAGCGCGTGGGCGATGAGTTCACGGGGCTGATTACCTCCACGGCCAAGTTCGGTTTCTTTGTCGAACTCGATACGCTCTTCATCGAAGGCCTGGTGTCGGTGGAGAGCCTGTTCTGGGATCGCTTCCTCTACGACGAACGCACGCGCAAGCTGACGGGTGAGCGGACCCGAAAATCCTATGCGCTGGGCGATCGGGTGAAAGTCCGCGTGGATCGCGTGGAAGCCCAAGGCGGCCGCATCCAGTTTTCGATGGCCGAGGGCGTGCCGGAGCGCAAGCCGCGTCAGTGATACCCTAATCGGCGTGCGTCGATTACTGTTCTTCCTTCCGCTCCTACTCATCGCCCAGAAAGCCGTCCAGCACGAGGGCCTGCCGGGCCTCGAGCTCGACAACGGCCGCGTGCGCCTCGTGGTGCTGAACCCGGGCGGGTCCTTTGCCAGTTTCACCCTCAACCAGGGCCATCGCATGAATCCGATCTGGGATCCGGCCCGCATGACCCGCGAGGGCGGCGGCCGCGCGCGGACCAACACCAGCACCGGCCATTTCCTTTGCGTTGACGGCTTCGGCCCGGTCTCGGCCGATGAAGAAAAGGCCGGCTATCCCGGCCACGGCGAGGCTTCGCGGCTGCCTTGGGAAGTGCTGGAGTCAACGGCGAGCAGCGCCAGCTTTCGGGTGCGGCTACCGATCGTCCAGGAGGTGTTGCGGCGTAAGGTGACCTTGGCTCCCGGCGAGCAGGTGGCGCTCGTGGAAAGCGAGATCGAGAGCGAACTGGGCTTCGACCGGCCGATGCTCTGGGCCGAACACGCAACGGTGGGCGCGCCCTTTCTAGCGCTGGGGCAGACCGTCGTCGATGCCTCTTCCACCCGGTGCCAAACCAAGCCTTACGCCCAAAAGGGCACGCGGACGTTCGCCTCAGGCGAGAATTTCGATTGGCCCCGGCTCGGACAACTCAACCTCCGAGAAACTCCGCGCGCCGACGGGCAGTTGAACCACATCGGTTGCTTGATGGACCCCGCGCGGGAACTTGAGTTCATCACGGTGCTCAATACCCAGCAGCACTTACTCATCGGCTATCTTTTTCGCCGCGCCGATTATCCGTGGGTGCAGCATTGGATGAATTATCCGGCCAATAAACAATACAGCTGGGGCATCGAATTCGGCATGCAGCCCTACGATATGACCAAGCGCGAGTTACTCGCCATGTCCCCGTTATTCGGCCAGCCGACCTTTCGCTGGCTGGGCGCCAAGGCCAAGGTGAGCACGCGCTACCTGATGTTCATCGCCGAAGTACCGGCGGGCCTTAAGAAAGTCGACGATGTCCGGCTGGAGCAGGGAATCGTCGTCATCGTGGGAGATGGCCAACGCGTCTCCCTGCCGACCCGGTATGGGCTTTAGAACGCCAGCTTGAGGGCCAGCTGAACGACGCGCCAGCTCTCGCCGTTTTGATTCGTGGTGGAGGAACTGGCGGTGGATAATGACACGCAACAGGCTTGGGCGAAGACGTTCGAATTGATGGCCGGGCTGCCGACGGAAGCATCGCGCGGATTGCGGAAGTTGGCGTGGTTCAAGGCGTTGAAGATCTCGGTGCGGAACGTAAGACGGACGCGCTCGGTGACCTGGAAGCCCTTTGAAATTCCGGCATCGAGGTTCCAGTAAACCGGACCCTGGAAGATGTTGCGCCCCAGCCCCAGTTGACCGGGGGCGGGAGCGGCGAATTGACTGGCGTCGGCGAAGAAGACCGGACCCAGCACGCCCGCCTTGTTCTGCAATCGCGCCTGCGGCAAGGTGGTGACGCCGGGTGCCAAGGCGGCGCGGCTTTGCGCGCTGCCATTGGCCGTCAGGAAGCCGGAACGCACCGTAAAAGGCTCACCGGACTGGAAGGTGTAAATGCCGTTAATGCTCCAGCCGCCGATGATCATATTGACGGGCCGCGACGCGCTCTTCAGAAACTGTTTGCCAGTGCCGAAGGGGAGCTCGTAGATGCCGGTCATATTGAGGACATGGCGCTGGTCGAAGTCGGCGCGGGCGCGCTCGTTTTGGTAGTTGCGGGCGTCGGCGGGGGTGCGGATGCCGGCGGTGGTGAGTCCGCCGCCAGAGGCGGCTCCCACGGGATCGATGGAGAGGTTGTCGATGGCCTTTGAGAGCGTATAGCTGCCGGCGAAGAGCAGGCCGGCGGTGTCGAAACGCTTGCGGAAGGTGGTTTGCAGGCCATGATAGATGGAGTCAGCGCCGTTATCGAGATAGAGAATCTGGGCAAATTGCTGATTGGGGCGCAAGCGCGCGGCCAGCGTTGTCTGCTCGATGCGGGTGGCGAAGTTGCCGGCTGCGTTCTGGGTTGGGCTGAGGTCGGCTATGGATTGCGCGGAGTTGGCGAACGCCGGGGTGATGATGCCCTGTTGGATCAAGGGCACGGCCTGCGCGCCGGGGCAAGGGGAATTGTTGGCGAGCGTGCCGTCGGGACGGCAACCGCCACCCAAGGCCGCATTACGTTGCAGGGCGAGGAAGCTGGGCACGATGGGCGCGGCGTCGATCTGGTTCATGTCCCAACTGCGATAGAGACGCGTGCCCCGCCGGCCGACATAGCCGACGCTGGCCACATAGCCGCGGCCGAGTTCGCGCTGGACGGTGAAGTTCCACATGTGCACAGTGGGCAGCTTTAGATTCTGGTCGAAGACGCGCGCGGTGGCGGCGGTGTTGGAGGTGGCGGGCGTCGGCGTCAATTGGCTGGAAGGCTTCGCGGTCGGCGCCACCAGCTGGTTGGGGAATTGGCTCAGCCGGACGTCCGGCACGGCCGCGCAACCTGGCGTCGGCGCGCCTACCACGGGCGACGTGCAACGGAAGATCTGGCCGGGGACGGCCGAGGCGATGGAGGTCACCTGAAAGGTGCTGATGGGGTCGAACGCGAGACTATAACCGGTGCGAATCACCATCTTCGTGGAGCCGCCGGGCGCCCAGGTGATACCCAGCCGCGGCGCTAGCGCACGCGCATTCCAGTTGTTATACCACCGCTCGGCATTGACGAAGGTCACTGGACCCTGGCTGCCGTCGATGATCCGGTTCGGCACATAGACGCGATTGCCGGCTTCGGTAGGCGGCGCGTTGATTTCCCAGCGCACGCCGTAGCTCATGGTGATATTGCGGCGGATCTTCCATTCGTCCTGGGCGAAGAAGTTGTACTGTTTGGTGCGCTGGCCCTGCGCCCAAAGGCTGACGTTCTTCTCGCCGGTTAGGAAGGGCAGGAAGGTGTCGCTCCTGAGGTCGCCGATGAAGTTGTGGGACAACTGCGCGGGGATGCCCAGCAGGTCGTTGATGGTGCCCAGCAGGCGGTTCAAATCGTTCGAAGCGATGCCGGGGGTGCCGGTGGTGGCGTTCGAGAGCGCGGGCAGAGTGAAGCCAGCCGGGGGACGAATGGTACGGGATAAGGAGATGGACGGGGTGAGCGCCACGCCACCCACGTCGCCGCGGCGGTCGTTGTGCTGGTAGAAGCGGATGTTGCCGCCGAACTTCATCACGTGCGCGCCGGTAATGAACGAAACATTGTTGATGATCTGGTAGGTGTTTACCGCGCGCTGGGTACGGGGCGTGGCGGTATAGTCAACGTCCGAGTTATTGAACGTGAAGCGCGGCGTGTTGGGAAAGGCCGGATTCGACTCGCCCTGGGTAAATAGGAAGTTGAAGCGCGAATAGCCCACGGTGAACTCATTCACCAAACGCGGGCTGATCACACTGCGCAACCCGATGGCGACATTGTAGGCGGGCCGGAAGACTTCGCCCCGCGTCGGGAAGCCCGGTAGAACCTGCGGACGGCCATTCAGCGGATCGCCGCCCAGCGTGTTCTGCTCGGCGCCCAGCATGCGGCCCCACAGGTTGTGCTTGTCGCTGATCACGTGGTCGATACGGGCCAGATACTGCGGTCCGCGGATCTGGAAGGGGGAATTCCACACGTAAATGCCGGTGTTTAAGCCGTCGCCGGCGGCAAAGGAGTTGGGGGCCGGATAGGCGCCGAGGACGCTTTTCACCGCAGGGTCAAGGCCGCGACGCGCCGGGTCATTCGCGAAGATGTTGTAGCTGGCGACGCAGTTGGCGTCGCCGGGGCTGGCGCAGTCGCGCACGCCGGCGGCGTATTGCCCCGTGCGCTGATCCACCAGGATGGGGCCGTTTTGGGTAACGCGCTGGCCGTTCACGCTGAGCGGCGTGCGCGGGTCGACGACGAAGTACTTGAAGATGCCGTTGAGCGCCGTCGAGTTATAAAGGTCAACGCTTTCGCCGAAGGCCTTGTCGATCGGGTCGGCGAAGTTCACCTTCTGGCCTTGCCAGCTGCCGAAGAAGAAGGTCTTGTTCTTGCGGATCGGGCCGCCCAGCTCAAAGCCGTATTGATTCAGCTTGATGATCGGCTTGCCGAGCCCTTGGGCCTTGGCGTAGAACTCGTTCGAGTTGAGGGCCGTGTTGCGGAAGAACTCAAAGGCCGTACCGTGGAAGGTGTTGGTGCCGCTACGGGTGGCGACCGAGACGTTGGCGCCCGAGTTCCGGCCCTCTTCGGCCGAAGGATTCGAGGTGGTCACCTTAAACTCCTGCACGTTGTCAGGGTTTAGGCGGAAGATGTTGTTCACCGGGTTGGGATTGGTGCTTTCATTGGCTTCAATGCCGTCGATGGTGACGTTGACGGCACCCGTGCGCGAGCCGTTCACGCTGATGGTGCCGCCGGAGCGTTGCACCACGCCGGGCTCATAGATCAGCAGGTTGAGGGGATTGCGCCCATTGAGCGGCAGGGCTTCGATGGCCTTGCGCTCGACGACGTTACCCAAAGTGGCGTTGTTGGTCTGGAGGATTTCGGCGGTGGCTTCCACCATCACCGTCTCCGCGGCCGAGCCGATGTCGAGCGTCGCATTCACTGTCGCCGGCGTGTTGATCTGCAGGACGATCTTGGTAAGCTGGAAACGCTTGAAGCCCGTCTTCTCAATGGCGAGGGAGTAGGATCCCACCGGAATCGACGGAAAGCCAAAGAGCCCTGCCTCGGTGGTGGTGAGCGTGTATTTGAGACCCGTAGCCTCGTTGGTGATGGTTACTTGCGCGCCAGGAACGACCGAGCCGCTCGAGTCAGTGACGGTACCCGAAAGCTGGGTGGTGGAGGTTTGGCTGAAACCGAGCAGGGTGCAGACGGTGATCAAGCAGACGAGTCGCGCGAATAGGTGAAGCATGTGTGGAAGCACTCCCGAAATCTAACGTTATTTTAGATTATAGGACGAATCGTAACATCAATGGCCGAAACGTTTCTTTTCAATGAGATCGCAGGGTTTTGGCAACCGCGTTTGAATGATATCCTCCTGACTCATGTCAGCCACCGTCCTTCCCGACCCTCTCAGTGACCGTCGCAGTGAAGGTTGGTTCTACCTCGGCACGGCCCTGACTACCGCGGCCATCGCCATCGTCGGGTTTGCTCCCGCGCTCCTCGATCCGGCCGGACGCCAGGCGCCGCTGACGTGGGCTGTGGCAGCGCACGATGCCCTGGTCGGCGCATATCGCCATGGCCAAAATCGACGGTCACAGTAGTTTTTCCCTTTACTTTTAACTACCTACGCCAAACCAAGTGGACCCGCCTGCTATCCTAAGAAAAACCGTGGAAATTCACAACGACCCGAAAATCCTTCACCACCAGCAACCCAATGGAATCAACAACTCCCGGGTTCGTTTCGTAATCTTGCTAAACTCGGAAATCATATGACGCGCCTGCTCTGCATCCTCCTCCCCGCGCTCCTCCTCCATCCGCAGGAGCGCTCGCAAAGTGGACTCGAGTTGGTCGCCCAGCGGCCCATGGTCGCCCAGCCCGAGCGCGCCCAGCACGCCATGGTCGCCTGTGTCCATCCCCTGGCCGCCGAAGCCGGGCTCGCCATTCTGAAGAAGGGAGGCAATGCCATTGATGCCGCCGTCGCCATCGGCGCCGCCCTCGCCGTCGTCCACCCCGAAGCCGGCAATCTCGGCGGCAGCGGCTACCTGCTGGTCGCCATGCGCGATGGCCGCACCGGCGTCATCGACTATGGCGGCACGGCTCCCGGTGCCTCAAAGCCCGGCATGTTCTCCACCCCCGCCGAAGCCAACCTGGGCCATAAGTCGGTCGCCGTGCCCGGCACTCCCGCAGGCCTGGGGCTCGCCCACGAGAAATTCGGCAAACTGCCCTGGAAAAGTGTTCTTGAGCCGGCTTACTTACTCGCCAAGCATGGCTTCCCCGCCTCGCTGCGCATGGAATTGATCTTGAAGCTCCAAGTGCCGGTGATGAAGATGTATCCGGAAGCCGCCAAGCTCTTCCTGCACGGCGGCGAAACGCCCTTGAAACAAGGTGAGCGGCTGGTGCAGCCCGAACTCGCTGCCACCCTGGCCCGCATGCGTAAAGGCGGCTGGCGCGAATTCTATCAGGGCGAAACCGCCAAGCGCATCGCTGCCGATATGGCGACCAACGGCGGCGTCATCACTTACGATGACTTACACAATTACGAAGCCAAGTCACTCGCGCCCCTAAAAACCACTTACCGCGGCTACCCGGTACTTACTGCCCCGCCCAGTTCCTCCGGCGGCGCGGCGCTCGTCGTGGCTTTGAATGTCCTCGAAACTCATCGGTTACCCTTGGGCAGCGAAGGCTCCGCCCGCGCGCGCCACTTACAAATCGAAGCCCTCCGCCGCGGCTTTGCCGCGCGCCGCGTCATGATGCAGGAGGGAACGTTAAGCATTGAGGAAGCCGTCAGTAAAGAATACGCCAGGAAGTCGGGAGCCAATCTCAACGAAGCGCAAGCGACACCGCAACTAAGGGCGCGCATCACCGACACCGAATCGAATGATACAACCCATTTCACGGTCGTCGACCAGGACGGCAATGTCGTCACCAATACTTACACCCTGAGTGGCTTTTATGGTTCGCAGGTAGTCGCCAAGGGCACCGGCGTGTTACTCAACAATCACATGAGTGTCTTCTCAAATCGCCCCGGCCGGCCTGACAGCGTGGCCCCCGGCAAGCGCTACGCCTCCACCATGGCCCCCACTATTATCACGAAGCCCGACGGCACGCCCTGGGTCGCCTTCGGCACGCCCGGCGGCGCCACCATCCCGAGCACCCTATTCCAGATCGTCACCAACATCGTCGACTTCAAGATGTCCTTACGCGACGCCCTCGAGTTTCCCCGCATTCACTTCGACCTGGCACCCAACCGCATCGACGCCGAACCCGCCGCCCTGGTTTTTGACGTCGCCGAACGACTTACTCAAATGGGACACACCCTCAATCCGAAGTTACGTTCGCAAGGCGACGTCCAAGCCGTGATGATCGAAGACGGCTGGCGCATCGGCTGGAGCGACGGCCGCCGCGGCGGCGCAGTAAAGGGTTACTAGCGGCCCTTGCTCGAAGTCGCCTCACATTCAGGATATAGTCAACTGATGCGTCGCCGAGACTTATTGGCCCTGGCCCCGCTGGGAGCGTTTGCTGCCCCAGCCCCAACCAAAATTACCCAATTCCGCATTCGCAAATTTACGCTTTCGAAACGGGACTTACTGTTTCTGGAAGTGGTGACCGACGCGGGCATGATCGGCGTCGGCGAAGGCTCCCTGCCCGGGCGGGTGGACATCGTCGAGCAGGCGATCCGGTGGCTGGAGCCCTACTTCGTCGGGCAGGACCCGGCGGGCGTCGAAGACCATTGGAATCGCGCCTACTACACGCTGTCGCGCTGGCGCGATGGGTCAGTGATGAACACCGCCCTCGCCGCCCTCGACATCGCACTGTGGGACATTGAAGCGCAGCGCCTCGGCGTACCGATCTGGCGTCTGCTCGGCGGCGCGCAGGCGAAGCCGTTGCGAGTTTACTACAGCCACTGGAGCCAGGATTTGGAGCCGCGCACGCCGGCCGCGTTGGGGGAATTGGCTCGCAAGACCAAGGCGCAGGGTTGGACGGCGGTGAAGTGGATTACCTTCCGAGGCGGCACCGAGTGGCAGCGTTTGGAACGCATGATCGCCGAAGTAAAGGCGGTGCGCGAGGCCGCCGGTCCGGACTTTGACATCGCGCTCGAGTTAGCCGAGACCTTCAATGTGCGAACGGCCATTGAATTGGGCCGCGCCCTGGCGCCGTACCGGGTACTGTTTTTGGAAGAGCCCACGTGGCGCGAGAACCCACGGGCTTTGGGCGAGGTGGCGGCGAGTAGCCCGATTCCGATTGCCACGGGTGAGGGGTTAGTCAGCCGGCACGAATTCCGTACCTTACTCGAACACCGCGGAGCACGGATCTTACAACCGGATGTAATTCACTGCGGCGGGATTAGTGAGTTACGGCGCATTGCGGAGTTAGGTGACGTGGAGGGCGTAGAGATATCGCCGCATATGTGGTACGGGCCAATTGCGCACTGCGCCTCGCTACACGCGATGAACTCGTGTCGCAATTTCCTGATGCAAGAGTGGGACGCGGTGCACGATGGGATCTTTACGGAGTTAACTTACGGCACTTATCCGTTGCAGAAACAAGGCCGAGTAATGCCGCCGTCGGCGCCAGGGATCGGGGTGCGGATGGATTGGGCCGCGTGGGAGAAACGGTGCGCGTATCAAGGCCCCAGCCGGCGGCCCCCGACGGGTCGCTGATATCCTCAAGGGACCATGATTTCCCGCCGTCATTTTCTGGCTAGCTCTCTGGCCCTCGCCGCTGAGACCCGGCCCAACGTGCTGTTTCTTTCGGTCGACGACTTAAACGATTGGATCGGCTGCCTGCGCGGCTACCCGGGCGTCAAGACTCCGAATTTGGACCGGCTGGCGCAACGGGGCGTCCTGTTCTCGAATGCTCATTGTGCTTCTCCGCTGTGCAATCCCTCGCGCACGGCGCTCTTTACCGGGTTGCGTCCGTCGACGACGGGAATTTACAATAACGAGCAGTGGTGGCGTCCGGCGTTGCCGAAGGCAGTGACGATTCCGCAGCATTTCAAAGCCAATGGCTATCATGTGGCCGGCGCGGGAAAGGTGTTTCACCACGTAGTAGGACACAATCCGCCGGACCAATGGGATGAATTCCAGTTACAGGAATTCGACGATAACTGGTACCGGCGACTCGACTATTATCCTTGGGTGAAGAAAGAGCCGACCCCGTCGGGGCATCCGTTCAGCGGCATCGAAGGCCTGCAGGGAGAGTTCGACTGGGGCGTATTGAGTAAGCCGGAGCGGGAGTATGGTGACATGAAGGCGATTCGCTTTGGACAGGAGTTTCTGCGGCGTCAGCATACCAGGCCGTTCTTCCTGGCGATTGGGCTATTTCATCCGCATATTCCGATGTTCGCCCCGCAGAGTTACTTTGATTTGTATCCTGCGGACAAAGTAACCTTGCCGCCAATCAAAGCGGACGACTTAGACGACTTACCGAAACCGGCCAAAGAGATGGCCGCGTTCCGGCGGGATGAACATGAGCGGATTGTGCGGGAAAACAAATGGAAAGAGGCGGTTCGGGCCTATCTGGCGAGTATCTCTTTTGCCGATGCCATGATTGGGCAGATGCTGGATGCCTTGGAGGCGAGCCCTTACGGGAAAAATACGACGATCGTCTTTTGGTCAGACAATGGGTGGCACTTGGGCGAGAAGCAGCACTGGCACAAGAGCACCTTATGGGAACGGTCGACGCATATCCCGATGATTTGGGCGGGTGCGGGCGTAGAGAAGCCCGGAGTTACGCGTACGCAGCCGGTGAACTTACTCGATATCTACCCGACGTTAGTGGATATCTGCGGCTTGCCGAAGCGGCCGGAACTCGAGGGAACGAGTTTGGCGCCGTTGCTCAAGAACCCGAAGGCGAAGCGTCCACCGACGGTTTCGACGTATCTCGAGGGGAATCACTCGGTACGTGACGATCGCTGGCGGTATACGCGCTATCAGGATGGCAGCGAGGAGCTTTACGACCGGCGGGCAGATCCGAATGAATGGGAGAATTTGGCGGCGCAGTCGCGCTATGCGGGAATTAAGGGGCAGTTGGAGAAATTCATGCCGCGCCAGAATGCGAAGTCAGCGCCGGAGAAGGCGGCTTATGATTTTGACCCGGTGCGGCATGTTTGGCGGCCAAAGAATTAGGCGGCGGGTTGGCAGGTGTGGACGACGAGGGTAAGGCCGGCGATGTTTAAGGCGGCGCATTCATCTTCCCATTCGAAGAAAGCGATTTGCTTCCAGGCGAGCCGGGATATAGCGGAGAAAGGCTCCAGCCGCTGGTCGCCTTTGCGCATGATGAGGGGTGCACCGGGAGCGCGGAGGTCGGCTTGCCAGCCGTCGCGTTCGAGGGCGGCGCAGAGGGTTTCGGCAACTTGCTGTAGGCGCTCGCGGACGCCGTTGGCGAATTGGCTCCCGACTAACTCGACCCCGGAAGCATCGATGATTTCGGGCAACTGCGCCACCGTGCGTCCTTCGAATTCATGGCCCTCGCCGGCGACTTCCCAGCGTGGCCGGTGGAAGCGGGAGAGAACCGCGTTCCAGGCGAGGGGCTGGGCCGTAGGCAGGCCGCGCTTGCGCGCCTCCCAAGCCATCAGGCGGGCTTCCAGTTCGTCGAGATCCTTGAGGAGGGTCTGGGCGGGATCGGAAGTAACGTCGGCGGCTTCGGGCTGTCGCTCGACGGCGTCAATGCGGGCTTGGATGCTGGGATGGGTCTGGTAGCCGGCTTCGTCGGCCGGCGAGTCGCTCTCGTGCATCAGTTCCACAGGCACTTCATGGAGGAAATTGAGGACGGTGCCGGAACGGAAGCGACGGCCGAAATCGGTAAAGCCTTGAAGTAGCGGCGGAGCCCAGCCAGCACGGAGCAAGGGCAGCATTTCGCTCTCGAAGAAGATGTGGAATTGAAACGAGAGGCGCTGATTCTTGGCCAGCACGCGCTGCACCACGTCGGAGCCGTAATGCTCGGCGGCGAAGCGATCGGCGGCTAGTTCCTGTTGGCGAGAGGCGGCCAGGCAAGCCCGGACGAAGGGCTCAAGGAGAAGTTGGAAGAGGGGAATCAACCAAGCTGCCCAGCGTTCGAGCGCGGAGAAGAGGCGGGCGACAGCCTTTTGCGTTTCGACAATCCAGGCCCACGCGAACATGCTGCCCTTGTAAAAATGGCCGAGTTCATGGGCCAGCAGGGCGGCCAGTTCATCGCGCTCCAGCACGGCAAAGTAAGGCAGGCCGATGGACAGCACGCGCTGACTGCCGATGCCGGCGAAGCCCGAATAGAACCCAGTGGCGGTGCGCGCATCGGCGGTGAGCAGCACCAGCGACGGCACCGGTTGGCCGGTACGCTGCGCCACCTCTTCCAGGAAGGCGGCCAAGTAAGGCTGCTGGGCGGAATTGAGCGGAATGCCGTCCAAAGGCGAATTCGTCTTGCGGGGCACCACGGCCCAGGCAATCAGCGCGGCCCCGGCGGCCAGGGCGGCGAGCCAGGGGCCGAACAGGACCAACTCCGGCACCGGTAGCGAGGTGGCGATCGCCAGGCAGACAAGCGGCGTCAGGGAGCAAAAGATGGCTCCCAAATAGAACGAAACAACTAAGACGGTCGTTCGGAGATGCGGCAAATCGTCCCTAACCTATAACTACCCGTTACAAAAGTAAAGGGGGGCGAGGCCGATCTCTTTACCTTCTTATTGATACCAGTTTACAGAAAGCTAGAGGGGGGAGTGGTGCGCCCGGAGAGATTCGAACTCCCGACCTAATGGTTCGAAGCCATTTGCTCTATCCAGCTGAGCTACAGGCGCACATGCGGAACCGTCCCTATCTTATCGCAGTGAAGCCCGGACGCACGCGGATGAGCACTTGCGTGGGCAGGCCACTCGAACGGTAGATGCGCTGCGTGGCCCGCCGGAAGTCGCTCTCCTTAGCCTGGTTGATGTTGAGGAACTGTTGCGGGTTGCGATCGACTAAGGGGAACCACGTGCTTTGGATCTGGATCATGAGGCGATGGCCGGCGCGAAGCGTGTGGAAGACGTCGTTGACGGTGAACTCCACTTTGGCGGGCTCGCCGGGGACGAAGGCCTTGGGGTTATCGAAACCGTCGCGAAACTTGCCGCGCATCACTTCGCCGCGGACCAACTGCTGGTAGCCGCCCATGCGGACCTTAGTCGGGTTGGGGTCGGGGTCCGGATAGTTGTCAGGGTAGACGTCGATCACCTTGACGATGAAGTCCGAGTCAGTGCCCGTAGTGGAGGCCCAAAGGCGATGGGTGATGTCGCCGGCGAGCGTGAGGTCCTCGGTGAGTTCGCTGGTCATGTAAGTGAGCACATCGGGGCGGCGGGAGGCGAAGCGCTGGTCGGCGGTCATGTACTCCACCAGCATGCCAGGCCCCGTTTTGTCGATGTAGGGGACGGGCTTGGCGGGGTCGCTCACGTACTCGTCGAAGGCGGCGGACTCGGTAGGCGGGTCGAACTTGAGCAGGCCGTTGGCATGGAGGTAAAGGGTGGCGGGCTTGGCCGTGGCGGGCGGCCAAGTCTCGCTGCGCACCCATTGATTGGCGCCGGTCTCAAAAAGAATCGTCTTCACCGGCTTCCACTCGCCCGCGGACTTGAGGTGCTTGCGGACGAAGGGGAACTCGACGTGCTCCTGATACCAGGGCCCAGTCTTGTCGTTGAAGCGGATGTCGCCTAACTGCTCGCCGGTGCCGGAGCGGTACCAGCAGCCATGGCACCAAGGGCCCATCACCAGCGTGTGCTCAGTGGTGGGGCTTTGCTTCTCCAGAGTCTTGAAGAGTTGCAAGGCGCCATAGAGGTTTTCGGCATCGAACCAGCCGCCCACGGTGAGCACGGCGGGCTTGATCCCCTTCACGTGCGGACGCAGGTTGCGAGCCTTCCAGAACTCGTTGTAAGTGTCGTTCTTCATCATCTCGTTCCAGAAGGGGACGTCGTTCTTGAAGTGCTTTTCGTTGGCGTTGACGAGGGGGCCGAGGCGGAGGAAGAAGTCGTAGCCGTCGGGCGTTTTGTGATCGAAGCGATCGGCGGCGGTGGTGCGGGGCTCGGGACGCGGGCGGCCGAAGCTGGCGAGGAAGTTGAAGGCGTGGGGCAGGAAGAGGGCGCCGTTGTGGTGGAAGTCGTCGCCGGTGAACCAGTCCATGATGGGGGCTTGGGGGATGGCGCATTTGTGCGCGGGATGAGCGTCGATCATGCCGGCGGCGGTATAGAAGCCCGGATAGGACGAGCCCCAGGTGCAGACCTTGGCACTGTTGTTGGGCAGGTGCTTCACCAGCCAGTCGATGGTGTCGTAGGTGTCGGTGCTTTCGTCGAAGTCGCGCGCGGACTTGGTGTCCTTGTGCGGCGTCATGTTGGTGAACTGGCCTTCGCTCATGCGGGTGCCGCGGACGTCCTGGAAGACGAAGATGTACTTGTCCTTGGTGAGCCAGGGGTTGGTGCCCATCTGCTCGCGGTATTGGTCAACGCCGTACGGGGCGACTCCGTACGGGGTGCGCATCAGCATGATGGGCCAGGCTTGCGATGGGTCCTTAGGCGTGTAGATGGAAGTGAAGAGCTTGGTGCCGTCGCGCATGGGGACGCGCGATTCGTACTTGGTGTAATTAGCCTTCACCCAGTCGAGCCCTTGGGCGCGGACGGTGGCCGCGATGGCCAGCAATAGGCAGAGACGAGTCATTAGGCCAGGATAGCGTGCGATAGCATCGAAAGTAGTGATGCTATCGATTCTCCTGCTGTCTCTGAGTGCTGTGCCCTTCTCCCAGGTGGAGCCGATTCTGGTGCGCGCTTGCCTGCCCTGCCATGATGAAGCCAAGGGCGCGGGCGGCGTAAGGCTGCACACTCGGGCGGCGGCGGCGAAGAGTCTCAACGCGGGCTTCGTGCGGGTAATCAACCTCGATCCGAATCAGCCGGGTGCCATGCCCCCCGGTGGTCAACCGTTGCCGGCGGCCGAGCGCGCGCTGATTGGCGCCTGGATTGCCGAAGGAGCCCCTTGGCCGACGGATCGGGTGCTGAAGCTGCCGGAGAAGGCGGGCAAAGATGATGCTTCGTTGACGGCCCTGATCCGGCGCAAGGTGATGTCCGCGCCGGCGACGGCTGCAGGTAAGCCCTATCGACAGACGATCCCCGGCGCCGACGCCACGTTCGAGATGCTGCCGATTGCGGCGGGCAAGTTCACCATGGGCGGTGCGGAAAAGGACGAGTTGCCGTCGCGCGAGATGAAGGTGGACGCGTTCTGGATGCAGAA
>Ga0209591_10004873_pt1 | contig 15075 bp, 17 predicted proteins | sample MAT01_FD_187207 | JGI IMG/M metagenome (GOLD analysis project Ga0209591, IMG submission 187207) | Freshwater microbial communities from Lake Fryxell liftoff mats and glacier meltwater in Antarctica - MAT-01 (SPAdes) (version 2) | ecosystem: Environmental > Aquatic > Freshwater > Ice > Liftoff... | reverse complement strand
ACGGTCTTTGGTACAACCCTTTAAAAACAGCTTTAGACGCATTTATTCAGGACACGCAAAAGCGAGTAACTGGAACCGTGCGACTAAAAATGTTCAAAGGAAATGCCACAATTGTCGGTCGCAAATCCGAAAATTCGCTGTACAGTTTCGACTTAGCAACCTACGGCGCAGAGGATGAATTTGACCACAAGGCTGCTGAAGGATTTGTCTACGTTTGGGGATTGCCAACGCGCATTTGGTCGGAGAAGAATCGAGGTTAGAAATCGGATTTTTAATCCGATGTTAGAAATCGGATTTTTAATCCGATGTTAGCCCGCCGAATAGAATTCGGGGCTACACAAACAAAGTCCGCCTGCGCGGACTAAGAGTAAGGTGGGCATTGCCCACCTTATTTGTTAAAGAGAAATCGGATTAAAAATCCGATGTTAGCCCGCCGAATAGAATTCGGGGCTACACAAACAAAGTCCGCCTGCGCGGACTAAGAGTAAGGTGGGCATTGCCCACCTTATTTGTTAAAGTAGGGATGAAATGAAATAGTTGAAAATCTTATAAAATGCCATGACAGCCTCAATTGCGACAGTTATCGAAACGAATATTACAGCAACTTCATCCCAAGGGACAACCGCGACTTGGGAAGACTACCTGGCTGTTCGCGACGATCGCGAAAATGATAATATCGGATTGTTCTTTAATTGCGATCGGCTCTTGGTCATTGATATGGGAAAAGAAGGAATCAATCACGCCAGCATCAATAACTTGTTCACAGTTTTGTTTTATATCTGGTTTAGTCAAGTACCAGAACAGATATACACTTCCCTAGGCGGCTGCTTGCTAGAAAAACCTAAAAAGCAAGCTGCATCGCCAGATTTAATGCTTTACTTGGGCAGCGATTACCCAATTTGGCAAACAGGAGAACGACGTTATATTAATTTAGAAAAGTGGCGAGTCCCAAATTTAGTTGGCGAAATTTCTGACACAACTTTAACAATAGATTTAGACGAGAAAAAACATCTCTATGCCGATTTGGAAATTCCTGAATATTGGGTTGTTGATGTGCAAAGTTTGCGAGTATTTGCCTTTCAGTTGCAGTCAAACGGCAAGTATCAGGAATGCGCGACTTCTTTAACACTTTTGGGATTACCAATTGCTTTATTAAATCAAACTTTGGAACGTCTAAATACCGGAACAAATGGTAGTGCAGCGATGTGGTTTGCTGAACAGATTGCTAGCTTGAAGACAGAGTGATTGTGCTATAATATGATGGCGCATATTAGAATCATAAAAAACTTCATTCTGGAAAAGCAATGATTGCCAATAAAAGCCAAAATTACATCTCCCCAGAAGAATACCTGAAATTAGAAGAACTCAGCCAGATTAAACATGAGTACATTCAGGGCGAAATCTATGCAATGGCTGGTGCAAGCGATGCTCATGTGACTGTTGCCGGCAACTTATTTGCACTGTTGAGAAATCATGTTCGGGGTAGTGGCTGTCGTATTTATATGTCAGACATGAAAGCGAGGATTGAATCTAAGAATCTTTACTACTATCCCGACGTAATGGTAAGTTGCGATGAACGGGACAAAGCATTTCAATCTTATAAAAGATATCCTTGTTTAATTATCGAGGTTTTTTCAAAGGGTACAGAAGGGCTCGATCGCGGAGATAAGTTTGCTGATTACCAAGAGTTAGAAACTCTTCAAGAGTACGTATTGATTAGTCAAAAGCGGCAGCGAGTGGAGTGCTTTCGCCGCAATGCTGAGGGGTTGTGGGTTTTGACTTCTTACACGCAGGGAAGCGAAGTTTATTTAGCTAGTGTTCATTTTCGCACGAGTATGGATGCTATATATGAGGATGTAGTGTTTGCAGGGAATGATTCGGAAATAGAGTAAGAGTCGGCGGTTTAAACCGCGAGTATACCAACGAAGAGTCGGCGGTTGAAACCGCGACTACACAAACAATGTCCGCCTCCGCAGACTGAAGAATCAAGATTTGATATGATACCTATTCCTGACTCAAAATTGCTAAAAACTCTTGCACAACCAGATCCGGTTGTTCGCTGCATCGGGTAGCGTCGTAATGTTTGACAAGACAGATTCCAGAATTTATCGCCAAAATATCTACCGCTTCATCTGCTGCTGCATCTTCGGGCCCATCAACCTCAAGAATCCCTAATTTGCCTTGGTGGAAGACGAGAAACTGAGCTTTTTGGTTTTGTCTGCCGGCGGGTGTTGTCAGTCGCAGTTGAGAATTTGGGATGAAAAGGGCGGAAGTGCGATCGAGTGTTTCGGCAATTTTCACTTGTGCGTCGGAGTGAAAGCAAAAACCATTCCAGTCAATTTCGTTTTCCGAGTCAGATAATTCAGTTTCAGTGTCAGCATTTATAGTTTTATCTAAATCTGCTTGACCATAATCAGCTTCATTTAAGTTTGCGAATAATCTAGCGCCGCTGAGATTTGCTCCACTGAGATTAGCGCCACTGAGGTTAACTTCGATCGTCAGATTTCGCTGTATGTTCACTTGATTTCGGCGTAAGTATCGCTTTAAGACTGATTTAAGATTATCTTTTTTGACTTTTTCTTCTAGTGCTTTTGAGAGTAATTTCCATAATTTAGCACCAGCATCTTTGATATAATCATATTCATATTCAGTGCTGGCTGCAATTTCTTTATAAGACCGTCCTTCCCAGGATTGACGAAACACGAGATATTGAACTTTGTTGAGGTGATCGTAGTTGAGGGCGGCTTCTGCGATCGTTAAAGCTTCGTCAACGGTCATGTATCAAAGTCCTCTCACAACTATAATTTATCCTCAACACTAGATTATACCGCAATAGTCAGTCCTGAACGCATCAATACCAAAGAAACCGGGTTTTTCACCGATATTAAAGGCTATGATGCAATATTTTCGTAAAAAACCCGGTTTCTGCCTAAGTCCTAAATAGTCTAACCACTTGGTGTATAGCCCTAATTATTACTTTCTTATTACTTTTTTATTACTTTTTTATTTCTTAAGACTGATGGGGATTTGCTAAACTGGAATGTAATCAATACAAACAGTGTTGACCCTTAAGTCTTGTACCAAACCTTAGTCTAGGTTGATTTTTGCTGACTATTAATTTAGTAATAGGAAGTTTCATGTTAAACAAAAAGTTCGTAACATTCAGCTTGATTGCCTTATCTTACCTTGGTAGTGTAGGAGTATTGTCTACTTTAACTACGGGCTGTGACTTAATTAAACAAGATAAATCCCTATCTGCAAGTAAAGCAGAAAAAATAGTGAATAAATGGAAATCTTCCCGAAGTGGAACAATTCAGATATTAGGAGTCCGCGAAAATCCTGATAATACTGCTGTAGCTACATTACAGGCTTCCAATTTAATAGTTAAAACAGACTTTCTTGGCACAATAACGGAGAAAAACTTTTCTGGCCCCGGAGAAGCTACCTTCTCGCGCTATACCGATGGAAGTTGGGCGCTCACAGGAGTGGTTTTTGGCAATAGTATATTGGATAGCTTTTTCTTTAAGGATCTCAATATAAAAGATGATTAGGTGGAAATAGGCAAAAAGTAACGGTACTAGCTTGATGTCGTTCTCAACAACATTAGGCTAGTGATTAGAAATAGTCCTGGATGCAGGGGAGGTCAGAAACCGGGTTTTTTACGAAAATCTTTCGTTATAGCCCGCAGATTAGGTGAAAAACCCGGTTTCTTTGGTCTTGATGCGTCCAGGACTGAGAAAGCAATGTGACTGAAGAAAAATTCTTAGCATAGGAGGAAATATTAATGTCATTAGGTGGTAGCGGTGGTAGCGGCGGTAGTCGCATACCTTGGACAACAATAGCAGCAGTTAGTGTCGTAGTAGTACCTATTATTATTGCTGGATGCGACTTGCTTCTTGGGAATAAAGTCCTGTGTAATTTAAAAGGTTTAGAGGTTGGTTTTCTGAAATGTGATAATAATCTACCAGACAATCCAACCCCACCGCCCAGCCCTAAATCTCCCGCTCCACCTGAGTTTCCTAAAGCAGATCCTACTCCTTCATCGTCACCGACATCAATTTCTTCTCCAGCACCAGTTTCGCCATCGCCAACTCCAGCGAAAACACCTGAGACTAATCAAAAAGCTGTGGAAGAACCACAAAAATCCGGCGATCCTAATATTGGTCTTTTAAAAGAACGCGGTACTTTTCAAGATCGGCTTACTTCAAAAGATAATCAAAAATACTACTATTTTAGTATAGATAAGCCAAGCAATGTCAGTCTTTACTTGGATAACGTAACTAACGAAGTTGGAATGTGGCTCTATGTTGACACGAATGGTAATAAAGTCATAGATTCTGGAGAACAGATAGATAGTGCTTCGGCTTATAGCAATTCAACAGGAACAATTGGTAAAATGTTAGGAGCAGATAGCTATATTGCTACTGTTCTATTTAAAGGTGGCAATACTAACTACAATCTTCAGATTATAAACAACACAAATGATGCAGTTAAAGTTGGAGAATTGACCGCTAGTAAAAGCTTTAGTGAAACTGGTTCTTTAAATCGCAAAAATCGCCAAAAATATTACCGATTTACCTTAAAGAGTACCAGCAATGTCAACATTTCCTTAGATCAAGTAACTAATGAAGTTGGAATGTGGCTCTATGTTGATACAAATGGTAATGGAGTTATAGATTCTGGAGAACAGGTGGACAGCGCTTCGGGTTATAGCAATTCAACTGGAACAATTAAAAGAAGCTTAGGTGCTGATGACTATATTCTTGTGGTTCAAGAAAAAGGAGGCAATACAAATTATACTGTGAATATGACTGCTCAATAGTTATTTAATAAGTAGCTTCCTAGCTGTAAATACTCAACTCACAAAACAATATGACTACCCCTCAAAAAAATTCCAATTTTGCACCTTGGAAATGGGCATTGATTGGTGCTGGCTCGACAGTATTATTAGGTCTAGCAGGCTTTGGATTATGGAATTTACTGAATCCTAAAACTTCTTCAACTTCAACTTCTGTTACTAATGCTACTCCTGAAAATTCTGTTGCTAAAAAATTGATAGGTCAATGGCAAACACAAATTTCAGGTCAGTCTTTAACATTAATTTTTACGCCAGAAGGGAAGTTATTTCTTTTGGATACGCCTGCTTCAGCTACAGAAGTGGAGTATCAGACTGACGTAACCCTTCAACCAAAATATCTGGATATATTAGTAGGAGGTAAAGTTACTGGCAGGACAATTTTCGATTTCACGACTAATGGTCAGTTGCGTTTAGAATTAGATAATATTGGAGAATCAAGACCCACCTCTTTTAGTTCCAATGCAAAGGTTTTGCAGAAAATATCTGAGCAAACAGCACTGCCTGCCAATGTTACAGTAGTTAATCTTCAAGCTCAACAAAACAAGGCTAGACAGTCAGAAGCAAAACAGTATGTTAGCTCTATGAATAAAGGACAACAAGCTTTTTACGCTGAACAAGCACGTTTCACATCTATATTGCAAGAATTGGGACTAGGTATAAAATCAGAGACAGAAAATTACTCATATAGCATTGTTTTGAGCAACGATAAGCGTTTGGTTCAAGCAATTGGTTTAGCTAAGAAAGATGGATTGAAAAACTATACAGGTATAGTTTATTTAGTTAAAAGCACCGACAGTGAATCTACATCCTCTCTATTTTGTGAAAGCAATCAACCATCAAAAGAGCTTCCAGGATCACCAGTAGTTAACTCTACGAGAAATCTACAATGTCCTATTGGTTATTCGCTAGTAGTGCGCTAAAAATCTGGACTAGACTAATAGTATATCCGAAATTAACTGAGTGTAGGCAAAAGTCCATTCCCCATTCCTCACTCCTCCGACTCAAAATCCACGCGATCGCCCTTTCTCTCCCCTCACCTGTTGACACCATCCTCTCATTGCTTATGAACAGGTTTATGAAGTCCGTGAAGCGAAGCTATCCCGTAGGGAATCGCCCCCACGGCCTCTACCACATAAACAGTTCTTTGTCAACATAAACATATTTGCCCAAAACCGTCAGCGGCGGCATCTCCCCGCTGCCAAGCAAATCAATTGAAACCCCATCTCGAATAAGTATTTTAAACAATTCCTCGTCATCTTTTAGCAAACTAGCATCTAACTCAATAACTTGACCTTCTTCCGTCATTACATCCAACAAATCAGCAGTAGATACCTGAAATATTTCCTGATTATTACACCGCGCAGTCAAGCAATTGCCATAACTGCCCGTAGCTTCAATATCAGATATTTCCCATTGCTTTAAGAGATAAATTTTATCTAAATACTCAAGGATTTTTGCAACTCTCAATTCCAGTTTTTCCTCTGCTTCGCAGCAAAGCGTCACAGCCCATTTTTGACCGATATTATAGGTAATAGCCGATTTTTCAGATTTCATAATGCTTCCGGGATTCTACTTCTAGTAGGAGTACCACCGGTGGGATTTGGTGTCCATCGATGTTGATGCGGTGGTGGCAGATGATCTGGACGGGGATTGCCATTAGGATAGGTGGGACTTGTAAAATCAATATCTCTCACTGGTTGCCCTGACTCATCAAATTCTCGCGCCTGATAAATCCTCTGGTTATAAGTATCGTATCTTAACTGAGAATGAGCGCCTAAAGCATTTGGATCGGGTCTTGATTCCCCAAGTCGCGGCGGTTGCTGGTTTTTCAGCACAAGTGTGCCATCTGCATAGCGTGAGTGAACTGACAATCTAAGTTTATGCTTTTTGGTCGATCGACTTAATGATTATATCAGTTCACTCCTCAGACTCAAAATCCACGCGATCGTACATTTCGCCCAAAGACATCTCAAACTGCACCGAACTCAACACCAGAACCTCATCAGCACCATCATACTCAGACAAAACCCACTTATTATCATCCGTCTTGCAAAACTGTTCAACGTGCATCTCGTACTCATCGATCAAAATATACTCTCTCAAAGTAGGAATCGATCGCAAAAGTTTAAATTTTTCACCACGATCGTAACTTGCTGTAGATTCCGATAAAACCTCAGCCACCATCACCACATTAGTAATCGCATCTTTCCTCCCCTCAGCAAACTCCAGCTTACCCGCAACTACCATCACATCGGGATAAGTACAAAATTGCTTCTGCGGTATCCACAAACGCAAACCTAAAGCAAATAAATGATAATATTTTTGTCCTTTAAAAGCGAAGTTTAAAGGAGTAACAAAATCACCTACTATCATATTGTGATTAGCGGAATTTGCCGCCATTGGTACTATTTGACCACGATGATATTCACTTTTATACTCTGCTGCTTCTTCTGAATCAAAATACTCTTCAGGAGAGTAATAACGCTGTGCTTTACTCTCAACTACTTCTTCGCGAATTTCTGTTGATGCCGTCATACTACATCCTCGTGCGATCGTACTCACAATTATAGCCAAATTATCGGCGATCGAAACAACCGCTTACAGCCCAAGATCCATCATTTTAATTACCTTCCCCTCAAACTCAAAACCCCGATTCAAACCATCGAGATACTTCTCAATATTAGGCTTAACCCACAGCGCCGCTTCCCCGTGTCCCAACTCCACAGCGCGATCGACTAATTCATACCAACCAGTCAGAGGAACTCCCGTCGCTTCCACCGCTTGCAAACAATCCCAAACCACCTTTGGCACAGATACCGGCGACACCGCATATCTCAACAATTCCTGGGCACCCTCCGGCGAAATAATCACATTATTCTCAACCCAAATCATACCCACATCTTCCTCCCTTTCCCCTTGCCAATTCACCTCGCCTCTCAAAACATAACCCCAAGGTTCGATAAAATTGTTGATAAGATACTGCAACCATTCCACATAATCATAAAACTTTTCCCTGCCATTCCACTGAATCCCCCCGCCGTCAGCAGTCGGAATCCACTGACACCACAATCCCGGCTGAGTCTTCGGCGGGTGGTTGTAATCTACGATCGACAATTCCGACTCTTCATCCCACTTTTCATTGACAAAATAGCAGCCTTCTTCGCCCACAGGCAAACCCACCGCTGTTCTCGCCGCATCGGAAACATCTTGCAAAATCGCAGGATTTCGCTTCATCCGTCTAGTCCGAGAAAACTCCAATAAGTAAATAGCTTCGCTGTCTAATAACCGTTTATTTAAATGAAATGTTCCGTCAAATATTGTAGTGTATCCCATGATTTTTATCTTTTATAAATGTAGAGGTGTAGAAGTCCGCCTCAGTAAAAAGTTTATTGTTTGTGGAACGGGCTTCTAGCCTGTTGCTGATATTGGTACAAAATGTAATTTTCATCTGTTCCACTATTCTTATGAACGGGCAAGATGCCCGTTCCACAAGAAGATTGAGTTTCATCTGTTCCACTATTCTTATGAACGGGCAAGATGCCCGTTCCACAAGAAGATTGAGTTTCATCTGTTCCACTATTCTTATGAACTGGCAAGATGCCCGTTCCACAAGAAGATTGAGTTTTTTTGGGGAATCGCTTCCAATCTTACTTAGTCTTGTCCAAAGTCCGCGACTCTAACCAAATAGGAATTACAATCCAACCAACTGCTAACAGCAATGCAAATACCGCAAATTGAGCCGCCCAAGCTACCAACTTCTCTAAAGACACAACTTGTCCTAAGAAATAGGATAGACTTACCATGACAGATGCCCAGCTTGCTGCACCCAGAACATTGAACAGCGAAAATTTCCAAAAAGGCATTTCTGCAATACCCGCTAATGGGCTGGCAAAAATTCGCAGCAGTGCGATGAAACGGCCCAAAAATACCGCTTTAGCTGCATTTTTGCTAAACTGTTCTTTTAAGTCAAACAGTTGTTCTTCCCGAAAGCGGAAAAATTGTCCCAGCTTCAGCAGTAGTGGCCAGCCGCCGTATCTACCGATCGCATAACCCAAATTTCCGCCCACAGTCGCACCGGCGATCGCACTTCCGAGCACAAACCAGTAATTCAGTTCCCCACTACCAGCCAAAAAACCGCCAGCAATCGTAATCGTCTCACCTGGGAGAGGAATTCCCAGATTTTCCAGTAAAATTCCCAGAAATATTGCCCAATAACCGTAATCATGAGCAAATTGCTGAATCTGCTCTAACGATAAAAACTCAAAAGACATTTCGATACTGCCTTCGTAAACTTTTGCAAAGCTGAATACTTTTATATATTGGCTCGATTCCGCCAATAGTGCAATCTTTCGCGGTGATGAAGAACACAGCAGAGTCGCGATCGCGCGCGTAAGCAAAAATTAGTTGTAGTGAGATAATCAGTCAATCAAGAATTCTAGCGGTTGTATCCTGCTCGATCGCCAGCCAGTCATCTTCCTTAATCTATCACACTTTCCCGATCGCCTCCTGAAACTTTAGCTAAAATTATGCTGTCTCTCAACAGCACCAGCAACTAAATTTACTTATTCATACTTAACAATCAAGCGGGTAACAGTTATGGCAGATCCCAACTTCCAGCAACACATCATCCTCCAACCTCACAACTGCCTCGACTCCCAAGCAGGGAGTCTCCTCCAACAACAGTTAGCAGAAATTTTGCCCGATCGCCACCAACTCTGGGTAATAGACATGGGAGACGTAGATTTTATCGACAGTTCCGGGATCTGCGCCCTAGTCGGCGGGCTCAACGCCGCCCGCCATCGTGGATGTCGCCTCGTCATCTGCAACCTCTCAGCCACAGTCAGGCTAATTTTTGAAATTACTCAACTCGACCAACTGTTTGAAATTTTTGATAGTTTTGAGCAAATTGTCCCCGCTGAAACTCCCGCTTTAGTTGCTTGATCGAGAGACGACTAAAATCTTCACTAGAAAGATCAAGAAGTAATTTGCATATCATAAATCGGCTTATTTGTCAAGCAACACCAATGACAGAGGAATAAATCCGGCACTTGAACGCCGACAGAAGCGATCGCAGGTGCGGCTGGAAAAGGCCAAAGTCGATCGAAACAAATCCTTTCCCCTACGAACCCGAACTGCATCAAATAAGTCGCCGGTGGTGCATTTAAAAGATCCAGCAAGCGGTAAGCCAACTCGTATAACTGCTGTCGCCAAACATCCGACAAATGCACCGGTTGAGAGTAAATCAACTCGCCAGACAACCGATCGGGTTGGACACCGATCGCCTCAGCATACAGCGGCCCCTTTGCCGTCAACACCACAGGTAGCCAAAAACTGCCGTCGCCCACAGGTACTTGCAAATCCTGAGCCACTCGATCGCGCGCCGCCGACACATTGCCGCAAAATTCATACACATCCCGACCCGGAAAAACCAGATCCGATGGCAGATCCAGCGTCAAAGGACAAAAGATCGTCTCATCATCCGATCGCGCACCAGAATAGAATTCAGAAACCTTACAGATATCGACTTCAGTTAAAGGATGAGATTGAGCGATCGCCACCTTGAAGCGATCTGCCGGGCCGGACTCGTCACCCGCCACAATCAAAACCTTAGACATTGCCAAAGCTCGGCATTTGAATACCCCGATCGTCATCAGGATCGACACTCGGCAGATCCAGACCCTTAGCCTTGCGGTTGCGCATCGCCAGACGGTAAGTCACGCTCTGCAACTCAATATGCAACTGGCGGTTTTCCTTTTGCAGTTGATCCAACTTTTCCTTAATCGGCTCGATCCGCTCGGCAAACTTCTGGCGGTAAACCCCAGGCAATTCCTGAACCACCTGTTCAAGCATCCGAGAGCGATCGGTCAATTCTTGCACCGATTGCCGCAGTTGGTAAACCTCCGTATCCCGATCGGCGATTTGTTCCTGATAAAAACCCACCTGCTCTTCCACCGCTTGCAGTTGTTCCCGCATTGCCTGCATTTGAGCTTGGTGGCGATCGGAAACCTCCGGTGTCGGCACAAAACTCGAATTTCCCTTCACCAGTCTGAAAAGTTCTTGAGACAACTGCTGCACCAATTGCTCGCGCATTTGCAGTTCTTCGTTGAGACGAGATACCTCTGATTGCAGTTCTTTTGAGCTTACAAGTTTAGTTGGATTCACGATGACCCTCAGTTTTTACGATATTATATATGTCTTTAAAATATCTTTCCCTCACCACAGAGGCAAGAGGCAATTTAAAAATTTTGAACCCGGGCCTGCTAGATCGATCGACTACAGCTCAACTGCCCAGCCCAGTTTAACTCACATCAGGCACCAAAGTCAGTCAATTTGAGATTTTAGATTTACTGCACAGATGAATCTAGGAGCTTTGAACCTTAGTCTCAAATTTTTGACTCTCTAGGTCTAACCCGATCGCAGCCGACAGCACTTTGCCAGCTTCGTCCAAAGTGCGGCCAAAACAGATAATTCCGTCCTCGTGACCGGCCATCGCCAGAATTTGGCGGTCGGCCAAATCCTCCTCCTCAAAAAGTCTAAACATTTCTAACGCCATTTGAGGAGTGCCGTAAGGTATCTCTTTTCTAGTAGTAGGAATCTTAAACAGCAGTTGGTGCCATAGTTGAGGATTGTGGACGTGAATTATCCCGCCCACATCGTGTCTGTGAAGGTAGAGGGCCGCGTGAGTCAGAGACTCCGACGATGCTGGTACGGGGCCCCGGCAGCCGAGGAAATTTTGTTCTAAGTTAAATTCGGTAACAGTACAGTAAAATTCAGGCCCCAGATTTGGCAAGTGTGCCGTCTGGGTGCCTGAAATCACGAACTGGCAAGAATTGTCGAGTCTGACGCTGACGTTACCAAAACCAATGCCATTTTCGTAGACGGCAATTAGTCCACAAGCATGGAGTCGATCGCGCCAGTCGATCAAATCTGCTATTTTCTCGGCAGCTAAAGGATCTGCCTCTTGCCATTCGCAGCGGTACTTAACGACTCCTTCATCCATCTATTTTTCTGCCAGAGCGGGCACGACAGACACGGTTCAGGCTGAGACTTCACCGAAGTTGTCAAACTGCTTTTTTTGCCGGCTGGCTATAGTCTACATTCCAGTGTCGCCGTAATTGGCGATCGACATCAGCAAAAAGTAAACGACGAAAGAAGAACCAATTATTCCAAATATCATGGTTTTGCCTCAACAGGTGATTACAAAAGTTGAATATGAAAATGCACGCTTTCAGGCTGGGAGTTTTAGTCTAAGCTCTTGCCCGATCGAGTTTTTTATGTGAAACTACATAACATCGCTAAACAAGTTATTACTCAAGAGTACAGCATTTATACTGAGGTTGCTGACCCCCCAAGAAATATTTAACGTGAAAGTAGCGCTTGATCCGGTAGCTCAGGTAAAAAGCAACCGTATATTTACTGATTTTTTATCATTATACAGATATTCAAGCGAGCGGAGCACAAAAATAAAATATTTTTTAGCCAATTACCAAAAAAGCAAGCCGATCGACCAGTGATGGCCCGATCGGCTCTGTGTGTTCTATGGAGCGCTCACGCCCGCAGCCCTTTAAATATGGAAATGATACAAGATGCTGCCGTCGTCTTTAATTTCGCAATTGGCATTAAAGACTTCAGCTTGTTGGTTCAAAAAACGCTGGGCGACATCCGGCGACAGCCGCGTCTCCATCGCAAACCGCACCAGAGTGATTTCGCCGCTGCCTTCTTTGATCAGTCGGTACAAAGCACTTTGGAGTCGATCGCTCTCTTCTCGCTGAAAAGCTGTTTTGTTCTGCCAATCAGCCACCGAAGGAATCAAACCGCGGCTGACCAAAATCGCCAACAGCAGGCCAACTCCCACAATCAGAGGCACAGTCGGATCGCTCGTGGGCGTGGCCACAATTTGTGGCGCTGTAGCGGCGGCAAAACTGCTCACCATTTCTTTTTCCGAGGCTTGCGTATCCGCCATCGCCAACTGAGTTTTGTTGTAAACGTCTTGCTGAAGCTTCATTTGCTGCAACAGGCGAGCGCGCTCTCTTTCGTATTGGTCGAGCTTTTGCTGAGCTTGTTTCAGGTCTTGAGTGACTTGCGCCAAGCGTTGATTGAGCGACTGATTGACTGATTGCCACCGATATCTATTAATCAGGCGGCTTTTTTCAACCATCCCCTTCATCAACATATCCGCTGTTTGGATGGCTTGCTGCTGATCGAGCGAGCGATACCCAACAGCAATCTCTAGCGGTTGTTCCGGCTGAGAAATCTTGACACTAGCATTTTCTCTAACTTGCTGCGGCGACAGTTTAACCGCATCTGCCACTGCTTTGACAACATTATCAGCCAGCAGAACATCGGGAGTCAGTTGCTCTCCCTGCTTGAGAATTGTGGTGCCCGTGCTCGAAAATTTTACTGGCGGATTGTTAGAAGTGAGAGTGCCTTGAGCCATAAATCCGGGCGGCGGAGCTAGGCGGTAGGCAAGGGCCCCTGAAATACCCATAATTACAGCGAAACTGCCTAGGGCAATCCATCTGTACTGATTTGCTGAAGATCTAAAACGTAAATTTCCCATAGTGAATAGTCAAGTCATAACATATGCGGCCTGGCAGCTAGTCCTAAACCGTCTAGCGATGGTCTCTTTCTTTTTCTTTTGAGTGAAATTGACTGCTGAAAAATCACTCAGATTGTAGCGAAAAGCTTTCAGATCGGCTTTTCAGAGTTGCCAATATTCATGTTCGGAAAAAACCGATCGCGCTTTTATTTTATCAGAGCTATAACTTCAGTTTTTGTCCTTAAGAATTAATCTGTAACAAGGCTTCTGGAAGTCTACTGGCATCAGACTGTCACTCAGGAGTGAGATCGCCTCGCCGTGTTTGTTGACATTCAAAACTGTCACCTTTCACCCTTGGCAATCCTCCAATTATCTTACGTCTTGGCGTTTTGCGGACGCGGTTGAACAATAAAAAAACCTTAAATATTTTTCCTAAAAAGTTACTAGCCAAGAATTATACCACGCACTCAGAGAGTTTGCTACAAATAAAAAAAGTTGTGGAGCAGGTCTCGCGGCCTGCTCCACATCAAATGATGGTTTGACAGAGGTACGATCGATCGACCGTACCGACGAAAGTTCAGAAGCCGATCGGCAAAATAAGACCCTCGCGGGCCATGACAGCCTTGGGAAAAGCGATTTGCACCTCTTCGGCGATGCGATCGAGAAAATCGTCAGTATGAGCCGGATCGTGGTGAAAAATCACCACCCGTTTCACCCGGGCCTCCTTAGCCATTCTCACCGCTTCCTGCCAAGTCGAGTGTCCCCAACCCACCTTCGGAGACTTGGGGTTGTGATATTCCTCGTCAGTGTACATCGCATCGTAGATCAGCACATCAGCGTCGAGAGCTAGATTATAAATATTCTCATCTAGTCGATCGGGAAAATGTTCAGTATCCGAACAGTAAACAACAGAACGTCCCTGCCAAGTCACCCGATATCCCATCGCAGTATTTGGGTGATTCAGAGAACCAGTCCGAATCTCAATATCATCCAGCATCATCGTCTGGTTGTGATCGATCTCGTGAAAATTCAAATCTGCCGGCAAGCCCATCAGAGGCACCGGTGAATTCGAGTGGAGCACCCGTTCGACGAAATGGCGTTTCAGGCAATCTCCATCCGGGGGAATCGCCCCATAAATATCAAAGCTATTGCCGCGGATGAAAGCTGGGGCGAACAGCGGGAAACCTTGAATGTGATCCCAGTGATAGTGAGTAAAAAACATATAAGCTTGCACGGGCATTTCTTGCAGCAACTGGTCTCCCAGCACCCGCAAGCCAGTTCCGCCGTCAAAAATCAAGCGTTTTCCACCGACTCGCATTTCCAAACAAGAAGTATTTCCGCCGTAGCGAACAGTTTCCGATCCTGGTGTCGGAACACTACCCCGCACGCCCCAGAACTGTACTACAAAATCATCTATACCTTTTATTGCTTCGGAGGGTTGAGGGCAATCAACGGGAGTTGCCACTACAGAGGACAAGCTGATTTCCATTTTAAAATTCAGACTTTAAGGTTCCACATTGTCCGTGATGGCGCAGCAGATGGTCGCACAACACTAAAGCTACCATCGCTTCCACCATTGGCACTGCTCTTGGTAAAACGCAAGCATCGTGCCGTCCCTTGGCTGACAGCAGCGTTTCTTCGCCCTCGCGGGTAACAGTGCGCTGCTGCTGGCGAATGG
>Ga0209591_10004868_pt1 | contig 15088 bp, 14 predicted proteins | sample MAT01_FD_187207 | JGI IMG/M metagenome (GOLD analysis project Ga0209591, IMG submission 187207) | Freshwater microbial communities from Lake Fryxell liftoff mats and glacier meltwater in Antarctica - MAT-01 (SPAdes) (version 2) | ecosystem: Environmental > Aquatic > Freshwater > Ice > Liftoff... | reverse complement strand
TGCTGGCTTGAAAGAGATTGGCATTGAACTGGAAAAGGCAACTGCCGAAAAAGTCGCGACGCTGGTTAAGTCGATGATGGATACTGTCAGCAAGTTGAGCGATGCTTTGAGCAAGCACGATTTTGCTACGACTGAAGATCATATGCAGTATGCTTCGCAAACAATTCGTCCTTTGATGGATGAGGTTCGCCAGTATGCTGATGCTTTGGAAGGTGAAGTGGCTGATGATTTGTGGCCGCTGCCTACTTATCAAGAAATGCTGTTTGTTAAGTAATAGCAAACCTGGTTAGTTTCGGTAGGGACACGGCAATGCCGTGTCCTTATTTGTTTGGGTAAATTGCAGGTTAAATTTGTTGCAGAATTGCCAGAAACCCGGTTTATTCCTAAATATTTCGCCACCCAGAAAATCTGAGAAACCGGGTTTCTTAGACTTTGCAGAATTGCCAGAAACCCGGTTTATTCCTAAATATTGCGCCACCCAACCGAGAAAATCTGAGAAACCGGGTTTCTGAGACTTTGCAGAATTGCCAGAAACCCGGTTTATTCCTAAATATTGCGCCACCCAACCCAGAAAATCTGAGAAACCGGGTTTCTGAGACTTTGCAGAATTGCCAGAAACCCGGTTTATTCCTAAATATTTCGCCACCCAGAAAATCTGAGAAACCGGGTTTCTGAGACTTTGCAGAATTGCCAGAAACCCGGTTTATTCCTAAATATTGCGCCACCCAGAAAATCTGAGAAACCGGGTTTCTGAGACTTTGATCTATCAGATATACCGAACCTGATTTTCCATCTCATCCGCCGTTACTTGATTCAAAATTACTAATAATCGTTGCGCCATTTCTTGGGGTGGACGACGAAAAGCCAAAATTATGCCGTAGTGCATTCGTGAGGTATCAAAATAAGCTTGTATAAGTTTTTCAAAGTCGGTTCGGTTGTGCGTAACCAGCGTTCTTCTTGGGCTGACAGCGAAAGCAAGTTGTTCTTCATCAGTTGCCTGAAGCTGTCCTGCATCTCTCACGGTTAGAGCATCAAAGCCTCTCGCTTTCAGCAAATCTGCGACTAATACATTGACATCCTCATCCAGGTACAAACAAATGAACAAATTACTCATAAATCTCGCACCAACGGGTCAATTAAATCATCAGGAATTCGGTTGCGTTCAATATAAGTGTTAATCTCATCTTGATGGTCACTGTAATAGCTCAACGCATCGAATACTTGTGCCAGCGTTAGGTGAGGTAGACCGTTGGGAATCTCTTCAGGTGAAATGCCCATACGCCAAGTTTCAACGATCGCCCTAACAGATGTCCGCGTGCCCTTGACGATCGGCTCACCGCTAAGAATTTGCTGATCTCTGACAATGTAAAGATGTTCCGTTGTTTGAACCATAGCTGCAAATACCAGATCAAGTATTTCCCACAATTATAGTGCTTTTACTCGTTACCAGTTAAAGCGAGGCAGAGCAAGAGTGATATGAGTTCCCAGGCTGGAGCCTGGGAACCAGTTGAGTTGCAGGTTAATTTCAGTAGGGAAACGGCACTGCCGTGTCCTTATTTGTTAGATTCCCGCCAGCTAATCACCCGCTAATCGCGGTTTTCTCGCTGGAAGGTTCCCCGCTAGCAGGAGGTTCTACCGTATCGCCAAAGGCAATCCGCAGAAATGGCGGAGCCAAAAAAGTCGTGAGAATCACCATGATAATAATCGAAACCTCCAACGGCTTATCCAGAACCCCGCTCGCCGAACCGATTCCAGCAAACACTAACCCAACTTCACCACGAGGAATCATCCCCACTCCGATCGCCAATCGATTGATTCCAGGCTGACCAAACACCGCCCAACCAGTCACCAACTTCCCCAAAATAGCAACCACAACCAAAAATACGGCAATCAAAAGTCCCGCCCGATTCTCCGGTACTGTTGGGTTCAAAACCCCCAAATCCGCCCGCGCTCCCACGGTGACAAAAAAGATGGGTACAAACAAATCGGCAATGGGCTTAACCAATTCATCCAACTCATTACGAGCATCACTTTCATCCAACACCAAACCAGCCGCAAACGCACCTAAAATCGCTTCCAGATGAATTGCATTGCCCAGAAAAGCCATGAAGAAAGCAAAGGTAAACGCTGGGATAACTATATTCCCGCGAGTTTTGAGTGTCTCCACCGCCGCCGTAAAGCTTTTGTTAAAGATACCGCCCAACAGAATCGAACCCAGCAGAAATGCAGTTGCACTGACGATCAAATATACGACATTAAGAACATCAATTTCACCAGTTTTAGCTAAACTGGCGACTACAGCCAGGACAATAATTCCCAGCACGTCATCAATCACCGCCGCACCGACAATAATTTGACCTTCTTTAGATTTCAGCCTTCCCAATTCAGACAAAACTTTTGATGTAATTCCGATGCTGGTTGCTGTCAAAGCAGCCCCCACAAAAATTGCCGGAATCGCCGCCGTGTGGAAAATGAGCATCAAACCCGCAGTACCCGCAGCAAAAGGAACTGCCACCCCAACACAAGCGACAACGATGGCTTGAATCCCCACTTCTTTGAGTTGTCTGATATCCGATTCCAAACCAATTTCAAACAGCAGAATAATCACGCCCAATTCAGCCAGCACTGAAATAACTTCACTCTGGGATTCAAAGACACTGGTGAGGGCGGCGGGAGACAGATGATTAATTGATTGCAGAACCGTCATAATCCCTGAGTTGGCAACTGACAGCCCACTTTCGGGAAAAATGATCAGATGTAAAGCCGATACACCAACAATCACCCCTGCTACAAGTTCACCCAAAACCGAGGGAAAATCAAAGTTTCTAGCTACTTCCGCGCCGAATTTACTGGCGAGATAAATCACTACTAAACTGAGCAAAACTCCGCTGAGGACGATCGGCGAATTTTCTGCCTCGACTGTTGCTAATAAAGGTATGGGAGCAACTAGGGATGCCATCCCAGAACTTAAGGCTGTAATTGTATGGGTCAAAAACATGGTAGGATGATGATAAGAAAGACGTTAAAACCAGATAATCCTGGATGCAGAAAAACTCAAGGGCTCCGGTTTGGTTAACGCGGGCAAAAGGATTCAGATAATCAAGCAAAACTCGAAGCACCTAAATCTGGCGGTACATCCTGCCACCTGCCTTGTCCGACTGCTTGAATTGCTTCTTTTAGTAAGATATCGCCGGTATAAATTGCCCTACCAACGATCGCACTTTTGACACCAATTGGTTCCAAAGCCAGCAAACTCAACAAATCAGCGATCGAACTAACGCCGCCGGAAGCAATCACCGGAATCGAAATAGCGTTAGCAATTTCGCGCAAAGATTCCAAATTCGGCCCTTCCATAGTACCGTCGCGGTGAATGTCGGTGTAAATAATTTCAGCAGCACCTAATTCTGCCATTTTCTGCGCCAATTCTGTTGCTAAAACTTCGGAATTTTCCAGCCAGCCTCTGGTAGCAACTTTACCATTTCTGGCATCGATTCCGACGAGAATGCGATCGGGAAATTCGGCGCACAATTCACCGACTAATTGCGGTTGTTCGACGGCGACAGTGCCGAGAATGGCGCGCTGAACGCCTAAGTTGAGAATTGCCGTCACAGAAGGGCGATCGCGCATTCCGCCTCCTAGTTGACAGGGAACGTCTACTGCACGGACGATCGCCTCAATGGCTGCTAAGTTAACAGGATGACCCGCTTTTGCCCCATCCAGGTCTACCAAATGCAGCATTGTCGCGCCTTCATTTACCCACTGTCTAGCGACTTCCACGGGATTGTCGTTAAAAGTTTGAGACTTCGCGTAGTCTCCCTGATACAGTCTGACGCATTTTCCGTCCAAAAGGTCGATCGCTGGAATTACATTCATAATCTGGTAAATGAAGTTATTGTTTTTTTATTTTAACCGCAGATCAACGCAGATCAACGCAGATGTTGCGCGGATGTTTTTGAGGTTTTAAACTGGCGGGCGCTGCATCTTTGTAGGAAAGAATTCTTGCAAAGCAGAATTGCGCTGTTCGGGAGTTTCGCTGGCCCAATTCGACAAGCTTTCATAGAAAAAGAACGAAACGCCTGCAAAATTTCTTTTGCGGACTTCTTGGACTTGCTCTTGAATTTGTTTCAGCGGAATCGAACTATTTTTAAGGCCAGTTAAAATGCCGATCGCAGTTGGAACGTGCTTTTTAGCCAGTTTGACTTCTTCCCGTTCCAATTCAGCATTAAAACGCTTGATATCATTGCGATAAACCTGTATTATAAGTTCTTCGATGTAACCGCGTCTTTCCCAGCTAAACCAGTCCTGCAAATGGGCGGGTAAAGCAAAGTGCAGAGGGTTCGGAGATAAACTGATAATACATTTTTGTTTACGGGATTTGATGGCGCGGGAAATTTGCCCCATGAAGTCGTTGATTTTGTCGGCGCGCCAGCGCACCCAGAAGGTTTCGCGAGCGTCGTTGGAGGGAGGGCTTTTGATTTGTTTCTCATACATTAACACTGTTTGCGGCTCGTAGCCAAACTCTACGGGCAAACCGAAATGGTCGTCAAATTGAATGCCATCTATATCATAATTATCGACAATTTCTAGGATTAAATCTAAGATAAATTGCTGGACTTCGGCATGAAAAGGATTCAGCCAAACTCGATCGTGCGTGCCTTCTTTCCAAATAGTAGAACCGTCGCGTCTGCGCGCCAGCCAGTCGGGATGAAGTCGGGCTAATTCGGATTCAGCGGGTGCCATGAAACCAAACTCAAACCACGGGATTACTGCAATACCTTTTTGGTGGGATTGTGCTATAATTTCTTTGAGAATGTCTCGGTCTTGCAATCCGGGTGATGGATCGATCGACTGTCCGAATACTCGTTTGGCTACAGCGCTCGGATACAGCGTATAACCTCCTTGCCAAACCGTGGGATAAATGGTATTAAAGTTGAGTTTGTCCAGTCGATTTACAGCGTTAATGATGTTGTTGCGGGAGAAAATAACGTCGCTGTCAATATTAGTCAGCCAGATGCCGCGCAATTCGGTTGTTGGGGTTTTGGGCGCAGTTTGAGCCTCCATTCGGGGGGAGAAAATGGCGGAGGAGGTAAGGGCGATCGCAAAAACAACTACTAAAGCCAGTATCCGTCGCCATTTGTGCAGTTTAATCATCAATTTCTCGCAAACACCACAGCTTAACATCATACTGTAGGGTGCGCACTGCAAACATTACTTTCTTGAACCCGCGGAGGCGGGTTTTGTTTGTATAGTCGCGGTTTCAACCGCCGAGTCTTTCTTGGAGTGGTTTTTATTTGTATAGGCCAAGTTTCAACCGCCGAGTGGCAACTTCATCACTTGGCGGTAGTGCGCTTCAATCTTGCCCACCATTGGCGATTGACGTTGGCTAGTCCACTCACTGCGATCGAATAATTGCCGCCTCAAATCATCAACATCAATCGTTTTCACCTTACCTGCGGCGACAATCTGTTTGCCATTTACCCAAACACTATCTACCGCATTAGTCGGTCGTCCCAATATTAGCAAACCAATCGGATCGGTGCGCGGCAACAATGATAAACTGGTTAAATCGTACAACACAAAATCAGCTTTCTTGCCGACTGTCAGCGAACCCATTTCATCGGCAGCATTCAAGCCTTTTGCTCCACCCAGCGATGCCATTTCTACAGACTGGCGCGGTGTAATCCAGTGGCGGTAATCCAAATCCGTGATATTGTGCAGAATCGAACCCATTTTAATTGCTTCCAGCAAATCTTGAGAGTCGTTGCTAGCTGCGCCGTCGCAGCCAAAAGATACGTTGACTCCCGCTTGGAGGTATTTCAAAATCGGTGCAATGCCGCTTCCTAAGCGCAGGTTGCTAAGGGGATTGTGTACAACTGTCGATTGAGTTTCTGCCATAATTGCAATGTCGTCATCGTCGAGCCATACGCAATGTGCTAAGGAAGTGCGGGGACTCAAGAAACCAATTTGTTGCAGGTATTTTACAGCGCTACAGCCGTATTTTTCCTGAGCTAGTTGTTTTTGAGCGCAGGTTTCCAAGAGGTGCGCGTGCAGACAAAGATTGTAGCGATCGCCCAAATCGATGCAGCCTTCAAACAAAGCATCCGAACACAGTTGAATTCCCGTCGGTGCCAACAACATATTAACACCTTTTTCGGGTTGGTGAAACTGTTTGATGGCTGCTTCCATTAATTCCAAAGTTGCTTTTGTCGAGCGGATATAAGCCGCGTGTTCGATACCGCCATCGCCCGCAGGCATTCCCGCTGTCAGGGATTTATCTTGAATTAACGGCCCGATAAAAGCACGGATACCGATTTCTTGATAAGCGCGAACTGCGGCGGCAATTGTCTCTAATTCTTGCCCCGGAATTAAAACTAAATGATCGACTACGCTTGTGCCACCAGACAGCAATGTTTCTACCGCAGTGCCCAAAGCGCTCAAGTAAACTTGTTCGGGATCTAGAGGCGTAAAATCGTACAATTCGGCAAGCCACAACTCCAGCGGCAAAGGGGGAATAATCCCGCGCTGCCACATTTCCGAAGAGTGGGTGTGCGCGTTGACAAAACCGGGCAGCAGCAGCTTATTTTTGCCGTCAATTATTGTTCCACCCCCCCTATCCCCCCCTTGGTAAGGGGGGGAATTCAAGGGGGGGTGATTTTGGGCGATCGCACTTATGCAATTATCCGCCACTTGCACGTCTGCGGTTTCATAACCGCTGTCAACCGGAATTAAAGCATTTTGGATTGTAAAACTCATCGATTTACTCTTTCCGTGAATTTATATCTATTCCTATTTTAGGATTACAAGACGTTAAAATTAATAAATTCTAAAATTTATCAAAAAAGTTGCGCCGGATACTTAATTTTAACAAAGATTTAGGCGATCGCAAGTTAGGATCAATCAAATAGTTATAACATTAAAATTGTTTTTGACTCACAATCCACATGAATCCTGATTCTCTCCGTACCTTGGGCGTACCGCCGAATGCTTGGAAAGTTGATGCCAAAATTGCCGACATCACCCGATCGCCGATCGCGCCTCAACCTGTTACCCTAGAAACAGAAACTAAAACCCTGCGTTTGGATTTAGCAAAAGCAGCAATGCTGGTGATAGATATGCAAAACGATTTCTGTCACCCCGACGGTTGGCTAGCACATATTGGCGTAGATGTAACGCCCGCAAGAACTCCAATCAATCCTTTACAAAATTTGCTGCCAAAATTGCGATCGCACGCGATGCCCATTATTTGGATCAACTGGGGAAACCGCCCCGATTTGCTCAATATTAGCGCAGCTTCGCGTCACGTTTACAATCCCACAGGCGACGGCGTAGGTTTGGGAGATCCCCTGCCAAAAAACGGTGCATCTGTGTTGATGGCGGGGAGTTGGGCGGCACGGGTTGTCGATGAATTGGAACAAAAACCAGAGGATGTTTGTGTAGATAAATATCGAATGAGTGGCTTTTGGGATACTCCTTTAGATAGTATCCTGCGGAACCTGGGAATAACTACACTTTTCTTTGCAGGAGTAAACGCCGATCAGTGCGTCATGGCTACCCTGCAAGATGCTTGTTTTCTAAATTACGACTGCATTTTAGTCAAAGATTGTACAGCTACCACATCTCCAGAGTATTGCTGGCAAGCTACTCTTTATAACGTTAAACAATGTTTTGGGTTTTTGTCTGATTCTCAGGCTATGTTAGAAGCAATTAAATAACTTGGGAATTAGTCATCAGTCAGCAGTCATTAGTCATTAGCAATAAACTTGGGAACTTGAGCGCTAGACTAATGACTCTGGATTCTCACTAATGACGGCAGAAACATATAGCAACCGCGCCCGACAGGACGTTCTTAATTGCTGAAATCCTTGCTTTTCTGCCTTCTGCCTTCTGCCTTCTTTCTTCTTCCTTCTGCTATAACAACTCACAACTAACAATAAAAAAATGACAAACCAGTGCATGATTCCTGTGATTAAATCTCCTCAAGATTACCAAGCATTTCGCATCAGTCCGGGCGATACTAATAGATTAGCGATCGTCTTCGATCCGGAAACAGCGAATGTTTCATTAACTGTTTGCGTCGAGATTTTCGATCCGGGCGGCAAAACTCCTCCCAACCGCCATCAATTCGCAGTAGAAATGTTTTTTGTACTCAAAGGAAGAGGGCAAGCAACCTGCGACGGCAAAACAGTTATTATTAAACCGGGAGATAGTTTTTTAGTGCCTCCAATGGGCACTCACGTAATTGAAAATACGGGCAGCGAACGTTTGTACACTTTGTGCATCATGGTGCCGAATGAGGATTTTGTGGAACTCATTCGCAGCGGTACACCAGTCGAACTCGATGAGGAAGATTTGAGAGTTCTCGGGCGATCGGATGTACTTGTATCGTGCTAGGTTTGTAGTATAGCAGTTTTTAATCGGATGAAATACAGGACACGGCAGTGCCGTTTCTCTACCCGAGCATCTGTACTTCATTCAACTGAAAACCGCTATCAGGACTTCAGTCCTTGAACCGAACTTTTTTAGTTGATTTTTTGAGGATTTATGCTGAAAGTTTGTCCGAAAGAAACAGCGTCAATGCTAACTAGAGATGGCGTGCGTTTAGATGCTGACATCTACCGCCCCGATGCGGCGGGCGAATTTCCAGTATTATTAATGCGGCAACCTTACGGCAGGTCGATCGCATCTACGGTAGTATATTCCCATCCCGCATGGTACGCCAAACACGGCTACATCGTTGTGATCCAAGACGTGCGGGGACGCGGCACTTCCGAAGGCGAATTTAACCTATTTGTTACCGAAACACAAGACGGATTTGATACCGTCAATTGGGCAGCTAATTTGCCGGGCAGCACTGGCAAAGTGGGAATGTACGGTTTTTCCTACCAAGGTATGACTCAACTCTACGTGGCGGCTGCTAAACCCAGCGCCTTAATTACAATTTGTCCGGCAATGGTAGGCTGCGATTTATACGGAGATTGGGTCTATGAAGGCGGCGCGTTTTGTTTGCAATCAAATCTCGGCTGGGCAATTCAGTTGGCCGCAGAAACCGCTCGCTTAACAGCAGATGTTTCTGCCTATCAATATCTCTACGCAGCTTCGAGAAATCTGCCGCTATACGATACCGTGCCAGCGCGTCCAGAGATTATTACCAAATTAGCACCAGACTCATATTATCACGATTGGTTAGATAATTATCAACCGAGCGAGTATTGGGACAAACTCTCGCCCAATATCAAAGATTTAGACTTGCCAATGCTGCACGTTGGTGGTTGGTTCGATACTTATTTGCGGGGAACAATCCATCTTTACAAGGAAATGGCGGGCCGGAGTTCCTATCCGCAGCATTTGATAGTCGGGCCTTGGGCGCATTTACCTTGGGGGCGAAAAGTTGGAGCGCTGGATTACGGTTTGGCAGCTTCAAATCCTGTGGATGAGTTGCAAATTAGCTGGTTCGATCAATTCCTTAAAGGAGTTGAGACAGGAATATTAGATGAGTCGCCCATTTGTTTATTCGAGATGGGGAGCAATGATTGCCGTCAATTTGATAAGTGGCCTCACAATCATCATAAATCTTATTTTTTAGGAAGTACCGGACTTGCCGCGATGCGAGAAGATGCGGGGATTTTAACAGAGAGTTGCGCGGATGTTTGTACTGATGATATATTCGTACATGACCCTTGGCGGCCAGTACCATCTTTGGGAGGACACGCGGCATTTCCGGCTGGTGCGATCGAGCGATCGACTATTGACTGCCGCACCGACGTGCTAACATACACTTCTGCGCCCCTCGCAGCAGATTTGTACCTTGCAGGAGAAGTATTTGTCGAAGTATTTTGTACCGCAGATGCGCCGAGTTTTGATTTGTGCGCGATACTTTCTGAGGTAAAAGAGAGCGGCAGCGTCTACAATTTTACTCAAGGTTATGTGCGGGTGAATTCAGATGCAACACCTGTGAGAATTGTGCTGCAACCAACTTGTATGCAAATTGCCAAAGGTAATGCTTTCCGCCTGAGTTTGAGTGCGGCTTGTTTTCCCGCTTATGACGTGAATCCGGGAACGGGCGCGCCTCCCGGTGCAGCGCGGGCGATCGATGCTAAAATTATCACGCTGACAGTATGTTGTGGTGGGAGTTGTCCTGCTCAAATTTTACTGCCAATTGTCGATCGCACTTAAAACCTATCTAATTATGAGCGTTATCTTTCACATCACCCGCAGCCAACAGTGGGAACAAGCAAAACAAGTGCAATCCTATCGCGGAGATACGCTAGATACAGAAGGATTTATCCACTGTTCGACTTTGCCGCAAGTTCTGAAATCTGCCAACAAGTTTTTTGTCGGACAAACAGGATTGCTACTGCTGTGGATTGACTCGGAAAAAGTAGAATCTGAACTTAAGTATGAATTTGCCGCAGGTGAGAATTACCCGCACATTTACGGGCCGCTGAATGTCGATGCTGTGTTGCAAGTTTTTGAGTTTGAAGCGGGTGCAGATGGCAAGTTTCAATTGCCGGAAGAATTAAAATATGTTGCCTAACAACACTTCGGACAGTTTTTGATTGCCAACGGTATTATAACCAGGACTAAGGCAAAAAAATGGTTTGACGCGCGAATTATAGCGGTAAGGTGCGCGGCTTTATAGCACCCTACATATAGAGGTTTTGCGTAAATCCTGATAATGCAAGCGATCCATGCTAAAATTGTAGCACTGACAGAAGGTAAGATAGTATGAGCTTACAAGAAGAAATTACCACAAGAACTAAAGAATTTCGGACAGATAGTTATTCTATGTCTATTGGAGAAATCGCTAATCTTTATAAAGATGGTGAACTCATCATAGATCCCGAATTTCAAAGATATTTTAGATGGAGCTTACAACAAAAGTCAAAATTCATTGAATCTTTATTGCTTGGTATACCCACCCCTCCTATTTTTGTATATCAAAGAGAAGATGGTATTTGGGAGTTAGTAGATGGCTTGCAAAGAATATCAACTATTTTAGAATTTATGGGTTATCTAAAAGATGAAAAAGGACATGAAAAACCGCTGCTTCTTGAAGGTACGGAACTGCTTCCCAGTTTAAAAGATGCGGCATGGGAAACTCAGGAACAAAATAATACTGTGACTTTTCCTAAGTTTGATTTCCGAAGAGCTAAAATAAAAGTAGAAATTATCCAAAAAAGCTCAGATATTAATGCCAAGTTTGAAGTGTTTGAAAGACTGAATACAGGCGGTTCCTTTTTGTCGTACCAAGAGGTTCGCAATTCTTTATTGGTCATGATTAACAAAGATATTTATTTGTGGTTATCTGATTTAGCAAGTAATGAAGATTTCCAAAACTGTATTTCCATAACAGACAGGCTTTTGCAAGAGCGTTACGATATGGAACTTGCCTTAAGGTATGTAATCTGTTCGCACTTTGACTTAAAAGATATGAAAGATGTGAATCAGTATTTAACTGACTGTATGGTGAAGTTATGTAAAAATAATGACTTTGCTCTTGAATTAGAAAAACGAAAATTCTACAAAGTATTCTCGCTTCTGAGCAAATCGACGGGAGAGAATAGTTTCAAAAAATATGACGGGGAAAAGTTTAAGGGAAAGTTTCTGGAATCTGCGTATGAAGCAGTTACCATTGGATTAGGTGCAAACGTTGATAGTTATTCAGACACGGAGTCTGACCTAGAATTGTTAACTGAAAAAGTAAAGCAGATGTGGTCAGAAAGTGATTTTACTAATTACAGCGGCTCTGGTTCCAATGCGCGCGTTAGAATTCCTAAAATGCGTCAGTTTGGGAGCGCGTACTTTAGCAAAAAATGAGTAAAAAAAATAGAACTCTTCTCGATCTTCAGGATAACATAGATCGAGATTTTGGCTGGAGAATCAAGGAACTTAGCCTACTTGAAAGTAAAATTCCCAATACACCTAACAGAGATCCTTTACAAGATGTACTAATCAGAGCCGGTGTCACAATGTTATACGCTCATTGGGAAGGTTTTGTCAAGTGTGCGGCAGAGAATTATTTAAATTATGTATCATTAAAAAAATTGAGGCACGATCAACTTGAGTCATGCTTTGTGGCTCTTTGTCTCAAAAAGAAAATTAATGAAATGGATAATACTAATAGATTTGACCTGCAAACAGCAGCCGTTGATTTTATGTTACAGCAGTTAAATGAAAGGGCTTATATTCCCTATGAAGGAATAATTCAAACAAAATCCAACTTGAGTTTTTTTGTTTTTCGCGATATTTGTACTGTTATTGGGATTGATTATAAAAAAAATCAGCTTAAAGAAAACTTGATAGATCGAGAGCTACTTCAATTCAGAAATAGCATAGCTCACGGGAAATATTTAAGTATGAATTTTAATGAATATCAAGATATTTATCAGAAAGTCATTGAAATGATGCGAGATATAAAAGACGATATACTGAATGCAGCAGCTACTGAAAAGTTCAAAAGAAGCTGATAATTTAGATATCTATCTTTTAGTTATCAACCGACTCCGCCGCCAATTTCAGCGCATCTTCGCGAGTTGCAATTCTCCCCTCCACCCGCGCTAATTGAATCTCCATTAACAATTGACCGATGCGCGGACTTCTCGGCAAATTCAAATATTCCATTAAATCATTGCCGCTAACTAATTGTGTCGGATGAGCAATAATGTCATCAGCATCGAGATAGCGATTAATTAACAGTGAAATCTCATCCACGGAAACACCCGCCGCCACCGCCAAAACTGCTAAAATGGGAAATACTATTCCGACATCGCGAAACAGAAAATACTGGTCTCGCAAAGACATTTCGGCAATTGGTTCTGCTTGCAATTTGGGTAAATATTTCAAAAGCCCGATCGCACTTTTAATCTCTGCATTGCTATACTTCAACCGCAGCAACTCTGTTTCAGCGATTGTCGGGTCGGAATTTGCTAAAATAGCTAACTTCCCAACTGCCAACAACGGCGTTTTAATTGTATCGCGAATCGATCGCGAAAATTCTCTCCCCAACTCTGGATAAATTGCAGCCAAATTTGTAGCACACAGGTCAATTTTTGTCAAGATATCGAAACGGTCGATCGCACTTTCAAACCAAATCGAAAACAAACCATCTTCGCAACCCTTACAAATCCAAGGAACACCGCGATTATTGCTCAACAAATAACCCAATTCCGTCCGCACCCGTTCCACCGCCACCCGACTCAACAGCGGCGCTAATTCCCGAATCGCAGATTGTGTTTCCGGCTCGATCGCAAAACCCAACTGTGCCGCTTGGCGGTAAGCTCTTAATAGCCTCAGCGGATCGTCCTCCAAATTTGACCGCGAAATCATCCGCAGCAAACCCAACCGCAAATCAGCTTGACCGTCCAAAGGATCGATGATTTCTCCGGTAAAAGGATTGCAGGCGATCGCATTTATGCGAAAATCCCGGCGCAGCAAATCCCCCTCCAGACTCCCCCCGAAAGCCTCCGCAAAATCCACCGTACCGCCCGCAAACACTACCCGCGCAATCTGTCGTTCCGCATCCAACAAGACAAATCCAGCTTTCGTGCGATCGGCAATTTTTCGAGCAGTTTTCACCGCCCGTGTTAGCATAACGAAATCCAAATCAAAATAGTGCGATCGGCGGCCCAGCAGCGCATCCCGCACCGCGCCGCCCACCAAATAAACAGGCGGTGTCAGCAGTTCCAAATCGAACGGCCAAGTCTCAGGAGATAGCGCAGGTGGCAAACTATTCGACATTGCAACAAAAATAAATAAACTTACACACAATAAAGCTCTTGCTACGCTAGATTAACAGAAAGCTCGAAATTCACCAATCTTTTTGAAATGCACAGAGGATATCAAGAATGTGTATTTGTATTAACTGCCACTATGTAGACCGCTGCTTCACCTACCACGCCGTAGAAGGACAGCACGAACAGATTCATCTCACCGAAACACCCGATTTCGACCCCGTAGAACCCACCATCAACGTCAACATTCGTTCCCACAAAGACGAAATTGAAATGGAATGGGATGTAGTCGGTTGTGAAAGTTTCAAGCAAGAGACCGGCAAATGGGCTAAACTGCGGCCCGGCGAACTTGTACCGACTTAATGAAGAAGTCATTAGTCATTAGTCATCAGTCATTAGTCATCAGTCATTAGTGCGAGCGTCCCCGCTCGCGAACGTCATCAGTCATTAGTTATTAGTGCTGTCAGCCCCTAGCGAACGTTATTTGTCACTGGTCATGAATCGTTTGTCATTAGTTATGTGTTACTAGCTTGGGGCTGTCAATTACCAATTACCAATTACCAATGCCCAATGCCCAATGCCCAATGCCCAATGCCCAATGCCCAATTCCTAAATCTAAAATCTAAAATCTAAAATCTAAAATCAAATGTCCTATTGCTTAAACCCAACTTGTCAGAATCCGCAAAATCCAGGTGATGCAGAATTGTGCCAAAGTTGCGGCTCAAAATTGTTGTTAACCAACGAACAATCGCCATCAGCATCTCGCTACCGTACCATAAAGGCGATCGCACAAGGAGGATTTGGCAGAACATTTTTAGCAGTTGATGAAACCAAACCCCAGATTTTTTCGCAGTGCGTAATCAAGCAATTTTTACCACAAAACACCGCAGCCGAAAAAGCCGCCCAACTATTTCACCAAGAAGCCGCCCAGCTAGAAACCTTGGGGAAACATCCCCAAATTCCCGAATTAATCGCGCATTTTGAACAAGACGGGAGACAATACTTAGTACAAGAATTTATAGACGGCAAAAACCTCGCCCAAGAATTAGAACAAAAAGGAGCATTCACCGAAAATCAAATTCGGCAAATTCTCAACGATTTATTACCAGTGCTTCACTTCGTCCACAAATCCAAAGTCATTCACCGGGATATCAAACCCGAAAACATCATTCGCCGCCGCCTATCTCCAACTCCCTTACCCGCCTTAGAAAATTCCTATCAACCCTCTCCGTTCCAAAAAGATATCGTTTTAGTAGACTTTGGTGCAGCCAAGAAAGTAACAGCAACCGGATTGCCACAAACTGGTACAATTATCGGCAGTGCTGCTTATACAGCCCCAGAACAATTGATGGGAAAAG
>Ga0209591_10004865_pt1 | contig 15091 bp, 13 predicted proteins | sample MAT01_FD_187207 | JGI IMG/M metagenome (GOLD analysis project Ga0209591, IMG submission 187207) | Freshwater microbial communities from Lake Fryxell liftoff mats and glacier meltwater in Antarctica - MAT-01 (SPAdes) (version 2) | ecosystem: Environmental > Aquatic > Freshwater > Ice > Liftoff... | reverse complement strand
GATGTTTCATCCAACACTGAACGCGCTCAACTTGAAAACGCCTTTTGGTCGGGCATCGGAATAGAATTTACTCCTGACGGAAGCATATTTGCAGTTGTATCAGAAAGCGATGATTCACAAGTTGTTATGTGGAATGTAGATACTCTCCAAGCTGCCCAAACATTGGTGGGGCATTCGGACAGGATATACGAACTTGCTTGGGCAGATAATAATCGCCTGGCGACTGTTTCTTTTGATCGGACGATTAGGATATGGGATGTGTCAAGCGGACAAACAACTCGCATCATTCCAGTTGATTTGATTTCACAATTAGAGTGGTACCCAGATGATGAACGTCTATATGTAATTGACGTAGAAAACAATAAAACAGTTGTAAATACGTTGACAGGCGAGGTTGTCGAATTTGAATTGCTGCCATCGAGTCCCACACTTACTCCCACCGAATTCAATGCATTAACTTCAACACCAACTCTAACTCATACTGAAGCATCAACTTTTACTCCTGCACCAACTGATATTTCTACTGCAACGATATCTCCAACAGCGACGTTCACTCCGACGCCGACTGAGACGCCAACGGCAACATATACTTTCACTCAGATGCCAACTGATACGCCAACTTCGACATTCACCTCCACCCCCACCTTCACCCCCACCCCAGCCGTCGTCTGCACCGCCACCGCCGTGAACCCCGCTGCGCTGGTGAACGCCATCACTGCCGCGAATGCCAATGGTACATCGGCAGACACCATCTGTCTCACGACGAACAGCACCTACACATTCAGCACCGCCAGCAACAGCATTGCGCTACCATCCATCACCACGCCGATCACGATTGTCGGTAGTGGCGCTATTCTGGAACGTGGCATCGGCGCACCGCAGTTCCGGTTGTTCAACATCACGGCGAGCGGGTCGCTCACCCTGCAAAACATGAACGTGCGCAATTTCCACGCGGGCGGCGGTAATGGCGGCGCTATCCTCAGCACAGGGACATTGACGCTCGACGGCGTAACGCTTACGAGCAACTCAGCGCGCTTCGCAGGCGGCATTCACAGCAGCGGGACGCTGACGATTGCAAACAGCACACTCACTTCGAATACGGCGCAGGAAGAAGCGGGCGCGATCTACCTGAACAACGGCACGCTCACCATGACCGACTCGACGGTGCAGTCGAACAGCGCGCGCTACGGCAGTGGTATCTATGCCAATGACGGCACGGTCAGCCTGACCAACGTGACGTTCCGCTCGAACACAGCAAACGAGCAGGGCGCGGGTCTTTTCCAGCGGCGCGGCACGGCGACGATCAACGGTGGGACGTTCGACGCGAATAATGCGCGCTTCGGTTCGGCGGTTTACGTGCGCGGCGCGTTGAGCGTGACCGGGGCAGCTTTCACCAACAACGTTGCGGTCGAGGAAGGCGCGGCGATTTACAACGAGAATGGCAATCAGAGCAGCGTCACGGTGTCTGGGAGCAGCTTCACAGGTAACCGCGCCCGTTACGGTGGCGCGATCTACAACCGCGCACGGCTGAACGTCACGAACAGTGTGTTCACCGCCAATACAGCGACCGAGAGCGGTGGCGCGGTCTATCATCAGAATGGGAACACGCAGAACGGGATCGCGCAGACCTGCTTCAGCGGGAATACCGCGCGCTTTGGCGGGGCGGTGTTCAGCCAAACTGGAAACTTCAACGCGCAGAACAACTGGTGGGGTGCGGCAACCGGCCCGACCAGCGCGATGGTCAACAATCAGGTGCAGACGAGTCCGTTCCTGACGGCGGGCTGCCCGAACTAACTTGCTAAAGCGTTCTGAATGGCGAGTTCAGCGTCCCTGGGTCGATATCACCTGGGGACGTTGTTATTATTTATGAGGTGCGTGTACCACCCATAAAACTGCTGCGCCACTTGTCAAAATTGCCTTCCGAAAACTGAAATCCTCGTCAGGTCGCGCGATCCGACTCTGATACGCTGGTAGACATCGGTCACACATGGAGTGCCATGCGATGTTCTGCCAGCGTTTTGATTCTCATCTTCCTGCAACGTACAGAAAAACCGGAATCGTCCACCAGACGACCGGAATCCTCCTACCCCTAAACCGGAATCGTACAGACTTCCCTCTCAAACGCTCTGCTACGCTGATGTCATCGCACGTACAACGGCACGTCGTCACCAGACCTGAAAATTTTCCATGCGCGACTGAAATTTTGCTTATCTGTCACGGGAAAATTTCAGAGGTTCACCGGGGTGACTGTGTTACGTTGAATTCATCTGTATCACATAGGAGCGTGACGCATGGATAAACCCATCGTTTCCACCCTGCCGACGAAGATGCCTAAGCGCAGCATCATCTTCGCCATCCGGCTGACCAAGGCAGAACGCGACCAGATCGAGGCGTTGGCGCAGCAGCTCAGGCTGCCGGACTCGTTCATGGCGCGCCATTTTCTTCTCGAAGCTGTGAAGCATCACAGCATAGACCTTTATGAGGTTGCCAAACTTGACGGCTGAGCTACAAGAAAATGACAATCAATTGAAGAGCGAGCCGAGCGTAAATCTGGACATGGTCTACCGCTCGCTGCTCAGGATAGTTGCGCGGTTCGGGGAATCGACGTACACTGACTCTCAGTTGCGCCAGACCACCGAGGTGGAACTCGATGATCTGGCTGACCCGGCGAGTGCTACGAACACGTCGCAGGGCTGAGACGCATTGTACTTCACAGCGTCTCGTTCCTGCATGATTCTATGCTCAGGGACGAGGCGCTTTTTGTTGGAGCAGTGCTTTTCAAGGATGCAAATTATGCCGAAGTATCGCAAGCCGAACCCAAATCCGATCGATCCCTACAAGTCGCAACCGCTCCCGCTGGGACGACCAATTGCCGTGTACTATCGCCAGTCGAGCGATGGTCAGGTCGGCAACGTCTCGACCACGCTGCAAACGGTCGATATGGTCGAACACCTGATCCGCCAGGGGTGGGATCGTGACTCGGTGCTGATGATCGACAGCGACAAAGGCGTGAGCGGCACGAAGAAAATCCGCGACCGCAAAGGCTTGTCCACCGTGTTCGACCTGATCGAGTCCGGCACGATCGGCGTGGTCGCTTCGCAGGACGTGGATCGCTTCTTTCGTGACATGGCGCAGATCGAGACGAACATCTTCATCGATGCCTGCAAGCGCAACAATGTGCAGGTCCTCACCCCGACTTTTGTTTACGACTTCGCGCATCCGACGCACGGACGCTATCACATGCAGATATTCCGGGAGCAGGTGCAGCGCGCCGCCGATTATCTGGAGTACTTCGTCAAGGGACGTTTGGGCGGCGCACGCAGCCATCTCAATCAGCAGGGGCAGTGGACGGGCACGCCGATCATCCTCGGCTACATGATCGACAACCGCAAGAAGGTCGATGACCTGCCCAATCCGAACTTTCGCAAGTACGTGCGCTATGAGCCGTACAGCGATGTCGTGCTGGACTACTTCCGGCTGTACAAGCAGTTCAACGGCAACTTGCAGCGGACGTGGCAGCATATCGAGCAGCACGGACCGTTCATCCCGGAGTTCAAAGCGCATCCCGTTCCGTCAGGGTTTTTCTTTCACACCAAAATCCGCAAGCGGTCGCGTTACACCGACAAGCTGATCATTTCGATCTTTGGATTGAAGCAAATACTGACCAACGCGGTCTACATCGGGCATTGGGCGCACAACGGGGTCATCGTTCAGCGCCATAACCACGAGGCGATCATTCCGCTCGACCTGTTCATGTACACCTTCAACCGCCTGTCGATGTTCACGCTCGAAGGCGATCCGAACGCGGAGTACGCGCAGCAGCGCCCCTGGGTACGCCACGACAAAGCAGAGCGCGCCGTACCGCCGCCGACCTATGCCGGGATGGTGTTCTCGGCAGACGCGCCCGGTATCCCGCTGCGCCGTTTGTCCACCAACTGGCAGGCGAAAAACGAATGCTACGCCTACGCGCTCTACGGCAAAGACGTGAAGCGCATCTGGTACATGATGGCGAATTTTATCGATGGCGAAATCGACGCGCTGCTGCTGGAACGACTGCGGGCGACGACCATCGACGAATCCGCGTGGCGGGAAGCGGTGAACAGTTCGCAGAAACACAATCAGGGCGACCTACGCCGCGTCACAAGCGCTGTCCGCCACACCGAGGAAGCGCAGCGTGGGATCGTCGAAAATCTCGACATCGTGCGCCAGCTTCAGGAAAACTACGTCCAGAATGAGCGGGAACTGACGCGCCTGCACGCCGAACTCAGCCATATCCAGGCGGACAAGGGACAGCGAAAGCTGGTGCTGGACGCGCGCCCGGTGCTGGAGCTGGTGGTCGCGCGTTGGGGAGAGGTTGCCCGTGAGGATCGGCGTGAATTGTTCGAAGCATTCGCGGAGCGCGTGATCGTCAACCGTCCCGATTTGGTCAACCGCACTGTGACGGTGGTATGGCGCGATGGCACGCAGACGACCCGCTTCACGCAGCGCGAAGCCCGCTACCGCACCGCCTGGTCGGATGCAGAGTACGCCCGGTTGCGCGAACTGGTCGAGGGCGGCGCGGATCAGATTGCGCTCTTGCAGGCATTCCCTCATGCCAGCTGGCGGACGCTGCGCGAGCTGTTCGTCTATCACTTCGGGGTCGAGGCGTGGCAGGCAGCCTTCAAGCGCAAGAAGTCGAAGTACGGTGCCCGCGTGCGCTGGGAACAGACGGATGAATACCGCACCTTACTCAACGATACGGAAAGTACGGCGAGTGGAGCTTGGGTAGATGCACATCACCTCGAAGATCGGGCGACAGGTCGCACAGGAATTGGTCAAAGCGGGACTGACGTTGCAGGTCAGCATCGACGGGGCGGAAGGGTACGCCGCTATCGAGTCCATTCAAAACACATGACTTTGTGACTGGCGTGACATTTGTGACTCGTGACTCTGTGACAAGCGGATTTTGTCACATTGTCACACGGTCACGTTTGTCACCAACGGGAAGGGGAGTAAGGTGAACCACACACAACGGGTCGCCCACGTCGCGCGTCAGCGGCGGGCGCTGACCAAAGCACTCGTCCGCGAGTCGGTCGAGCGGTATCTGGAGGTGCTGGCAGAGGAGATAGCCAGCGGGGAATGGGTCGATATTCCATATATCGGTAAGGTGCAGGTCGTCCGTGAGGAAGGGCAGGGCTTCGTCAATTCCATCACGCCGACAGGCGAGCGCGTCCGCCGCCCGGTCAAGCTGCGCCTGCGGACAAAGATGCGCCTGTATGACAAGTTCAAGCAGAAGGTCCGGCAAGGGTCTGCACCATAAGAATTAGGAAGCGGTGTAATGAACACCGCTTCACCTTTTTATTCCGCTCTGAACGAATAGTTAAATTGTAAAAGTTCCAGTAGGAACACATCCTCTCCATGACTTCACCACTTAAGCGAGTCCAGGTCAGATCAGAGATCCTTATAGCGAAATATGAGCCACCAGCACCGCCCGGCTCTCCTTCGTAGTAGATCACATGCTGGCTGTCATTTGCCCAACCGACGAGATTGTCACTTCCATCACCAGTAACCACTCGCATATCGGTACCGTCTTTGTTGACGACGTAGACATCCCCACCGCCTGGTATATACACGTTAAAATCGTAAGTCGGGGCTACGCCAAAAGCTACGTACTAACCATCTGGTGACCAGTAAGGGGGAAATATCTCATAGCCCGATAAATTTACAACCCGGGTGATCGTCAAATATTCAGGTTTACGGTGTAAAGACGGGGAACAAGCTGTATGAGGGAACTACATGTTAGCTACAGAGTCGCTGACAGGAGCACCGATGCCGTCCCTGTCAGCGCAATTTGCTCAGTGGTAGTGCTTTTCTAATGTGAAGGTGAAATGTTATGGATCACTCCGGCTGATTTGGTAGGCATGAAGCTACGCTACGGACGAATGGTGAAATTGCGGCAGTTCGCGTAAGAACACATCCTATCCATAACTTCACCACTCAAACGGATATGTGTGCCATCAAAGATATTTACGGCGAAATACGAGCCGCCAGCATCACCGGGCTTGCCTTCGTAGTAGATCACATGCTGGCTGTCATTTGCCCAGCCGATGAGACTGTCAAGACCGTCACCAGTAATGGCTTGCATACCAGGGCCATCCGAGTTGGTGATAAAAACATCAGCGCCACCGGGAACCTCAACCTCAGAGCGGAAAGCCGGGAACACGCCAATGGCGATATATTGACCATCAGGTGACCACAGGTGCGGAAACCATTCATAGCCGAGTAACGCCGCAACCTGATTGATTGTCAAATCTTCCAGGTTCACGCTGTAAAGACCCGGAACACCCTCATAACTGGATCCGAAAAGCACCTCGTTGGAAACAGGTGATAATGCAGGACGAGAGGCATTAAGTGGTGAACTGGTGAGTTGCTGAAGGTTATCTCCATCTAGGTCGATGCTGAAAAGCGCGCCGCCCGAACTAAAAATCAATCCTGAACTATCCGGCAGCCAGTTCACAGAACACGTCCCACACTCCACGGGAAGGCGCGAAGCTTCTCCGCTTTCGACATCTACAATGAAGATCGTGCCCAGTGTTGCCGCAATGTATCGACCATTTGGTGACCAGGTGAGCGTTGTCTCTGATGAGAACATCACATCGCTGAAGGGTCTCAATTCACCTGTTGCCAGCGTGATGACAGTAAGACGGTATTCATCCCAATTACGGTAGGACTCACTGGAGAGGAAAGCGATTTGTGTGCCATCCGGCGACCAGGCAGGGATCATTTCATGCGTATCGGTGGGAGTGATACTTATCGGCTCGTCGGAAAAGTCCGTGATGTAAATATCACCGCCATGATCAAAAGTGACGGTGATCTCAAATGGCAAATCCGCCGTCTCCTCTATAAATCGTTGACCAGATGAAAGCTCGCCTTGCCCAGTTCTACCTTCGGCAGGAAAAACCAAGTTCTGTTCCCCCCAATTAAGGTCGTAGACAACGTTGTGTCTACCCCCTCGTAGTTCCGGGACACTCAAAGTCGATTGGTTTTGTACAGAGACAGGAGAAGCGGAATATAGACAGAACAAGAGACCAATCCAAGTAATGATTCGCACGTTGACCATTAGTTCAACCTCTCAGAAAATAGAGAGTATACTATCTTCACAGTATACTCTCTCAGGATAGCTGGTTACCAGAAAGTCATGCTATGTGTTATTACGAGCAAGTGGGGTTAGGGTCTCCAGTACCCAAGCTTCGCAGCAAGTCCACGGCTCCTTCAGCAACAGCAGTTGCTTCGTCTGAGAATTCCTCAATACCTGGACTGGTGTTCTCCTGGAATTCAATACCACCTACCCAAAACGCCGACGCGCGTTGTTGCTCCTCAGTTACAGCCTCACCATAGTCGTCGATTTTACCTTCAATACCAACATAGCTGTTACGTACCCAGTTCAGGAAATGATCAGCAATCCGTTCACCAAAGGGAATAGCGTCGGTATTCTCCCAGAATGTCCCTATATCGTCAGCGGCATCTGGAGACGGCACATTGGTTCCCTTTACGATTTTGAGGGCGAAATCATTCGCCGTCGAGTCAACGCTGCTGGAGCGGAAATCGAGGACATGGCCTAGCTCGTGGATAACCGTGTTCTGGATACCGATGCTATCCGGTTCGAAGAAACCAGTGTCCGCCGGAAGATAATCAACTGCTGATAAACTGCCATCAACGCTGATCCGTCCAAAACCGCGTTCATTTAGACGCTCAACAGTATTGCGAGTTCCCTGACCAAAGCGAATCAAGTTCTCATTAGTCGTTACCCCATACACATCAGGTAGAGTGGGATAGAATCGCAGTTCGACACCACCAAACACATCTTTGAATGTATAACCTGTTTGCGCTTGCAGACGAGTCTGAATAGCATCGAATGCTGCTTCTAGATTGTCAATAGCAGTAGAGTCCCAGCTAAAATCTGGGGGAGTAGTGAATCCTGTCTTCTGGATAGTCAAAATGACACCCCAGGTATCAACTAAAGAGGTGTTGATGCGATCAGCATAGATAGTAAGCGACCCGTAACCGCTAGGTGCCAGCTGGACGTCCTCTTCAAATGTAACATCAACATTCCAGAAACCATTGTTACCCTGGGAAGTTCGCACCATCATTACAAGCCAAGAACAAAGTCCCAGAGGTTGTTGGAGTGAAGGTTAAGGAATTGCCAACGAGAAATGCGTCTCCATCACGTCCGATCTTGCCGATGAGCGCGAAGCTGTTGACCTCTAGCTCACTTGTGAGATATGCGAGCGTTACATGCCAGTTAGTCTCAGTTGGGTGCCCTGTGGGTGTCCAACCCGTACTACCTGGCCAAGTCTGGATAGCGCTACCTGGATTAGTCGCGTCAATGGTTAGTTGATTTCCAGCGTTTATCAAGATACCTGTATCAACCCACCAACTTTGTGGCTTACCGAAATTTGATCGGTAGCCGCACACTTTCACCGTCTTCATTTTTGTGGTCATTTGATTGTATCCTCTCTGCCAAAGTGGCATATACCTACATTTAGAGGATAGCCCGAATATTCTTGAAAAGTTGAACATTTGTTCGCGCATTTGTTCAACTTTTGCATCCGCTCACGTACTGTCTTTTATTTTCAGAAGCACGATGCTCCGAGCTTGGTTAGGTTCGCGCTGTATGTACCCTGACATTTCTAGTCTATCGAGATGACGTATGACTGAACCTGTGGCAATAAAGCAACCCGCAGCGATTTCTCGCATTGTGGGTGATTTGTGATAATCGGCGTGATACATTTTTACGAATTCGTAAACCGATTCAGTTGTTGCGTTGATCTTCATTATCTCTTCTCCATGTCAATGTAACAGAATTGAAACTCATTGTACATCAAGAAGCGCTCATTTGTTCTGTTAAAATTGTGCGAGGTCGGTTTCTTTTAAGTATGTAAATCTATCGTGAAGTTAAAAAGTGAGCTGTTGAAGGAAATACTTCGGGAAACGAACAAAATCTTCTGATTTAGATTTTGCGCGGTGTCAGATAGTGATCGCCATTGAAATGGATGAGGTGATCCGGGATCTCGCTCAGCCAGACCTCGGTATCCCACGCGATCTCGGTCAGGAACTCGCAAAAAGTGGCAAAGTCCGGGAACGCGCTGACATAGATGCGACCCGTTTGGCAGGTTTGAAGCATTCTCTCCAGCTCGACGCGCCGCTTGTGTGAAACCGACCCGTGCAAGGTCACATGCAATCCGGCTTCACTTGTGATGGCTATATTCTCATCACCTCGAAGAACTGCTCGCGCTGCGCCTCATCCTCAACAATCGCTTGGGCGCTAAAAATGAGCGTCACGGTATCTGTATTGATGCTCAAGTCCTGCCGCGCGCGTTCGGTCATCGACACATCCTGAATGATCAGGATCGTGACTGAGTTCGGGTTTTCCTGTCGGGTTCGGCGTAGACTCTTGAGTGTCGCGCCAATCCGCTCAAGCACGCCCGCCTGATCGATTCCGCCTTTCACTTCGACGGCGACTTCCGGCACATCACCTCGATAAATGGCGATGTCGGGTTCGTCGGCAAAGATCAGTGTGCGTCCGTCACCGAGCGCGATGCTGGACGCGCTGGCTTCTTCCCCTGTCACGAAGCCGCGTTCCTGCAATCGGCGCAAAACGACTTCTCGTATAGCAACTTCAGCTGATGCGCCTTTGTTGTTCTGCCACGACCCCTGCGCTTGAGAACCAGCTGCCATACCTCGCCACAGGTCGAACTCACGGACGTTGATCGTTTCGTCCAGCTCGATCAGCGCGCTGATAATCCGATTGAGGTGCTTCGCGGCAGCGAGTGCCGCTGTTTCATTAGTCAGCGGTCTGCCCGACTCGTAGCTGTCCAGGTTGATCCCGATGCGCTTCATCGACTTCTGCGACACTAGAGCAAGCATTCGGTAGTAGCCCGCCGAACCGGGAACGGTTTGCAGTACGGTCGGATGTGCAAACACGATTACCGGCTTGATGCCGCGATGAATGATCTTGTTCCACGCCTGTTCAGCAATATTCAGATCGTCCCAAACCAATTCCTCACCCCGTACCGCTTCAAGCTGCTCAGCAATCTCCATTAGCTTCCATTCGTGCAGTTTCCGATGAAAGAAAGCGCTTTTGGCAAGTTGATCGAGCGTCCACGCTTCTATGAGCGCCAAATTGATTTTTCGGGGCATGGTCAGATTTTCCGCCGCCATATGTAGATGCACTTGCGGAGTTCTTCGCGCCCGTGCGCGCCCATCTGCTGGCTGCTGTTGCCCTTCCCGGTGGGTAGCACCCAGATCACCTCAACATCGAACCCCGCCTGCTCCGCGAAATCGGAAAGGATGAGATCGACCGGGATCGTCGCGCCGCTGTAGCGCACGTTGTCGTTCACCATGACAAACGGCGCGCCGGGCTTGAGCAGTCTGGCGCACTCAAAAATCACAAGCGATAGCTCGAAGAAATAGTTTCGCACCATACGAGGAATACCTGGATTATTCAGCGCCTTCGTGACGCGCTGATGCTCCAGATATGCGAGGATACTTTGCAATTCGCGCTGCCCCTCGAACGCTGCTACCGCCTGACTAAAGAGTTCAGGAGAAAATATCTGCTCAAGTCCCCGTTTGTCTTTGTTCTCAACGGTACAGGACACCATCGTCTGACGCAAACGGCGCAGTTCGGTTTCGTCCACGCCAAGCATCGCCAGTTCGAGCGCATAGGTGCGCGTGTAATCGTAACGGTTGGCATACGGCGGCGAGGTAATCAAGCCATCAAAAGAAGCGTTTTCCAGCGTGGGCAGCACATCGAGGCACGAACCTTGAACTACTTTTACGCCGCCATGCTGCTCCATCACCGGGAAAAGCGACATCATGCCGTGATGGGGTTGAAGGTCATTGCTTATTTCATTGAGCTTCGCGGCAATCGCTTCGTCGAATGTCAGAATGCGTCCTTTATTGAAAGGTTTTGCGCCCTGCCGCCGCGTCGAGCGAAAATCCCAGCGTAGATACTGCCCGTCCTTGCGCGTGAAGCTGATCTCCTCCAGCACGCACAGAGCAGCAAACCGGAGCAACCGCGCAGCAGTCGGTGCTTCCGCTTCGGTCGCAGCCATAAACCGTTCAAGCGCGGTTTGTGTCTCGTCCGGGAAGGCACCGCCCGTAATGCGGAGGTGCGGGTACGTCCAACTCCCATCCTGACCTTGCCAGGGTTGTTCCGTCTGCCAACGGTTCAGCACCGCGCGCAGTTCGCTTTCGCGCCCCTTATTCTGCTGACGCACCTCGATGATCTCGCAGCCGACCGGGAGCAGTTCAATTCCCACGCTCTCTAAGCCGCACTCGCTGGCGGTGAACAGCGTCGTTCCCGTGCCAGCGAATGGATCGAGGATCGTCCCGTGGTCGATGCCGAGTGTGTTCAGCAAATAATGAACGAGGCTTTCTGAAAAGCCCTCTTTGTATTTGAACCAGCGATAGACAGGTTTGGTTTTGTTCGCCTGAAAGCTGACAAGCTGGCGGCTCAAGCGTGGGTTTATCCTGAGCTTGTCAGCGAACCGCGCTTCAAGCGCAGTATTTCCTGTTTGAATAACATCTAACGCATTTAGCATTGCCGCTCAATTCGTTTAAATCCTATCCCTGTAATTTTACTCGACGTTTTGTCGAAACTGCTGATCAAAAACTGGAATCCTCGTCAGGTCGCGTGACTCGACTTTGATACGCTGTTAAACATCGGCATAAACATGGAGTGCCATGCGATGTTCAACCCTCGTTGTCGTATTCCTAAACCCGTTTCACTTCGATTCCGGTCGATCCCGGAATCATCCATTCAGCATCCGGAATCCCCCTACCCCAAAACTGGACGATTCCGGGTTTTCACACTACCAGCTTTGCTACGCTGGTCTCATCGTCGGTTCAACAACACGTCTACCGAGTGAAACTTTTCCTCGACCGAGTGAAAAATTGCTACAGGGTCAGTGGAAATATTTCAGACTTTCGCCGGATCGACTTTGATATGCTGTCATCAACCGTAAAACACAGGAGCGCGACCCATGCATAGACCCATCGTTTCCACCCTACCCGCCAAACAGCCGAAGCGAGCTATATCTTCGCCATCCAGCTGACCGAAGCAGAACGCGATCAGGTCGAGGCACTAGCGGCACCGTTGAAGTTGCCCGACTCGTTACTCGTTCATGGCGCGGCATTTCATCCTGGAGGCTGTGAAGCATCACAGCATAGACCGTTCTGAAGGTGATCGGATTGACGGCTGAAACACGCGAAACACAAACTCAATCGAATAGTGAGCAGCGCATGAATCTGGAAACGATCTACCGCGCGCTGCTCAAAATAGTTGCACGGTTTGAGGAAACGACGTACACTGATTCTCAGTTGCGCCAGACCGCCGAGGTGGTACTCGACGATCTGGCTGACCCGGCGAGTGCTAGTGACATCCGCAGGGCTGAGACGCATTCTACAACGCTTTCCGATTGAAAGCATCGCGTCTCGTTCCTGCATGATTCCATGCTCAGGGACGAGGCGCTTTTTGTTGGAGCAATGCTTTTCAAGGACGATGAAAAATGCCGACATATCGCAAGCCAGTGACCAAATCACTTGACCCGTATAAGACGCAGCCGCTTCCGACAAAGAAGCCGATCGCTGTGTACTACCGTCAGTCGAGCGAGGGTCAGGTTGGCAATATCTCGACTACGATGCAGACGGTCGATATGGTCGAACACCTCGTCCGCCAGGGCTGGCATCAGGACTCGGTGCTGATGATCGACAGCGATGCGGGCGTGAGCGGTACGAAGAAAATCCGCGAACGCAAGGGGCTGTCCGAGGTTTTCGATCTCATTCTGGATCAGAAGATCGGCGTGGTCGCTGCGCAGGATGTCGATCGCTTTTTCCGGGATATGGCGCAGATTGAGACCAACATTTTCATTGATGCCTGCCGCGAAAACAATGTGCTGGTCCTCACGCCATCGTTTGTCTATGACTTTGCTCACCCCTCGCAGGGACGCTATCACATCCAGATGTTCCGCGAGCAGGTGCAGCGCGCCGCCGATTTTCTTGAATATCACATCAAAGGCAGATTACTGCCTGCCCGTCACCGTCAGATGAAAAGTGGGCAATGGGGCGGATCGGTGACTTTGCTGGGCTATATGGTGGACACACGCCCGGAGCTGTCCAATGGCAATCCGAACCCTGACTATCACCGCTACACGCCGTATGAACCTCACGCCCGTGTTGTCTTGGCATGGTTCGAACTGTTCAAGCAGCATCAGGGTAATCTGAAACGCACATGGGAACACATTGAAAAGTATGGACCGTTCATTCCGGAGTTGGGGAAAGGTTCGCTGCCGCCCGGATTTGCTATCCATAGCACAATACGCACCCGATCTCGGTTTACGAGCGAACTGCTCGTACAGATGGACTCGCTGCAAAGCATCCTGTGCAACGCCACCTATATTGGGTACTGGGCATTTCAGCAGGTGGTGGTCAAGAAACATAATCACGAAGCGATTGTGCCCTATGATCTGTTCATGTGTGCCTTCAACAAGCTCTCGCCGGTTGATCTCAATGGCGATCCGAATCCCGAATACCAACCCTATCGTTCGATGACGCGCCACGATAAGAGCAAGCGCCCGATTGAACCACCTACCTATACCGGAGCGGTGTTCTCGTCCGATATTCCCGTTCTTCCCATGAAGCGCATGACGACGCAGTACAATCAGCAGTTCCCCGCTTACTACTACTACCTGCGCGACAACTACAAACAGAATTACCTCACTGCTGCGTGTGATCTGGTGGACAAAACCGTCGATGGAGTGCTTATGGAACGGCTGAAGGCGACGACGCTCGATGACGACCTCTGGCAAAGCGCATTGGAAAGCACGCAGAAAAGTACGCACAAGGAAGTTCGCCGTCTCGAAAACGCCATTCGTGCGGCTGAACGAGCGCAGGCGGCGATTGTGGATAACCTGAAAATCGTGTCGCTCCCGGAACTCATCAGGCAAATGGAGATGAGCTATGCAACGCATGGGCGGGATATTGAACGGTGGCGGCAGGAATTGACGGAACTTCAGCAGGACAATCGCCATCGTCGCGTATTGGTCGGTGCGCGTCCGGTGCTGGAGATGGTGATCGCTCGCTGGAGTGATGTGCCATGTGTTTCACGGCGGGAATTATTCGATGCGTTGGCGTTACGGATTGAAGTTTCCAAGGTGGATATGCTCTACCGCCGGATTGTCGTTTGCTGGCGCGATGGAACCGAGTCCGGTGTCATCGTCGCACAGCAACGCCCAAATATCTCGTGGTCGCCCGCCGATTTACAGCGGTTGCAGACGATGGTGGAGAACAGTGCCGATCAGGTCGATATTCTGAAAGCCTTTGCGGGCATGAAATGGCGCAGCATCCAGAACCGTTATGCCTATCGCTTTGGCAGCGGACGCTGGTTTGCAGGCTACCAGGGACAGCGCAAGTATGGACCTAACGTGCGCTGGCAGGATACCGAAGAATACCGCCAAGAGCAGTTGGCGCAAAATCCGACGAGTGGGGTATTGTCTTCACGCTTCCCGGCAAACGCATCACCGAGGCGACCGACTTCACATACTGCGGATCGCCGCCGAGCGCACTGAACAAACCGCGTAGGATGCCTGCTGCTTGCTTGCGGGTGTTCTCGTCCAATGAAAGCGGCTCATCGAGTAACCAGTAGGCGTGCAACCCACCGCCGCTGTCGATGACCGCTGAGGGCGTAGGATTGAACTCATGTAATTTCGTCAACGCCGCTGCTCGTCGTGCAGGTTCATCGTCGCAATCCATATCGACCCATAGCGCGGGCATCAGTACCGCCGCGTCTGCCTTGCCGCTTTTCGTTTGGCGTAAGCACGGCGCGAAGTAGACGCCATACCCTTCGCCGTTCAGCGCGGTGGCGCGATTAAAGGCGCTAGTGAGCGAACTTTTATCCCCGACCTTACTCCAGAACGCTTTCGCATCGCCTGTCGTTGGGTGGATGCACCGAAGTTCGATGTAAAGCTCATCCGGCGCGTTCCCGTACAGGGCGCGCAGAAAATCACTTCGCTCCGGCTTGTTGCCGGGTGCGTCAGAATGTGGGATACTCATG
>Ga0209591_10004864_pt1 | contig 15091 bp, 11 predicted proteins | sample MAT01_FD_187207 | JGI IMG/M metagenome (GOLD analysis project Ga0209591, IMG submission 187207) | Freshwater microbial communities from Lake Fryxell liftoff mats and glacier meltwater in Antarctica - MAT-01 (SPAdes) (version 2) | ecosystem: Environmental > Aquatic > Freshwater > Ice > Liftoff... | reverse complement strand
ACCCTCGCTGTAAAAGAGCGTTGACCCATCACTGGCTCTTCGTATACTTAGTTACAGTCTTGTAAAACTATGGTGGTATGTGTGCGTAAATAAATCTTACTAACTCTAGTGTGTCTATTATCTATTTAATCATTCTCTTATGACTAATCCTACAATCCTGAGCATTTCAAAGAAGGCAAGTAATCTTTTAAAGTTTTCTTTTTTAACACTCATTGTTCTTAACTTCTTTGCTTTTAATGGCAATGAAGTTCTTTCTGTTAAAAAAGCTGAAGCTATTACTCAAATTCCAACTGTAAGCAACACTTGTATTGTTCCAACTGTAGGACCTAAGATTACCAGCTACGGCAACCCTTTTGGAGGAGAGTTCACTCTTCAACAAGTATTGAATAATAATGGGTATGCTATCAATACAACATCTGACGATACGGGAATTATGGAGTGGCCAGTCCCAGCAGGAACCATTTCAGTCGATTTCGTTTCAAAATATATAAATAACATTTCTGGAAAACATCAAGCCTTCGGATATTATACCAATGGAAATATCGGTTCATTCGTGCCTCTTTGGAAGAGCTCTGCAGCCCACAGTGCCCTTGCACCTGTGCTCGCTTCAAGCACCCCCTTTGTCTTTAGCATTCCTACTGCGGGTGTTACGAGTATTGGTTTTGCAATAGACAGTCAGAATGGATCAACTCATAATCTTTTTGCCACGAATCCATCTCTCAATACACTAAACGAAGACCATGTAGTTGTTTTTAATCCATCTACTAATAAATACGTTCTAGGATTCGAAGATTTGCTATTTACGCCTGTTGGTAATTCAGACAAGGATTATCAGGATGTTGTCGTAGAAATCAATGTCACTGGTTGTCAGCAACTAGCTACTGAGTGTGTTGCAGGAGTTAATCTTGTTAAAAATGGAGGATTTGAAGCTCCTGTTGTTACCAAAGCTCAAGGTTGGGATGTTTTTGCCAACGGTACAATCGGACTTGATTGGATTGTACATTGGATGCCGTCAGTAACTGGAGCTCCCGTCCTTGGAAATATTGAAATTCAAAATAATATTTTAGGTTGGTTTGCTAAGGGGGGCACTCAATACGCTGAGCTCGACTCTGATTGGGATTCAGCTATAAACACCGAAGGGGCTTCCACTGTGATTTCTCAGAATATAGCTACGATTCCTGGAAGAACTTATAACCTCAAATATTCTTTTTCTGCGCGACCTGATACAGGCAGTGCTGATAATATGATGGATATTCTGTGGGGTGGAACTGTTGCTTCTTCAACATCTGCAACGGGTATTGGCTTCGGCACAAATATCTGGAAGGACTATTCAATGAATGTTACGGCCACCTCAACTCTCACCACCCTTTCGTTCGCAGACAAAGGACCTGCAAACTCTCTCGGAGTCTTTCTTGATGATGTCAGCTTGACCTGCGACACCTGTGTAACTAAAAGTGGTTTTATCGTAAGTGATATTGAAACATCTGTAAGTGGAGAAACTCTTGTTCCAGCAACAATACTTTCACCTATCCACTCAGCGTGGACAGCAGACGTCGACGGTGCATCGACAAGCGCAAAATGGATTTGGTCAAGTAATCCAGTAAACGCAGAAGATACGACCGCGGATGCTACAAGAACATTTACTCGAACCTTCTCTATTGTTGGAGCTCCTGCAACAGGACAAATTACTCTTGCTGCGGATAACTTCTATAAAGTTTGGGTAAATGGAAACCTTGTTGGTCAAGATAACTCTGAAGATAATTACTCATCTGCAGGTCAAGATGCTTATACAATATCGAATCTCGTAGCGGGCACAAATACCCTTACTATTGAGGTAACAAACCTTGCGTTAGCCGGAAGTAATCCTGAATCAAACCCAGCAGGACTCTTGTACAGCCTCGTGTGGTCTTCAAAGGATTGTTCTAATGGAGATGAAGAAACTGAAAATCCAGGAACTTCTGTTATCCGAGTTCAAAAGTTTGTTGATGGGAACATCGCAACAACTGGTGAGTTTAATGTAAACGCTACTCTTTCATGGGGATGGCCTAGTGCAGGAAACTTTGTAGGAGGACTTACTCCACTAAGTGCTACTAGTTCTTATACAACTCAAACAGTAGCCCTAACAAACAGTATCAATACAGCAACACTTGCTGAAGTAACAGGAGGAAATAGCAATGTCATTCCATTTGAGCAAAAGTGTGTGGCTGGTAAGTATCGTGTGGTTGGATATTCAATCGGCGCTTCGTTTGCAGCAGCGCAAGCAGCTTCTACAACCCCAGGTCATGCTTTGGTTCTTCCGAATAACTTTAGCACTGATCAGTACGTCATCGTTCACAACGAAACCTGTCCTGATGACAATGGTGGAGGAAACGGACCGGATCTATCTACTGTCACTATGTGTAAATATGACAGAGGAAATAATGACGCACCGCTTTCTAATTGGACACTTACTCTTCTTGGTTCAAAGCTACAAACTGTAGTGGTAAATCCAGATGGCGTTAATTACCCATCAAATTCTTTACTAGCAGGTAACTATGTTCTTATTAGTAACGGTTCATACGTATATAGAAATGATGCAAACGCATCGACGTCTGACACAGCGTTCTCTTACCGATTATCTGGCGATGCGGTGTATGGTGGCGCGTATGCTCCATGGGCACGAGTATTTGATTTCCCAAATCCGGTTAAAGGCTACTTAGGTGTAATGGTTAACGGTGTGGCAACTGATTGGGGCTCTGTGTTTAATCCAGCTCACGTCTATACTCACGCAACCACAACTGGAGCAGTAGGACCTTTCAACTTCTCTATTCTCGATGATAACTATTCCGACAATAGTGGCTCTCTATCAGTAGATATTTATAGGAGCTTTAGTGGTGTTACAAATGACAACGGATGTGTCGTGTTCACAGATGTTCCGTATGGCGAGTACACTGCAGATGAAATCCTCAAAGAAGGATGGGTCAAGGTTATTGGCACAGGCGTTGTGAAGGTTGATGTACCAACAGAAACATTCAATATCTATAACCGAGTGCAAAGCGATGGAGGAACAGGGGGAATTGGAGGAGGTGGAGGTGAATCTGACACTCCTTCAAATGGACCTACAAGCTCAAGTGGTGGAAGAAGTGGAGGAGGTAGTTCATTTAGAAGTGTCGTACCAGTTGTACTTGGCGCTTCAACTACGGGTACTCCTGAAGGACAGATTCTCGGTGCGTCGATTGGACTTCCTAACACAGGAACAGGCCCTATCGATACCAGCAATCCAAACGCACTATACGCAACACTCGTGCTCCTTGTCGGCATCGTGCTTCTCGGAACTACCAACTACACATTCTTACAAAAAAAGAGTAACTAATAATTAGCAACAAAATAGCAGCTCAAAGAGCTGCTATTTTGTATAGTCACATGCTTTCTGAACCAGAAAACAAAGAACCAACAAAGCCCACAAGAACGAGAAAAGCTCGAGCAGTACCTATTCGTATTGTAAAAACTCCTAAAAAACCAAGGAAGCTAACAGTAATCAAAGAAAAAAAAGTAAACTCTAAAACTTCAAACTTAGTAACCAAAAATCCTGCCCTCGAGACATCATTAGATTTGCCTGCCGCAGCTTTTGAAGCCGTGGTCGCTCGCGAGAAAAAACAAGCAAGAAGTATCAACAAGTATCTGGTACTGTTTCTGCTCAATGCCTCAATCATTACCATGGTCGGCATTGTCTTCTGGTCTTTTTATTCAAGGCCAGCAGAGCGTGTGGCAGCAATCAGCATGCCCACAATCGACAGGAAAGTGGTCACAGGAGAAGTATCTTCTTCAAGTCCTCGTACGCTTTCGATACCAAGTGTTGGCATCGAAGCTCGCGTAACGCAGGTCGGCCTTACAAAGGAGGGCAATATGGGTGTACCCGAATCGTTTGATGATGTCGGGTGGTTCAAACACGGACCAGTCCCGGGTCAGATAGGTAACGCCGTCATGGATGGACACCTTGACGATGGAAAAGGTAACCCGGGAGTGTTTTATAATCTTGATAATGTGAGAATGGGGGACTTTGTCTACGTCAGTAACGATAATGGAGAAACCGTGCAGTTTAGGGTCACGCGAGTGCAATTGATAGATTATAATACTACCGTGACAACTGAAATTTTTGGAGAAACCGATGGACAGCATCTTAATCTGATTACCTGTGACGGAACCTGGATTCCTGAAAAGAAAACCTACAGTGACCGCCTCGTAGTATTTACTGAAAGGGTGATAAATTGATGCAGTTGCTAGTGACTAGTTTCTAGTAACGAGGAGTGAATGCTAGAATGAATAAGTTCATTTGAAACTCGCATTTGTAACTATAATTTTAATGAAAAAGTTTGTGAAAAAATATTTTATCCCGAACGAGGGAAACGAATTCAAGCCTCACATCATCCGAAAGTCATCACTCGCGGTGCTTTCATTTCTCACACTCTTCATCTTTTTTGCTGGAATTATAAATATAGGAATAATTAGAAATACAGATCTTTTAAGTGCAGTTATTAGCCGTACGGTCATTGATCTTACAAACACAAATCGAGGGAAGGGGGCATTAGCTGTTCTTACCCCAAACCCAATTCTAGAGCGTGCTGCTCAGGAAAAGGCAGATGATATGGCTGAAAAGGGATATTTTGCCCACACAAGCCCTGAAGGGAAGACCCCGTGGCATTGGTTCAAAAGTGCTGGATATGCCTATATGTACGCGGGAGAAAATCTTGCGGTGAACTTTACGGATTCAAATGAAGTTGATAGGGCGTGGATGAATTCACCAGGACACCGGGCAAATATATTGAACGGTAAGTTTACAGAAATTGGCGTTGCCACTGCAGAGGGGGTGTATCAAGGCAGACAAACCACTTTTGTCGTACAGATGTTCGGAAAGCCTGTCCCTGCAGTAGATGTTCCAGTTAAAAAATCGGCAGTTGCGCCAGTAAAACCCTTTGCAAGCACAACCAATCTTAATGCAACCACTACAATCCTTGGAGCCTCGGATCCTGCCTCCGCAACCACAAGTATTGCTATATCTAATATACCACCGACAAGTGCGACAACAACTCAGACGCTCGTGCTTGGGCAGGCGTTTACAGAAGGGGAAGAGACAAGAAGCCTAATCGCAAACCCCCAGCTCGTAAGCGACGAAACCACGCAAAATATCGCGCAAAAACCTACTTTCATTGAAAGGACATTAGCTACACCCAAAAAAACAGTTAGCGTTTTGTATTTGGCGCTCGCTGGATTCATTATTCTTTCTCTCCTCCTTGCAATCGGCATTGAATTCAAGAAACAGCATCCAAAAAATGTCCTTGCTGGCACCATCCTCCTCTTCGTCATCGTTCTTTTGATGGTTTTCTATCGCTCCATACTTTTTGGACAAGTGATAGTTTTGTAAAAACAGTTTTAAGCCTGCATTGTCATCAGGTAGGTTGTTAGTGTTAAGCAAATCACCCGAAGGCTTCGCCTTCGGGTGATTTTGTATTTTACTTAAAACTAACAACTTAAAACTAAAAACTGTCCCTACTTTGTATGAATATGCATATAGATGTCTTCGAGGGCGCGGACCGCGTCACCTGCAGCGATATTGTTTTGGTGATAGAGCGTATCGGTGCAATCTCCCGCAGCCCAGATGCCGATAGTGTTGGTGGCTTGGGTTCTTGGATTGGTAATGATTTGTCCATAGTTGTTGAGCTCAACAACATTTTTTACGTACTCAGTTGAAGGAATAAGACCTATCTCAACGAAAACACCCGTGACGGGTAAGGTAATGATTTCTCCTGAAGTTGAATTCTTGTACTCAATACCATTAACAAACTTCTCTCCCGTAACTGAAATAAGTTCAGCATTTTGTATGGATCTCATGTTCGGGTTAGAAAGTACTTTTTCGACCGTGATTGGGTCAGCCCGATAGTTTGTACCACGGTTGAGCATCGTAACAGACTTGCAGTATGCGAGAAGTTGGGCCGCGCTCTCAAAAGCCGCATTTCCTCCACCGATTACTGCTACATCTTGGTCAGCAAAGAGAGGGCCGTCACAGGATGCGCAATAAGTGATACCTTTATGCTCAAACTCTTCTGCACCGTGGATTTCAAGCTTCCTGCGGGTACTTCCGGTAGCGATAAGGATTGTTTTGGCAGTATATTCGGACTTATTTGTTTTGATAGAAAATCCATCACCCTTTTTAGTGATTGTTTCAATACGCTCATCTGCGTGAATGTCTACGATATCTCCCGCGTACGCTTCAAGGTGCTTCTGTAAATCAATCGCAAGTTGTGGGCCAGAAAGAGAGACAGTTCCTATCCAATTTTGAATACCTTCAGAGACGGTGCTCTGTCCTCCCCATGTTTCAGTTATGAAAATTGTTTTCAGTCGCTTTCGTGATGCATACACTCCGGCAGCAACACCAGCAGGTCCTCCTCCAAGAATGGCTAAATCGTACATAAGGTAGTTGTTAGTTGCTAGTAACTAGTTGCTAGAGAATACAAATAACAACTCAGTGGGTATAGGATAGCAAAAATAGGGGAGGAGGGGAACCCGCTTCGCCAAAGCTCAGCGAGACGAGTAAGGAAGAATAAGAGGAATAGGAATACAAGAATAAAGAATAGAGAATGGGGAGGGGTTTTTCCAAGGGTCACCCTAGTTGCGAAGAAATACATAGGTCGGACCTTGGTAAATTCAGAATAAAGAGTAGAGAATAAAGAATAAAGAATAGAGAATGCCCCCATACCAAGGAGACTCGTTGGTATGGGGGCATATTCCTACCCAATACGCAAAAACAGCTCGGGTAAGCTGTTTTTAGTTACATTTGGATAGTTGCCAGCATCTAGTGACTAGCTACTATTTTAGTTTAGAGCGGCGCAAGAATGCAGGTACTGCGCCCCAATCGTCATCATCTCCATCATCAACTAATGGCTTCGCCTGAGTCGGCTCTGTCCGTGTAATCATGGGAGCAGGAGCTTGATCTTCTTTTGGTTCTTTCGGAGCTGAGAAACTAGGCATGCTGTTGTAAATTTTCCCCTTTTTCTCGTCAGAATTATTGCTCATACCACTGTTGATTGTCTGCGATGCATCTTGCTGGAATAAGTTCTTTTTTACGAGAGTTTCAGGGAATCCTGAGGCTATGACAGTAATCTTGATTTCGCCCTTCTTGAGCTTCTCATCACGAACGGTTCCGAAGATAATGCGAGCGTTAGGATCGACAGACTCAGTAATGACTTTTGCTGCGTCTTGAATTTCAAACATAGTAAGGTCATCTTGACCAGCGATAGAGAAGAGAACTCCCTTTGCTCCAGAAATAGAAACTTCGAGGAGTGGGGAATTGATAGCTGACCTTGCAGCTTCTTCCGCACGCTTTTCCCCTGATGCATATCCGATTCCCATAAGGGCTGGGCCTGCATTTTCCATGACTGCTCGAATATCAGCAAAGTCTATGTTGATGAATCCAGGGGTCGTAACGAGGTCTGAGATTCCTTCTACGGCACGGCGGAGAATGTCGTCACACATTGCGAAAGCATTTTTTGCTGTAGTGTCTTTGTCGATAGTTGCGAGGAGGCGATCGTTTGGAATAATAATGATTGCGTCAACTGATTGCTTGAGCTCATCGATTCCTTGTTCTGCAATGCGCATACGTTGCAACCCTTCAAAGAAGAATGGCTTTGAGACTACCGCAACGGTCAGACAGCCTGCTTCTTTTGCAGTACGTGCTACCGCAGGAGCGGCACCGGTACCGGTGCCTCCTCCCATTCCGCATGCTATAAAAACCATATCAGCACCCTTGATTGCTTCTTGGATTTCTTCTTTTGTTTCTTCCGCAGCGCGTTTTCCGAGTTCTGGATTCATTCCAGTACCAAGCCCTCTGGTAAGGTTTTTACCAATGTGAATTTTCTTTTTTGCTAATGAGTGATGAAGGTCTTGAGCGTCAGTGTTTATTGCGATGAAATCAACCCCATGAACCTTAGAGCTGACCATGTGATTAACCGCATTATTACCGGATCCTCCGACACCGATTACCTTTATTCGAGCAAATGTTTCAACTTCTGGTTTGACTTGTGGCATATGTAGTGTTTAGGACTTAACTAAGAGGTACAGCCATAATAACAGAGGGCACAAAAAAGAAAAGCACCTTGACGATGCCTTTAATGTGTATCTAAATATGCTTATGCTTTAAGGTAAAAATGGACGCATCCACTTTTTAATATTTTTAATAACGTCTCTTAGGATATTTCTAGAACCATTGATGATGACTCCGTCTCTGCTAGATTCGTCTTCGCTCCATCCCCACATACAAAGACCGAGCGCAACAGCGAATAGTGCATCTTTTATTTTACCTTTTTCTTTTTCTGGAAAATTAATATGAGCAATACGTGAAGGGAGCTTTAAGGAAGATTTTGCAAAATCTTCAAGAGTAGCAAGGCTTGAACCGCCACCCGTAATAATTATTCCAGCAGGAAGAAGACCGTTTTTGCCAATCTTTTTTAAATGGGCGTCGATAAGTTCAAACATGTCAGAAAGTCTTGCAGAAACAATCTCCTCTAATTTCTTTTTGGGATAGTTTCCACTCGTTATGCTCCCTTTTTTAATATTTTCCGCTTCTTCTAGTGGGATACGAAGTCCGAGCGCAATGTCGTTGGTGATATCAGTAGAGCCGATAGGGAATATTTCAAGAGAGACGGGTTTGTTATCTTCAAACACAACGATAGATACTGTCTCTGCCCCGATGTTAGCTAAGACACATCCTGCGATTCGCTGAGCTTTCGTGAGGGTAACGAAACTTGCCGCAATGGGAGCCGCAACGATATCAATAACCTCAACTCCTGCATCCTCGACGGCTTCAACAAGATCTTTCAAATGATGCTCAAGACAGCTTACAAAAAGTGCTTTGACTTCAAGCTTCACTCCTTTCATTCCGATTGGGTGATTTCCGAGAACGTCTCGTCCATCCACACGATACTTCACAGGGATTTCATAAATAATTCTCCTATTTTGAGAGAGTGCAGGTGGAATATCCTGACGGGCTGCTTCGAGCGCTTTTTCTGCATCAAGTTCATTGATTTCGGTGTCTCCACGAGAGGTGATTGCAGATCCAGTTGAGAGTATTCCTGAAAGCCCAATACCTCCAACCGAAACATACGCTCTAGTAATATCAATCCCAGAAGTTTTTTGGGCCTGACTGAGGGCAATTTTAAGACCGCGAGTTACTTCTGCAGAATTGACGATGTATCCGTGACGCAAACCTTTTGAATCAGTAAAGCCGGTACCGAGAATTTTTGGATTAAGCCTATCGCCTTCACGCAATTGCTCGGCAACCACTACTTTGATCTGGTAGGTTCCGATGTCTATTCCAACTGCAATGTTTCTGGACATAAAAAATAACTGAAAAGTGAATGACCTAATAACCGTAAAACAAATTACTGCAACGTAAGAACAGTATACAATACTATTCTTAATTTCGTCAGAATAGCGTTATGAGAGTTTAAATTTCTTTACAAATTTTTCCTCTTGTTCCTCCATTCTACTACCGTGGCCCATTCCTTTCAAATGAAGCAATCCGTGGATAAATAAAAATCCAACGAAATCTTCATATGTTTTATCAAAATTATGTGCTTCTCGCTCAGCCCTTCGAAGGTTCAAAAAAATTTCCCCTTCATTTTTTGAAAGTGGAAATGAAAGCACGTTAGCACTCTTGTCTTTCTCTCGATAAATGCGGTTTAAGGTTCGGGACCGTTTGTCTCCAATAAATACTACTGAGAGTTCATAGTCCACACCAAGGATATCATTTTTTATATTAACAAAAGGCAAGCGGGGATGCTTGCCTTTTGTGGTATTTTGAGTAGAAAAATTATCGGCGCTTTCTTTTGGCATCAGGGATAATCTTGCCAAGTCGCAGAAGTGTCTCTATCTCGCCTTTTCGCTTAATTTTCTTTAAGGTCTTCTTCTTTTTAACACTGCTAGACATTACACGCTCAGCATATCGAATAGAGCGTACACGAGGCAAGATACCTGCTCCTTGGACACGCTTGGTAAAACGGCGTAGTAATGAGAGGCCGTTTTCGCTATTCCCGCGCTGTACTTCAACGTTTATCATAGGGAGTCATAGTATCAAGTATAGCCTAGAGATGCAAGGGCACTTTAGGCTAAACAAGAAGAATAGAAAAGAATAGCTTGGAATGGGATTGATCGCCCCCCTGTTCTTATTCCTGTTACTCGCTTTAATTCCCCTCATTCTTCCTCTAGTTACTTGAGCTTCTTCAGGTATTGAACAAGGTCCTTCAGGTGGACGCTTTCCTGAACCCTCGTATCAGCGTCGCGAACAACAACGCACTCTTCAATGGCTTCTTTCTGGCCGATAAGGAGCATGTACGGGAGTTTCATGTTTTCAGCAGATGTAAGCTGGCTTTGAAGTTTGTCTTTCGCAAGTGAATGAGCAACGAAAATATGGGCTTTTCTAAGACACTCTAGAGCTTTGAGTGTCTTAATCTTTGCGGTGAATGAGAGCTGTATCATATAAAACTTGATCTTTGGAATTCCTTTTGTGAGAATTCCTTTTTCTTTCTTTTTGAAAGAGATAGTGGCTCCAATTGCAGGGATTTCTTTTTTGAACCCAATCTTTTTTGCAAGTCGAGAATAGTGATATCCTTGAGCTAAGATTTTGTCGCCATATTCACCACCTCTGATTTCAAATACTGTGTGAGAGCAAAACGTCGGAGAGCCAATAAGTTTAGGATTAATAGAATAAGGAATATCAAAAGATTCAATATACTCAACTACTTCTTTAAAGTGATTCCGAGAAGATTCAGAAAGGAAACTCATTGATTTTGGAGTCTCACCTGGAAGTTTTTCATTTTTGGTTTCTTCACTTCTAACAATTTCGAATATATCTTTCTTCACCGCTTTACGCATCTCAGCGCTAAAGTTGTTCATATTCTTACGTACGAAGGTTCCAATCATTTTTTCAAAATCTGAGATTGATTCTTTATCGCCGAGGCTGTTGAGGGTGATAGAAAGATTTTTGAATCCTTCATCAGTCAAGATTGAGAGGGCGGTGCGAATCAAAAGCGCTTCTGCAGAGCTATTTGTGAGCCCCAATATTTCAAGACCTAAACTGTAATCAGTGCTTTTTTTATGGTCACCTCCAGGAAAAGGTTTTTTGAATGCAACGAGGATTGGGGGGGGGAGAGATTCCCATTTCCAATCAACATAAGTCCTTAGTATTGCCGCCTTTTCAATAACATCGAAGACAAAAGGAAAATGCAGTTTTGTGGTGGGGTGGTCAGCTAAAGGGTCCTTAATTGTTTTTTGCTTTGCGATGTCTTCTTTCTCGATACGAGGAGTTTCGATTGGAGTAAATCCAAAGTAAGCTGCAGTCAAAAGAGGTGCGTCGAATTCCTTCAAAGAAAAACTTTTATCTAGTTTCTTTTTCTGTGCTTGTGTCTTTGGAATTATCTCTTTTTGCATATTACTGTGCCATCAATTGACTTCGTTCATCTCCTGGAAAAATTCCAGCAGTACTTACTGGAAACAGACGGATAAGGGGGCGTCCAATGATATCTTCTGAAGGCATTGGTCCCCAGATTCTTGAGTCAGCGCTTCCAGCCCTGTTGTCCCCGAGAACAAAATATTCATTACTATCTAAAATCATTTGAAACGAATCGGTCTTACTGTGGACAATGTAGGGCTCATCCAAAGTAAATCCTTTTGGGTGAGCGTTATTTTTTATACTCACTACTCCATCTTTAATCGAAACAGTTTCTCCAGGAAGTCCAATAACTCTCTTGATGAAATACTTTGAAGTGTCTTTCGGGTACTTAAAGATAAGGACTGAACCACGCTCTGGAGGGGTGAATCGGTAGGAAAGTTGATCAACAATCAAATACTGACCATTTTCAAAAGTGGGATCCATTGATGCACCATTTACTACGAACGGTTGTGCAATAAAGATACGAAACGGAATGACGATGACGACAGCGATGATGGTAAATTCAACCAGTTCTCGAATAAACGACTTCTCTTGCGATGATTTTTTTGAGGGAGGAATAGCAGAAGAAATAGGAGCTCCTGAAATATTTTTTTCTTGATCGAAATTATTCATGGATTTTTACTGCGTACATTGTAGTTCAGAACAGTGTTTGACAGCAAGGGGAAATGTAGGTTATAGCAGAAAATAGTGTTAAGTTTTAAGTAAATATAGTTTTAAGAAGATGCGATACATAATTATAAATGCAATTTACTAATAATTTAAAACTAGCTTCGCGTAGCTAGTTTTTGTTACAATGCTATGTATGTATTATATTGTCGGACTTGGAAATCCAGGAGAAGAATATGCTGATACTCGCCACAACACGGGTAGAATTGTGCTTTCAACATTTATAAAAGACTCCATTGATGGAGATTTGGTGGTTTCTAAAAAGTACAAAGCCCTTGTAGGGGAGGGAAAGATTGGTAAAGAAAAGTTCACGGTACTCTTTCCTGAAACGTATATGAATAAGTCGGGTACCAGCTTGCCGTCGCTGGTCAGTAGTATTAAAAAAGCACACAACCTCATCGTCGTTTACGACGATCTTGATTTACCTATCGGAAAAATAAAAATATCATTCAATCGAGGTTCTGGCGGACATCGAGGGATAGAATCAATCGTTAAAAGTATAAAGACCCGAGAGTTTATCCGTATCAGAATTGGTATAAGTCCCGTAACGCCATCCGGAAAGCTAAAAAAGCCACAGGGAGAACAAGCTGTAGAAAAGCTAATTCTCAGTAATTTTTCAAGCAAAGAAGAAGAGATTCTTAAAAAAACTAAAAAAGAAGTCAATGGCGCTCTCGAACTCATTCTTACTGAGGGATATGAGGCGGGGATGACAAAGTTCAACTAGAGACCTGCACAAAATTGTTTTATAATCAAAAACCCGCGGCCTTCCGGCCGCGGGTTTTTGAATTTTTGATTGCTAGCAACTAGTGACTAGTATCTAGAAACTAACTTTCTACTTCTTCTCAATATATGAGAGAGCCATCTTCTGTTCCTTTGGATCAAACAGAGTGATCTTGAAGTCGTAGGTTCGTCCAAGCTCGAGTTTTTCGCGAAGTTTTTCTTCACTACCAAACTCTGAGATGTGCACAAGTCCAGCAACTCCTTCTTCGATAGAAGCGAGTGCCCCGTGTTTGTTAAACTTGATCACAACTCCGTTCACCTCGTCGTCTTTCTTATATTTCTTAGATGCACTGACCCAAGGATTTTCCTTGAGGGCTTTGATTGAAAGAGAAACCTTCCCATCTTTGATGTCGATAATCTTTACCTTCACTTTGTCAGCTACCTTGTAGAGGGTTCGTGGATTTTCAACGAGCGCCCAGTCAATTTCTGAGATGTGCACGAGTCCTTCAAGGCCTTCTTCAATCTTGACGAAGACTCCAAAATCTACAATTCCAGTAACTTCTCCATCAAGTTCATCTCCAAGAGTATATTTGTCTACCATTAAACCTTTATCTTTACTTTCCTGACTCTTTTCAGAGAAGATAAGCTTTCCTTCCTTAGGGATAGCCGCAATAATAGCTACGGTAATGCGAGTGTTAACAAGCTTTCTGAGCTCATCGAGAATCTTATCCTTGTCTCCATCAGCGATGCGAGGATAATGCTCTGCTTTGAGTTGGGAAGCTGGCAAAAATCCTTGAATTCCTTGCCATGAAAGAATAAGTCCTCCTTTGTTTGCATCAGTGACCAAGATATCGAATGTTTTCTTGTCGCGGATTGCATCTTCTGCTTCACTCCAGATAATTGCCTGGCGCGCTTCTTTCAAAGAGATTTCGATATACCCTTCTTTGTTGTCTAAAGCTATAACCTTACCAGCAACAGTGTCTCCGATATTTACCTTTCGGATAATATCGCGAGCGTTGAGATATTCTCGTCCATAGATGATACCGGTTCCAAACGGAGGCAAGTCAATATAGACAGAACCTTTGTCTATCGCAATAACAGTTCCTTCAATTAAATCTTCAACAGATGGGGGTGTAGGGGAGTCCGTAAGGAGCTTTGCCATCTGGCTATCTTTTTTTGAGGCCTTCTCTTTAGGTTCTTCCTCTTCGTCGTCTTCGAGTACTACCTTCTTTTCTTTTGTCATGAATTATTGTTGCACTGGGTTCCCGTATCGCCGTAACTGAATTTCTCTTAGGGGAGGTTACCAAGGCACTTATAATGGATAATTCTTTTTTACAGATGTAACAGTGTAAAAGAGAAGCCGGATTCTACTAAAAAAACAAGGGAAAGGCAAGGGGGGAAGAATGAACCCGCTTCGCCGGAGCTCAGCGAGGCGAGTAAGAAGAATAAGGGGAATAAGAAGAAGAGCGAATAAGAATAAAGAATGGGGAATAGACCGGCTTACCAAGGAGACTCCTTGGTAGTGATAGTGGGTTGGGATTTGGGACTAAGACGATGTAAAATTTTTAAAAAGAAAACACCGAGCTTGCGCAAGGTGTTGGGTTGTTCGGGTGCCCACCCTTGTGGTGGGCACCCGAACAGTGTTGTTATTTGCAGAAGTTACTGATTTGTTTAAGCTCGGGCATTAGACTCGTCTGCAAGAGTCAGTGCTTCCACTTCAGTGGGAAACCTTACCATGTCCGAGCTATCCGGAGTGCGGTCGAACCACCATATCCTCCAGTAATATGTGTAAAGTGCATCACAATCGCCGCTAAGCCCATGGTTTACGTTAGGGTAGCTTCAAACGATCGTTTATACATTATAGCACCTTTGAGTTATATTGTCAAGCGATTGATGATGATTTCTATGTATATAGCCAAAATATGGCTTAGAATTAAGAACGAATAAGAATAAAGAATGGGGAATAGGCCAGACTACCAAGGAGACTCCTTGGTAGGTTTAAGTTCAATAAATCATTTTATTATTAAAAATAAACCCCCCTCGAGACATCAAGTCTTGAGGGGGGTGTTTTATGTGACTCGGTCTACTAACGAGGCCGTGCCCGTGGCTGTTTTTGTGTGGCGTTCATACATCCCCCATTCGTCGCGGATTTCAGAATCAGGAGATGTGCGCACATCTATCTGTTTTTGAAACCTAAACAATGGCGTTAGTAGAAGCACACAA
>Ga0209591_10004863_pt1 | contig 15092 bp, 16 predicted proteins | sample MAT01_FD_187207 | JGI IMG/M metagenome (GOLD analysis project Ga0209591, IMG submission 187207) | Freshwater microbial communities from Lake Fryxell liftoff mats and glacier meltwater in Antarctica - MAT-01 (SPAdes) (version 2) | ecosystem: Environmental > Aquatic > Freshwater > Ice > Liftoff... | reverse complement strand
GTGTCCGAGGGGGGACTTGAACCCCCACACCCGTTAAAGGGTACTAGCACCTCAAGCTAGCGCGTCTGCCATTCCGCCACTCGGACCTGCCGCGCTGTACGCGGCGTGACGGTGCCGAGAATAGCCGATCCGCTGCCGGCCCCCGTCACGGGACCCGCGGTGGTAGGAAGATCGGCGTGCCCCGCCCCGCTGAGAGCCTCACCGCCGAGGACGAGGTCGTCGAGCTGTGCTCCGAGCTCATCCGCATCGACACCACCAACACCGGCGACCCCGAGACCGTCACCGGCGAGCGGGAGGCCGCGGAGTACGTCGCGGCCAAGCTGACCGAGGTCGGGTACGAGGTCGAGGTGGTCGAGTCGGGGGCGCCCCGGCGCGACAACGTGATCTGCCGGCTCAAGGGTGCCGACCCGTCGCGGGGGGCGCTGCTCGTACACGGCCATCTCGACGTCGTACCGGCCGATCCGAGCGAGTGGTCGGTCCATCCGTTCTCCGGAGCGGTGCAGGACGGATACGTGTGGGGCCGCGGCGCGGTGGACATGAAGGACATGGTCGCGATGACGCTGGCGGTCGCCCGCCGATTCGCCCGCGACGGGGTGGTGCCGCCGCGGGACATCGTGTTCGCGTTCCTCGCCGACGAGGAGGCGGGCGGCAGGTACGGCGCGGGGTGGCTCGTGCAGAACCGGCCCGACCTGTTCGAGGGGTGCACGGAGGCGGTCGGGGAGGTCGGCGGGTTCTCGCTGACCTTCGCCGAGGACCGGCGCGTGTACCTGATCGAGACCGCGGAGAAGGGCATCGCGTGGATGCGGCTGCGGGCCCGCGGCCGCCCCGGCCACGGGTCGTTCCTGCACGAGGACAACGCCGTGACCAAGGTGGCCGAGGCCGTCGCGCGGCTGGGCAACCACACGTTCCCCCTGACGATCACCGATACCGTGCGCCTGTTCCTGGAGCAGATGTCGCAGCTCACGGGCCTGGAATTCCCCGAGGACGACCTGGAGGGCGCGCTGGCCAAGCTCGGGCCGCTGTCGCGGATCGTCGGCGCCACCGTGCGCGACACCGCGAACCCGACCATGCTCAGCGCCGGCTACAAGGCCAACGTCATCCCGTCGACGGCCGAGGCCGTGGTGGACTGCCGGATCCTGCCCGGGCGCCAGGACGCGTTCCTGCGGGAGGTCGACGAGCTGCTCGGTCCGGACGTCACGCGCGAGTGGGTGACGCACCTGCCGCCCGTCGAGACGCCGTTCGGGGGGCCGCTCACCGATGCGATGGCCGCCGCACTCCGCAGCGCGGACCCGACCGCCGTCACGGTGCCCTACATGCTCTCGGGCGGCACCGACGCCAAGTCCTTCGCCGAGCTGGGCATGAGGTGCTACGGCTTCGCGCCGTTGCGGTTGCCGCCGGACCTGGACTTCGCGTCGCTGTTCCACGGCATCGACGAGCGCGTGCCCGTCGACTCGTTGACGTTCGGCGCCCGCGTGCTCGACACGTTCCTGCGCTCCGCCTGACCCCGTACCGCGACGAGAAGGAGCTGGACCGCGTGGACCTGTCAGGGAAGGCCGCCCTCGTCACCGGGGGTGCGTCCGGGATCGGGGCCGCTGCCGTGCGGCGGCTCGCGGCCGCGGGTGCCTCGGTCGCCGTCGCCGACCGGGACGAGGCCGGCGCACGCGCGCTCGCCCGGGAGGTCGGGGGGCTCGCGCTGCCGGGGGACGCCTCGGACCCCGACACCATGACGGCGGCGGTCACGGCCACCGAGACGGAGTTCGGCCGGCTCGACGTCGTGCTGCTCAACGCGGGGATCGCCTCGGGGCAGTCGGGCGTCGAGAACCTCGACGTGGCCGGGTACCGCGCGGTCATGGGCGTCAACGTCGACCACGTCGTGTTCGGGCTCACGGCGGCCGTGCCCGCGCTGCGCCGCGCCGGCGGGGGCCACATCGTGGTGACGGCGTCGCTGGCCGGTCTCGTCGCGATGCCCGGTGACGCGCTCTACGCGCTGACCAAGCACGCCGTCGTCGGGTACGTCCGCTCGGCCGCCCCGACGCTGATGGCGGACGGCATCCGCGTCAACGCCGTGTGCCCCGGATTCGCCGACACCCCGTTGATCGCGCACGCCAAGGAGCAGTTCGGCGACTTCCCGCTGCTCGCCGCGGACGACGTCGCCGACGCCATCGAGGTGATCCTGGACCGCGGCGAGCCGGGGGAGTGCTGGTTCGTCCAGCCCGGCCGCGACACGGCGCCCTACGGGTTCCGCGGCGTGCCGGGTGCCGGCGGTGCCACGGCCCCGCCTGCCGTGACCTGGGAGGAGCACTGATGCGCGGCTGGCAGGTGCGGGAGCTCGGCGAGCCCGCGGACGTCCTCGAGTTCGGCGAGCTGCCCGATCCCGAGCCGGGTCCCGGGCAGGTCCTGGTGCGGGTACACGCCGTGGCGTGCAACTTCCCCGACATCCTCCTCTGCCGCGGCACCTACCAGGAGAAGCCGGCGCTGCCGTTCACGCCGGGGCTGGAGATCGCCGGCGAGGTCGTGGCGGCCGGCGACGGTGCGGCGGCACGGGTGGGCGACCGGGTGATCGGCACGCCGCCGATGGGTCGGGGCGGTTACGCGGAACTCGCCGTGCTCGACGCGGCGTCGACGTTGCCGTGGCCCGAGGGGATGAGCGCGGGCCAGGCCGCCGGCATGTTCATCACCTACCAGACCGGGATCTGCGCACTGGAACACCGCGGACGGTTGCAGGCAGGTGAGACGTTGCTCGTGCACGCCGCCGCGGGCGGGGTCGGGAGCGCGGCGGTGCAGCTGGGCCGGGCCATGGGCGCCCGCGTGATCGGGACGGCGGGCGGCGGGGAGAAGTGCGAGGTCGTCCGCGGGCTCGGGGCCGACGAGGTGATCGACTACTCGGCCGAGGACGTCGTCGCGCGGGTCAAGGAGCTCACCGGCAGGCGCGGCGCCGACGTCGTCTTCGACCCGGTGGGCGGCGACATCTTCGACGCCTCGCGCAAGGCCGTCGCGTTCGAGGGCAGGATCCTGGTGATCGGGTTCGCCGGGGGCCGGTTCGCCGATGCCCCCACCAACCACCTCCTGGTCAAGAACTACGCGGTCGTGGGCGTGCACTGGGGCTACTACCGGCAGATGCGGCCGGAGATGATCCCGGCGTGGCAGGGCAGGCTCGACGAGCTGTGGGCACAGCGCAAGATCGACCCGCTCGTGGGTGCGGACCTTCCGCTCGACCAGGCGCCCGAGGCGTTGCGCCGCCTGGCGTCACGCGCGAGCACGGGAAAGGTCGTCCTGACGCCGTAGCGCGGGTCGCGGGCGACGGGCGGCTCAGCGGACCGGGTTGATCCACCGCACCTCGTCATGATGCGGCACCGGAGGAGGCGCCTCGGTGGGTCAGACCGACAGCTCCGGCAGCATCCGGCCGCTGCGCTTGCGTCGTAGCCACACCTTGCGCACCCCACCCGGGTAGAGGCGCACTCGGGAGAGCTCCCAGCCGCCGAACTCGGCCTGGATCGCGAGCCGTACCGCCGCGGTCATCCGGGACACCTCCGCGGAGAGCTGCACCGGGCGGTACTCCCATTCCCCGTCGACCGTGTCTCCTTCACCGGCTCCGGTGCCACCGTGACGGTCCATCGGCTCACCTCCTCGGGCTCGCGCAGGCCACGCACCGGTGAACGGTGGGTGGAATCGCCCACCTTAGGCACGGGCGCGCGACCCGTGCCACCGTCGTGCGGCGAGCGTCCACGTACCCGTCCGGGCCCCGACGGTGATCGCCCCGGTACGGTCACCCGCCGTGACGTGGCTGGAAGTACTCGTACTCGGACTGGTGCAGGGGCTGACGGAGTTCCTCCCCATCTCCTCCTCCGCCCACCTGCGGATCGTCTCGGAGGTCTTCTTCGGACGCGACGCCGGCGCCGCCTTCACCGCGGTCACCCAGCTCGGCACCGAGGCCGCGGTGCTCATCTACTTCGCCCGTGACATCGGCCACCTGCTCGCGACGTGGTTCCGGGGCTTCACCGACGCGCAGGTGCGTACCACCCCCGACTACCGGCTGGCCTGGCTGGTGATCGCCGGGACGATCCCGATCGCCCTGCTCGGGCTGATCTTCGAGAACCAGATCCAGACCGTGGCCCGCAACCTCTGGCTGATCGCCACGACGCTGATCGTGTTCGGGCTGTTGCTGGGCCTGGCCGAGCGCCTCGGCCGGCAGCGCCTGGACCTGCGGCAGATGAAGGTCTCCGACGGGATCGTGCTCGGCCTGGCGCAGGCCCTCGCGCTCGTCCCCGGCGTCTCGCGGTCGGGCGGCACGATCACCGCCGGGCTCCTCCTCGGGTTCACCCGCACCGCGGCCGTGCGGTACTCCTTCCTGCTGGCGATCCCCGCCGTCGTGGCGTCGGGCATCTTCCAGATCCCCGACGCGTTCGCCGGCGACGGTCCGAGCCCGGTGCAGCTCGTCGTCGCGACGCTCATCGCGTTCGTGGTCGGGTACGCGACGATCGCGTGGCTGCTGCGCTACGTCGAGCACCACAGCGTGTACGTCTTCGTCTGGTACCGCGTGGCACTGGGGGCCGTGCTGCTGGTGGCCCTGAGCGCCGGCTGGCTGTCCGCCACCTGAACGGTCCCGCCGCCGCGTCAGGAGGCGAGGGCGGGCTCCAGGCCCGTCAGCTCGACCGAGGTGGTCCACAGGCGGCGGGCGACCTCCGGGTCGCGGGCCGCACGACTCGGGGTCTCCCGCACGGCCGTCGTCCCGCGCACGACGAACCTCGGGCCGTAGAACTCGCCACCGCGCACGGCCGGGCCGGCGAGCGCGCGCAGCATCGGGCGGGCGCCCAGCTCGGCGCTCTGGGCGACCAGCGGCACCAGGCTCCGCGTGGCCCGGTTGAGTACGGCGCTGCCCTCGGTGCCGAGGTCGGTGTGGGAGCCGCCGGGATGCGCGGCCACCGCGACCGTCGACACGCCGGCCGTCGTGAGCCGGCACTGCAGCTCCGCTGTGAACAGCAGGTTCGCGAGCTTGCTGTGGAAATAGGACTGCCAGCGCAGGTACGGGCGCCGCAGCCGGGGATCGGCCTCCCCGCGGGCAGCGCGGTGGCCCATGCTCGACATGGTGGCGATGCGGGAGCCGGGCGTCGCGAGCAGGAGCGGCAGCAGGCGTGCGGTGAGCGCGGAGTGGCCCATGTGGTTGGAGATCGTGCTCGTCGGTCTCACCGTCCGGCTCCCGCCACCGCGGGCGCGGGCCGATCACCGCATAGGCTCGGATCGTGACCACCTTGATTCTCCTGCGCCACGGGCGCTCGTCGGCCAACGTCGCCGGGGTGCTCGCGGGCCGCACCCCCGGCGTCGAGCTGGACGACACCGGCCGGGCCCAGTCGCAGAAGGTGGTCGAGCGGCTGGCGGGCGTGCCGATCGCGGAGATCGTCTGCTCACCGATGACGCGCTGCGAGCAGACCGTCGCGCCGCTCGCGGCTGATCGGGCCCTGACGCCGACCACCGAACCGGAGCTGGCCGAGGTCGACTACGGCTCGTGGACGGGCGGCTCGCTCAAGACGCTGTCCAAGGAGCCGCTGTGGAAGGTCGTGCAGGCGCACCCGTCCGCCGCGGTGTTCCCGGGCGGGGAGGGACTGGCGGGGATGCAGGCACGCGCTGTCGCCGCTGTCCGCCGCCACGACGTCCGGATCGCCGCCGCGCACGGGCCACAGGCCGTGTGGATCGCCTGCAGCCACGGTGACGTCATCAAGGCCGTGCTGGCCGACGCGCTGGCCACGCACCTCGACAACTTCCAGCGGATCATGGTCGACACCTGCTCGATCAGTGTCGTGCACTACACCGAGACGCGGCCGTTCGTGGCACGCGTCAACGACCTCGGCGGCGACGTCGCGGGGCTGGTCCCGCCCACACCGAAGCGCAGGCGCAAGCCCGCCGCCCGCAGCTCCGACGCCGTGGTGGGCGGCGCCACGGGCATCTGACGCCCCGCAGGCGTGCCGCGGGCGTGCCGCGGGCGTGCCGCGGGCGTGCCGCGGGCGTGCCGCGGGCGTGCCGCGGGCGTGCCGCGGGCGTGCCGCGGGCGTGCCGCGGGCGCGCTGGTGGCCTACTGTCGAGAGCGCCATGTCACGCGTCATCCATGTCTTCCGCCAGCCCGAGCGCTTCGTCGCCGGGACCGTCGGCGAGCCCGGCGATCGCACGTTCTACCTCCAGGCGATCGAAGAGGCCCGCACCATCAGCGTGCAGTTGGAGAAGCAGCAGGTCTCGGTGCTCGCCGAGCGCATCAGCGCGCTCCTGCAGGAGGTCGCCCGCCGTTTCGGCTCCGACGTGCTGGACGAGGGGGCGGGCAGCGATCTCGGCCCGCTCGCCGTCCCGCTCGACGAGGAGTTCCGCGTCGGCACGATGGGCCTGGGCTGGGACTCCGACTCCAGCTCGGTGGTGATCGAACTGCTCGCGGTCAGCGAGGAGGAGATCGACGAGTCCGTCGTGCTCGACGACACCGACGAGGGTCCCGACGCGTTGCGCGTGTTCCTCTCCCCGGTGCAGGCCCGCGCGTTCGCGGACCGGGCGGAGAAGGTTGTCTCCGCGGGTCGCCCGCCCTGCCCCCTGTGCGCCGAACCGCTCGCACCCGAGGGGCACGTCTGCGTGCGGCTCAACGGGTACCACCAGAGGTCCCCGGTCGCGGACTGAGCGCGTGGATCCTCGTGACCCGGCCGTGCCGGGACTGCTGCGGCACGGCCGCATCGACATCACCGGCCGGCTGGTCGACGCCTCCAACGCCACGCTCTTCGGGACGGTCGGCGCCGACGGTCTCGAGATGCAGTGCGTCTACAAGCCGGTGCGGGGCGAGCGGCCGCTCTGGGACTTCCCCGACGGCACCCTCGCGGGCCGTGAGGTCGCCTCGTTCCTCGTGTCGGAGGCCGCCGGGTTCCACGTGGTGCCGCCGACCCTCCTGCGTGACGGACCGTTCGGCCCGGGCATGGTGCAGGCCTGGGTCGACACCGACGACGAGCGCGCGTTCGTGGACGTCCGGTCCCCGAAGAACGTCCCGTCGGGCTGGCTCACGGTGCTGCGCGCCCGCGGTGACCGCGGCAAGCCCGCGGTCCTCGCCCACGCCGACACCCCCGCGCTGCGCCGGATGGCGGCGTTCGACCTGATCGTCAACAACGCCGACCGGAAGGGTGGGCACGTGCTCGCCGGCACTGACGGCAACATCTACGGCGTCGACCATGGCCTGACCCTGCACGTGGAGGACAAGCTCCGCACGGTGCTGTGGGGATGGGTCGGGCAGCCGCTGCCCGCGGACGTCGTCGAGGTCCTGGAGAAGCTGTGCGTCGAGCTCGACGGCGGTCTGGACGACGTGCTGGGCGAGCACATCACCCGACGGGAGGTGCGCACCTTGTCGTCGCGCGTCGACACCCTGCTCGCCCAACGGTGCTTCCCCGAGCCCTCCGGCTACGGCCCGGCGATCCCCTGGCCGGCCTTCTGAACCCCGCGAGTCGGGGTTTCCGTGAGCGCGAGTCGGGGTCAGGGCGTCACGCTGGTCGGTGAGCCGCACGAGGGCGTAGCCGGTGACAGGTAGCGGCATCTCGCATCGACGCATCCGCTCGGTCCGCAGCTCGGCTCTCAGCCGGCTGCGAGCAGCGCGACGCCGCCGAGCGCCACGGCCGCACCGATCCGTTGCGTCCCCGCCAGCCGTTCGCGGAGCAACAGGTACGCCAGCAGGACCGTCACCACGGGGTTCAGCGTCGCGATGACCGACACCACGCTGAGCAGCCCCAGCCGGCTCGCCTCGCCGAAGACGAACGTCCCCAGCGCCAGCAGCAGCCCCGGCACGAGGACGAGAACCGCGTCGCGCGGGCGGGCCGTGAGGGTCGCGCGGAACGCGAGGACGCCGATCCCGGTCGTCACCACGAGCCCGACGCGTGACCACAGCAGCGCCCCGGCCGACGAGTCGGCGGCCGCCTGGGCGTAGGTCGTCAGGAAGACACCGAACAGGAGCCCGGCGAGCAGCGCCCACCCGGTGCCGCGGGGCCCGGTGGCCGGGCTGCCTGCTGTCGGGTTGCCTGCTGTCGGGTTGCCTGCTGTCGGGTTGCCTGCTGCCGGGTTGCGCGGCCGCGCCGCTGCCAGCACGATGCCGGCGAGCACGAGCGGGATGCCGACGACCTGCAGCGCGCTCGGCCGGTCACCGCCCAGCACCCCGACGACCACCGGCACGATCGCCCCACCTGCGGCGATCGGGGACACCACGCTGAGGTCGCCTGTCCGGCCCGCCCGGTAGAAGCATGCGAGGGCTGCGGCATTGGTCGCGCCGGCGCCCAGCGCGAACGCGAGCCCGCCCGCGCCCATCCCGACGTCGCCACCGAGGGTGAGCAGCAGGGATACGACGAGTCCGGCGACCTGGCTCCCCAGCAGCACGGTGGCGAGCGGCATCCGCCGGCCGAGCACCGGGGCCAGGTAGTTGGCGACGCCGTACCCGACGGCCGTGCCGAGCGCGAGCAGGATCGCGAGCACGTGGGTCTCCGGGCTGCTCGTGCCCCGGCCGCGGTGCGGGGCCGAGATCGCCGGATCATCGCGCGACCACGCTGCCCGACGCGACCGCGGGACGGTGGGCCGGACGCCTGCCGGTGGCGGTGCTGTGGTGCGTGCCGGTCCGGAGCGCCGGATGACACCGGGAGCACATCGGTCGATCACGGTCCTGTGACACTACGGCGCGGTAGTTCAACGTTCATATTATCTCCGCTATGTTCTTGAGTGTTCAAGTCCGGAAGTGGCCGGACCCGTCACCCGTGAGTCGTCGTGGATGTCGTCAGCTGGATCCTGCAGGTCGTGCTCGCTCTCGCCTTCCTCGCCGCGGGAGGCATGAAGCTGGTGCGGCCCAGACCGGCGCTGGTCGCGTCCGGCATGGGATACGCGGAGGACTTCTCCGACTCCGCGCTCAAGGGCATCGGTGCGGTCGAGGTGCTCGGTGCCCTCGGTCTGGTGCTGCCGTGGCTGCTCGGCATCGCGCCGATCCTGACCCCGCTCGCCGCACTCGGGCTGGCCCTGGTCATGGCCGGCGCCGTCGTCGTGCACGTGCGGCGCAAGGAGCCGTTCGTCCCGCCGCTGGTGCTCGGCGTGCTCTCCCTCGTCGTCGCGGTGCTGCGTTTCGCCGGCTCGCTCCCGTCCTGACCGGGAGTCACCGGCCGTAGGACTCCAGCCAGGCCCGGTCGATCCACGGCGGGAGGTGCGGGGGCACGTCCATCTCGACGACGTGCTCGCGGAATGTCACGGTCGCGCTCGCGGCGGTGGCATGTGGCCGCACGCGCACCCGGATGTCCTTCAGGTTGCGCGGCTCGCCGGGATCGGAGCCCAGCGCGGTGGCGATGAAGGCGCGCATCGGCGCGGAGTGCGTCGCGACGACGACCAGCAGGTCGCGCCCGTCCCGGTCGGCGCCGGCGCCGTCGATGCCCCGCCAGAACCGGTGGGCCGCGACGTGCGGAGGCTCGAAGTACAACGTGGGGTTGTGCAGCCAGTACGCGATCGGGCCGCCGGCCGCGGCCTTCGCGCGGTAGTCGCTGTCGAAGCGGTCGTACTCCCGTGCCCAGTCCGCGAGCTCCCCGCCGGGGAGGGCCAGCCGCGCGGTGACGGCGTCGGAGGTGTCGACCCCCTGCCCGTGCAGGGAGTGGCGGAGATTGTCGAACCACGGCTCGGCGTGGAGCGGCCCGATCTCGATGTCGGGCCGCGCTCCGGTCAGTGCCTCCCGCAGGGTCACGGCTGTGGCGATCGCGCGGGCCGTGCGCGCGTGCGGCATCCGGACCACGGTGCCCGGCTTGATCCCGGCCGCGAGGGTGACGCCCCGCTCGCGCGCCTGCCGCTCCCCGGTCGGGGTGAGCCCGAGATCACCGTCGTAGCCCACCGTCTCGCCGTGACGCAGCAGCACCACCTAGTAGCCACCGGTCATGCGTGCGAACGGTACGGCGCGCCGGGCGCCACCAAGGATGTCCGTGCCGGATTCCGGAACACCCGCGGGCGCGTCCAGATCCGCCACCGGCTGCCGCTCGGCGCACTCGCCTCGGCGGAGGTTCCGGTGAGGTCGTAACGTCGCCCGGGCCAGGCCCGTCCCCGCGCGTTCGAGGAGCACGATGACCCAGTCCACCGGAGCAAGCCGCATCGGCGTGACCGGGCTGGCGGTGATGGGGGCGAACCTCGCCCGCAACATCGCCCGCCGCGGTGTCCCGATCGCCGTGCACAACCGCACCGCCGCGCGCACCAAGGAGTTCATCGAGGCCCACGGCGACGAGGGCGCGTTCACGGCGGCCGAGTCGCTGGAGGACTTCGTCGCTGCGCTGGAGACGCCCCGGCGGATCATCGTGATGGTCAAGGCCGGGCCGCCCGTCGACGGGGTGATCTCCGAGCTCACCCCGTTGCTCGACGACGGCGACATCATCATCGACGCCGGCAACTCGCACTTCCCCGACACCAAGCGCCGCACCGAGGAGTGCGCCACGCACGGCCTGCGGTTCATGGGCATCGGTGTGTCGGGCGGCGAGGAGGGTGCGCTGCTCGGGCCGAGCATCATGCCCGGTGGTGACACGCACGCCTACGCCGAGGTCGAGGAGATCCTGACGTCGATCGCGGCGGTCGTCGACGGCACGCCGTGCTGCGTCCACGTCGGACCCGACGGGGCCGGCCATTACGTCAAGATGGTGCACAACGGCATCGAGTACGCCGACATCCAGCTCATCGCCGAGGCGTACGACCTGCTCACTCACGTCGCCGGCCTGAGCGCTCCGGCGGTCGCGACGATCTTCGAGGAGTGGAACTCCGGCGACCTGGAGTCGTTCCTCATCGAGATCACCGCGAAGGTGCTGGCCAAGACCGACGAGCGGTCCGGCGGCCCGCTCGTCGACGTCATCCTCGACCAGGCCGGGCAGAAGGGCACCGGCACCTGGACGGCGATCGACGCGCTGAACCTGGGCGTGCCGCTGACCGGCATCACCGAGGCGGTGTTCGCCCGCGGGCTGTCGTCGCTGCGCGACGAGCGCTCGGCCGCGTCCACCGCACTGGCCGGCCCGACTCCCGCGGGTCAGGCCGACGCCTCGTTCGTCGACGACATCCGCCAGGCCCTCTACGCCAGCAAGGTGGTGGCCTACGCGCAGGGTTTCGCGCAGATGCGTGCGGCGTCGATCGCGGAGGGCTGGGACCTCGATCTCGGCGCGATGGCGACGATCTGGCGCGGCGGCTGCATCATCCGCGCGCAGTTCCTCAACCGCATCCGAGACGCCTACGTCGAGCATCCCGACCTGGACAACCTCCTGATGGTGCCGTACTTCACCGAAGCGGTGGCGAACGCGCAGGACGCGTGGCGACGCGTGGTCGCGACCGCCACCGCGCAGGGTGTGCCGATCCCGGCGTTCGCCTCGTCGCTGGCGTACTACGACGGTTACCGACGCGAGCGCGGCCCGGCGAACCTGATCCAGGGCCTGCGCGACTACTTCGGCGCCCATACCTACAAGCGGATCGACACCGAGGGCTCCTTCCACACGCGGTGGGGCCAGGACGGCACCGAGGTGCGCACCGACGTCTGAGCCCGCTCTCATACGCCAGGCCGTCCAAAACAGGGGCCGCGGAGGAGCGCGCACGTGCGCTCGACGTCCCAGAATTCGCCGACCGCACCGATGAGTCCTGGACGAAGGCTCGGTCAATCCTGCGTATCCGCACCCTGAAGGAGACGCCATGTCCCGCAAGCTCTTCCTCAACCTCCCGGTCAAGAACCTCGACGCCTCCGTCGCGTTCTTCACGAAGCTGGGCTTCACCTTCGACCCCACGTTCACCGACGACTCGGCCACCGCCATGATCGTCAACGAGGAGACGACGGTGATGCTGCTCGTCGAGAAGCGGTTCTCCGACTTCACCGAGAAGCCGATCGCGGACGCCACCGCCCAGACCGAGGCAATCATGGCCCTCTCGGCCGAGAGCCGCGAGGAGGTGGACCAGCTGGTCGCCACCGCCCTCGCCGCCGGTGGCAGCCCGTCGAACGAGCCCCAGGACCACGGCTTCATGTACGGGTCCCAGCTTCCAGGACCTCGACGGCCACCAGTGGGAGGTCCTGTGGATGGACGTCAGCGCGATGCCCCAGCAGTAGCGGCGCGCCCGCCCGGCCCGCGCCGACGCCGGCCGTTGCCGGCTCGCGCTCCCCGTCCGGCGTCACGCCCCCGCTCGACGGGGGGCACGGCCCTGCGATCGGGGGCATGACGGGGGTATCGACGACGTGCTCGGCGGCGAGCCAGGGTCAGGCGAGGCGCGAGGTCCACGTCGCGACGTCGGCGGGCGTCACGTTCCCGCCGCACACGACGAGCCCCAGCCGCGCCCCCGGCCCGACGCGGTCCAGCACCTGGCGTGCGGCCGGCACCAGGCAGCCTGCGGCGGGCTCGGCCCACACCTTCGCCTCCTCGGCGAGGGTGAGGACACCGCGCACCGCGTCGGCGTCGGGGACGACGAGCACGTCCTCCACCAGCGCCGCGACGTGGTCGTAGGTCAGCTGCGAGACCATCGGCGCGCTGAGCGTGGACACGAGCGACGAGAGCTCCACCGGCGTGGGCCCGCCCGCGGCCAGCGCGCGGGACATGGCCTCGGCGCCCACGGTCTCCACACCCCAGATCCGGACACCTGGCCGCATCGCCCGGAACGCGGCCGCCACCCCGGAGATCAGCGCACCACCGCCGATGCTGACCAGCACGTCCGTCACGTCCGGGGCATCGGCCGCGAACTCGGCGCCGACCGTGCCCTGTGCGGCCAGCACCACCGGGTCGTCGAAGGGATGCACGAGCGTCAGCCCGCCGACGACCAGCTCGTCGAGCAGCGTGAACGCACCCGCCATGTCGGGAGTGAGCCGCACCGTCGCGCCGGACCTCCGCGCCATGGCGACCGAGCGCGCCGGCGCCGACTCCGGCATGACGACGGTGGCCGCGATCCCCAGCGTCGCCGCGACGTCGGCCAACGCCAGCCCGTGGTTGCCTCCACTGACCGCGACGACCCCCACCGCACGTTCCGCGTCGGACAACCCGAGGAGCTTGGAGGTGGCGCCGCGAGGCTTGAACGATCCGGTGCGCTGCAGCAGTTCGAGCTTGAGCGTGACCGGGGCACCCAGGTACGCCCCGAGCCCCGGGCTCGGCACGGTCGGCGTGCGCAGCACACGGCCCGCGATCCGCTCCGCCGCCGCGTCGACGTCCGCGATCCCGACCAGTTGGCCCATGAGACCGACGCTAGTCCGCGCGGAGGCCCCGACTCGCGCGCACGGAGGCCCCGACTCGCGCGCACGCTGGCCCCGACTCGCGCGCATGTACGCCCCGACTCGCGCGCACGGAGGCCCCGACTCGCGGGGGGTCAGGTCAGGGGGACCACTTCGGGGGCGCCCATGCGGGCGGAGTCGGCCGTCTCGTCGTCGGGCATCTTCTGGCTCTCCCGCTCGGCGTCGACGCGCTTGCGGTAGTGCTCGATCTCCCGGGCCACCTGCTCGTCGCTCCAGCCCAGCACCGGCGCGACCAGCCGGGCGACCTCCTCCACCGCGCCGACGCCCCGGTCGAAGGTCTCGATCGAGATGCGGGTGCGGCGGGCGAGCACGTCGTCGAGGTGTCGTGCGCCCTCGTGCGAGGCGGCGTAGACGACCTCGGCGCGCAGGTGGTCGGGGGCCCCGGCGAGCGGGTCGCCGAGCGTCGGGTCGGCGAGAACCAGGTCGAGCACCTCGTGGACGAGCGACCCGTAGCGGCCGAGCAGGTGCTCGATCCGGGCGACGTGCAGCCCGTACTGGTGTGCCAGCTGGTAGCGGGCGTTCTTCATCGCCTCGTACCCCTCGGCCCCCAGCAGCGGCACGTTCTCCGTGACCGACGGCGGCACCTTCTGGTCCAGGGCGTGCACGGCCGCGTCGACGGCGTCCTTGGCCATCACCCGATACGTCGTGTACTTCCCGCCCGCCACGACCACGAGGCCGGGCACGGTGTGCGCCACTGCGTGCTCGCGGGAGAGCTTCGAGGTCGAGTCGGACTCGCCCGACAGCAGCGGCCGCAGCCCCGCGTACACCCCCTCGACGTCGGCGTGGGTGAGCGGCTGCTCCAGGACCTCGTTGACGTGGTCGAGCAGGTAGTCGATGTCGGCGGCGCTCGCGGCGGGGTGGGCCTTGTCGAGCGCCCATTCGGTGTCGGTGGTCCCGATGATCCAGTGCCGGCCCCACGGGATGACGAACAGAACGGACTTCTCGGTGCGCAGGATCAGCCCGGAGTCGCCCTGGATCCGGTCGCGCGGCACCACGAGGTGGATGCCCTTGCTCGCCCGGACCTTGAACTGGCCGCGCTCGCCGACCAGGCTCTGCGTCTCGTCGGTCCACACCCCGGTGGCGTTGATCACCTGCTGGGCGCGGACGTCGACGGTGGCGCCGGACTCCAGGTCGAGCACGTGCGCGCCGGTCACGCGGCTGCCCTCGCGCAGCAGCCCGGTGACGCGGGCCCGGGACGCGACGTGCGCCCCGTAGGCGGCGGCGGTGCGGGCGATGAACATGGTGTGACGGGCGTCGTCGACCTGGGCGTCGTAGTACATCAGCGCCCCGACCAGCGCGTCCTTGCGCAGCGACGGCACGATCTTGCGCGCGCCGCGCCGGGTGAGGTGGCGGTGGGCCGGCAGGGCGCGCGCCCGACCCGACAGCAGCCCGAGAGTGTCGTAGAGCGCCACACCCGCGCCCGCGTAGACCCGCTCCCACACGTGGTGCCGGAGCGGGTAGATGAACGGCACCGGCCGGACCAGGTGCGGGGCGAGGGTGCCCAGGAGCAGCCCGCGTTCATGCAGCGCCTCGGCGACCAGCCGGAAGTCGAGCATCTCCAGGTAGCGCAGGCCGCCGTGGATGAGCTTGCTGGACCGGCTCGACGTGCCCGAGGCGAAGTCGCGCGCCTCGACGAGCCCGACCGTGAGGCCACGGGTGGCGGCGTCGAGCGCACAGCCGGCCCCGACGACACCGCCCCCGACGACCAGCACGTCGAGCTCGGTCGAACCCATGGCCTGCAGTGCACCCTCGCGGGCCGCGGGGGAGAGCGCGACCGATCGCATGATGTGTCCTCTCGTGTGTCTACAGAAGCCGCAGCGGGGATCGAATGCGGCGG
>Ga0209591_10004857_pt1 | contig 15099 bp, 15 predicted proteins | sample MAT01_FD_187207 | JGI IMG/M metagenome (GOLD analysis project Ga0209591, IMG submission 187207) | Freshwater microbial communities from Lake Fryxell liftoff mats and glacier meltwater in Antarctica - MAT-01 (SPAdes) (version 2) | ecosystem: Environmental > Aquatic > Freshwater > Ice > Liftoff... | reverse complement strand
TCCTCGCCCTCCTGATCCAAGGCCGCCGAAACGAACCAACATAGTCGTTCCGGTTACCCGCCAGGAGGGCGTCTGCCACGTCGATCAGGGGGTCCCTTTTCAGCGCGTCGCGGGGTCCCTTTTCACGATGCCGTCGACAACTGGCCGCTTTTAGGAATTCCCCAAGGGGGCGCAGTCCCCACACGATCCATCAGGCGGGGCGGCACCTGCGGCTCTTCGTCGAGACGATGGCGACCGCGGGGTCGCGGACGTGCGACCCGAAGAGGTCGCGAAGTTCCTCGCGAGCGAGGTGGTGGCGAAGACGGCGAGCGGCGACGCGCGCCGGCCGTCGAGCGCGAACGCGCTGCGATCGTCGCTGCGTTGCTTCTTCGGCTTCGCGCACGCATCGGGCCTCTCGCATGTCAACGCAGCTCGCCTGTAACTGTCACGGCACGCCCGCCTGGACACCTCGGACCTGAACGCGACGGCTCGCCTTGTACGACGCGCGCGCTGCGGACCTCGACGCCCTCGCGGGCTCTCAGAAGCCGACGCCCGTCGAACGGCGCCGTGTGCGTGGAGCTACGCTCGACGCATGGACCAGCACCGTGCGCGAGCGCATCCGCGACACGAGCGGTCGTTCGTGGCCCGACCCGTCCGCGTCGTGGTGGTCGGCGATGCTCGGCCGCACGCGCGGACCGTGGTGGCGCGAACTCGTCGTCGAGTGAGCGGCGGCGCGGCGCGGCGGCGCTTCGCTCACGTGCCACAGAACGTTCGATAGGGCTCTGCGTCGAGCGGGGCCGGCTCGGCGAAGTCCGCGTGCTCCGGCTGATCGTCGTACGGTCGCGCGAGGATCGTGTGCAGCTTCTCGAAGGGCGCGAAGTCCGCGCGTTGCACAGCAGCTTCGAGTGCGGTCTCGACGCGCTGGTTGCGCGGCACGAATGCCGGCGAGACACGCCGCATCGCGGTCGCGCGCGCGGCGGGTGCGGTCGACTCGTGTGCGAGCCGCTCGTGCCAACGCATGAGCCACGCGTCGATCGGCGAGTTCGCGCAGAAAAGTTCGATGAACGGCGCAGCGCGTCCTTCCGCCGCGTCCGCCAAGCGCCGGAACGCGTTCGTGAAGTCGACGCCGCCAGCGTGTAGCACCGCGAGCAACGCCTGCACGAGTTCGTGGTCGTCGGCACGCTCGGTCGCGAGTCCGAGTTTCGCGCGCGCGCCTTCGAGCCAGTGCTGCTCGTAGCGCGGGACGAAGCCCTGTACCGACTGCTTGGTGCGTTCGAGCGCCTGCTCCGGCGCTCCATCGAAGAACGGCAGCAGCGTCTCGGCGAGTCGCGCGAGATTCCACGCTGCGAGCGCCGGCTGATTGCCGTACGCGTAACGACCGCGTGCGTCGATCGAGCTGAAGACCGTCTCCGGGTCGTAGCGATCCATGAAGGCACACGGTCCGAAGTCGATCGTCTCGCCGCTCACGGCCATGTTGTCGGTGTTCATCACGCCGTGGACGAATCCGACGTGCATCCAACGCGCGATCAGCGCCGCTTGTCGATCGCGCACGGCCTCGAACAGCGCGAAGTACACGTCGGCGCGCCCGGCGAGTTCGTGGAAATGCCGCGCGATCACATGGTCGGCGAGTTGCTTCACCTTCTCGCGCTCGCGCCGCGCGGCGAAATACTGGAACGTGCCGACGCGGATGTGGCTCGCAGCGACGCGTGTGAGCACCGCGCCAGGCAAAGGTGTGTCGCGCTCGACCATCGCGCCCGTCGTTGCCGCCGCGAGTGCGCGCGTCGTCGGGATACCGAGTGCGTGCATCGCCTCCGCCACGAGGTATTCGCGCAGCACCGGACCGAGCGCCGCGAGCCCATCACCGCCGCGCGAAAACGCTGTGCGGCCCGAGCCCTTCAACTGCACATCTCGGCGCCGACCATGTCGGTCGACGACTTCACCGAGCAACAGCGCGCGCCCGTCGCCGAGCTGCGGCACGAAGTGGCCGAACTGGTGGCCCGCGTAGGCGAATGCGATCGGTTCCGCGCCGGGCGGCAGCTCGGCGCCGGAGAAGAAACGCGCGCCGAGTTCGGAGTCGAGCGCATCGCCATCGAGCCCCAGCTCCGCCGCGAGCTCGCGATTGAAGGCCACGAGGCGCGGCTCGCGCACCGGCGCCGGCCGCGCGCGCTGGAAGAAGCCGACCATCTCGCGCGCGAAGACGTTGTCGAACGGGAAGGACGCACCGTTGGAAGTGGAGCTGCTCACGTGCTGTCGCCGCGGTCGGCGCGTACATGGTGCCTGAAGTCGGCCGCATCGACGTCACGCGTGTTTGAATGCGGCTCGGAACACCGCGGGTCGACGCCCGTTCGCGCGCGCGATGTGACGCGCGGCACCATGCCGCCCGCGCGCCGTGTACGACGGCGACGTCCTGATGGACATGCGTGCGGACGAGAAGAACCGCGCCAAGGAGCTGATCGAGGACTTCATGATCGCGGCGAACAGCGCGACGGTCGCGTACCTCGAGAGCCGCCGGTTCCCTTCGCTGCGACGCGTGCTGCGCTCGCCGGAGCGTTGGGGGCGCATCGTGCAGTTGGCCGCCGACCTCGGCGAGAGGCTGCCGATCGAGCCGAATGCAGTCGAATTGGAGAAGTTCCTCGAGAAGCAGAGCCGCGTGCGGCCCGATCGGTTTCCCGACATCTCGCTCTCCGTCGTCAAGCTCCTCGGATCGGGCGAGTACGTGGCCGAGCTCTCCGACGCAGGCGTGACCGAGCACTTCGGTCTCGCGATCCGGGACTACACGCATTCGACGGCGCCGAACCGGCGCTTCCCCGATCTCATCACGCAGCGGCTGCTCAAAGCCGCGGTCGCCGGGCGCGGCGTGCCGTACGAATCCGACGATCTCGTCGTGCTGGCGCGGCACTGCACGGAGCAGGAGGACGACGCGACGAAGGTCGAGCGACACGTGCGCAAGTCCGCGCAGGCGCTGTTGCTCGCCGACCGCATCGGCGAGCGGTTCGACGGCATCGTCACGGGCGCATCCGAAAAGGGGACCTGGGCGCGCATCTTCCGCCCCGCGGCCGAAGGCAAGGTCATGCACGGCTTCGAGGACCTCGACGTGGGCGACCACGTGCGGGTGAAGCTCATCGGCACCGACGTCGAGCGCGGCTTCATCGACTTCGTGCGCGTGCGCGGGTGACTCGTCGCCGACGCGTCGCGGCCTCCGCCTCCGCGCGAACTGCGCGACGCGCCGGCCGTGAGCGCGGGTCTCGATCTGCTCGATAGCCTCGATCTGGCGAGCGTCGGTCGTTGTTCGGTCCCAGAGCTCTTCGGCTGGGTCCTCCACCTGGCCGCCGATGGAGCCGGGAACACCTGGGTGGTCGAGCTCGGACTGCGGCGACAGGAACTCGGGCACGTCTGATTCCTCGGCCACGACGCGCCCGTGCTCGTGTACCAGAGCGCCGACCTCGGCACGTTCGTCGAGGACTGGCTGCGCTACCGGAGCGCGCCGCACGGCGGAGCACTCGCCGAAGTGGTGCGCAACGCGGTCCGTCGAGTTTCGACGCAGACCATCGACGCGCCGCACAATGCTCTGGTGGACGCGGCCGACCCGCTGCTGCGCGAGTTCGCGCGCGCCCTCGCGCCGGGATGGTTCGTCCGCGACTTGCGTGACGCACGCACGGGCGACGGCATGCCGATCGGCCGCTTCGGTCCCAGAGCACCGCTGGCTCGAGCGGGCGAACCCCACGTCTTCGCCTACGGGAGTCGGACGCCGTGGCAGAGGCTCCGGACGTTCGTGACAGGACGCTGAACGGGTCAGGAGTGAAGTCGCGGCGACACCGAAGTTTCGAACTCGTCCGGAGCCTGAGGAACGGCGCACGCGAGCAACCCCAGCGATGACGGACCTTGCCGGTCACGGGCCTCGATGCGCCGCCGACTCAGGCTCCAAAGCGTTGGCTGGCTGGCAAAGCTCCATCACGAGCAGATCGGCACTGGGCCGCTCCACGAGCGGGGTGGCACGGAAACCACCCAAGGCGCGAACCCTCGGCGGGCTCGTCCGCTGAAGTTCCTGTCCCCCGATTGCGAAGCACTGCCGAAAACCAGGCCGAATCATGACCCGGCCAATGCGAGGGTTGGAATCCCTCGAATCGCTCGCCGTGACAGCGCGCCGCCTCTCGATCGCCCGTGGGATCGGGATAACTTGCGCCGCCACCTCGGCTCCTTGTGTAGCGTAGACTGAACGTTCCCCGCGGCCGACCTTTGCCCCGGAGAAAACCCGATGCGTGCAGGCGCGGGGCCTAGATGACACAAGAACCACTCGTCGACGAGATTTACAATTTCCCTCGAAACATCGGCGAAAAGCTGCATCAGCCCCTGCTGACCCTCGACGCGCACCTCCGCGTACGGCCCGCCAATCGCGCCGGCTACCAGACGTTTCACGTCTCGCCTGAAGAGACCGAGCGCCGCCACGAGCCGGGCGACGGCGGGTGGGACAACCACGAACTGCGGACCCCGATCCAGGACATCGCCCCCGAGAGCTCCGTCTCCGACGGCTTTGAATTGGAGTCCGAGCGCACTTTCCCCGGGATCGGCCGTTGGGTGATGCCGCCAACACCCACAAGCTCCAGGCGGGCCGCACGACGAGCTGCTGATTCTGGTCATGAAGGACGTGATGCAGCATAAAGCGTCGGACACCGCGCCGCTCAAAGCGGGCGCCTTGCAGAGCGCGATTTTCAACAGCGCCAACTTCTCGAGCATCGCTACCGACGACAAGGGCGTCATTCAAATCTTCAACGTCGGGGCCGAGCGCATGCTGGGCTACACGGCAGCCGAAGTGATGAACAAGATCACGCCGGCCGATATCTCCGATCCGCAGGAAGTGGTCGCCCGTGCCAAAGCGCTCAGCGTCGAAATTGGCACCCCGATTACGCCAGGTTTCGAAGCATTGGTGTTCAAGGCCGCGCGCGGGATCGAGGACATCTACGAACTGACCTACATCCGCAAGGACGGCAGCCGTTTTCCCGCTGTCGTGTCGGTCACGGCGTTGCGGGACGATCGCAATGCCATCATCGGCTATCTGTTGATCGGTACCGATAATACCGCGCGGAAGCAAGCAGAAGAGGCGTTGCTTCAGGCCGGGGCTTTGCAGCGCGCGATTTTCAACAGCGCCAACTTCTCGAGCATCGCCACCGACGCGCAGGGCGTCATTCAAATCTTCAACGTCGGAGCCGAGCGCATGCTGGGCTACACGGCCGCCGAAGTGATGAACACGATCACGCCGGCCGATATCTCCGATCCGCAGGAACTGATAGCGCGCGCCAAGGCCCTCAGCGTCGAGCTTGGAACCTCGATCACGCCAGGCTTTGAGGCCTTGGTGTTCAAGGCCTCGCGCGGGATCGAGGACATCTACGAGCTGACTTACATCCGCCAGGATGGGAGCCGGTTCCCCGCGGTGGTCTCCGTCACGGCGCTTCGCGACGCACTTGGCGGGATCATCGGTTATTTGCTGATCGGTACCGACAACACAGCGCGTAAGCAGGTGGAAATCGAGCGAATGCTGCTCGATCAGCGCGTGCGCGATCAACAGTTCTACACGCGCTCGCTGATTGAATCGAACATCGACGCGCTGATCACCACCGACCCCCGCGGCATCATCACCGACGTGAACAAGCAAATGGAGGCGCTCACCGGATGCACGCGCGACGAGCTGATCGGCGCTCCGTTCAAGGATTACTTCACCGACCCGGAGCGAGCAGAGGCTGGGATCAAGAGGGTGCTGGGCGAAAGCAAACTCACCGACTACGAACTGACGGCGCGCGCCAGGGACGGCAAGGAAACCGTGGTGTCCTACAACGCGACGACCTTCCACGACCGCGGCCGGAAGCTGCAGGGGGTGTTTGCCGCTGCGCGCGATGTCACCGAACGCAAGCGCTACGAACAGTCGTTGCAGGAAGCCGACCGCCGCAAGAACGAGTTCCTGGCGATGCTGGCCCACGAACTTCGCAACCCGCTCGCCCCAATGCGCAACGCCCTGCATGTCATGCGGCTCACGGAGAGCCGGGAGCGTCAGCGACCGAAGGACGAGGCCGCCCAATCGGCGCACGCAATGATGGAGCGTCAGGTCGAACAGATGGTGCGGCTGGTGGACGACCTGCTCGATGTGAGCCGCGTCAGCCGGGGCAAGATCGAGCTCCGCAGGGCGCGAATCGAACTGCAAGCCGCGGTCCTCCACACTGTTGAAGTCATGCGACCGCAGTGCAAGATCCTGAATCATACACTGACCGTCACGCTGCCGGCACAACCGCTATTCCTGAACGCCGACGCGACCCGCCTGGCCCAGGTGCTGGGAAACCTCCTCAACAATGCCTGCAAGTTCACCGACAGGGGAGGCCAGATTGGGCTCAGTGTAGAGTGTGACGGCAAGGAAGTGGTAATCCGGGTGCGAGACAACGGCGTCGGAATCACGACTGACCAGCTTCCCCGCATCTTCGATATGTTCGTGCAGGTCGATACTTCGCTGGAGCGTTCGGCCAGCGGATTGGGCATCGGCCTGACGCTAGTGAAAACCCTCGTGGAGATGCACGGCGGTACTGTGGAAGCCCACAGTGCCGGTATCGGTAAGGGCAGTGAATTCGTGCTGCGTCTGGCGATCATGGATGAACCTCGGCAAACGTCGCCGCCAGAGCCGACCGTCAGCGAACCGACGGCCATGCTCGCCCGCCGCATCCTCGTGGTCGATGACAACCGGGACTCGGCCACGTCGCTAGCGATGTTGTTGCAGCTGACCGGTCACGAGACGCACGTCGCCTTCGACGGCATGGAAGCGGTCGCGGCGGCAGCGACGTTCCAGCCCGACTTGGTGCTCCTCGACATTGGCCTGCCAAAGTTGAACGGTTATGGCGCCTGCCGCGAGATACGACAACAGCCGTGGGGCAAGGGCATGGTGGTGATTGCCCTGACCGGACGGGGACAGGATGACGACCGCCGTAAGTCCAAAGAGGCCGGGTTCGACGGCCACCTGGTCAAGCCGGTCGAATACGCAGCCATCATCAGGCTCCTGTCCGAGTTACGGCCGACCCCGGCATGAGCTCGACGTTGGGCCCAGGCTCGTCACTGTGACTACGAGTGCGAGCTCCGGCTCACCCCTGCCGGGCGGCGCGGACGACCGCGAGAACCGAAGCAGAGCCCGCACGACGCCGGATTGCCGCCTGCGGCGAAGTGGCGAGAACTCATCGTGCTGCGCTCGGTTCGCGTCGAGGGCCGCCGACGCAGCGGCGCTCTCGACGCCCGTGTCGCGATCGGGATCGGCGCGGTGCAGCACACGGTCGCGCGAGTCGAGTCCGACGGCGAAGCCTATCGGCTGTCAGGTCGTGCACTCGATGAGATGGCGCGCCCCAAAGAAACTCGCCGGCTGCGCGTCGAGGGTCCGCGCGTCCATCCGCAAGTGCAGATCACGGTGCAGATCACGGTGCAGCTCCGTGATGCCATCGTGAGCGCGTGGAGCGTCCCGGTCGCCGAGTCCGCCTTCCTCGCGCTGACGGAAACGGATCGAACCCCAGCCGACATGGCCGAACGCCAAGGGGTGAGCCAGCCGGCAATCTCTCAGAGGCTAAGTGCAGCGCGGTTCGACAGCGTACACGAGCTCCTGGATCTCTATGCGAGAGCGCTGGCCATCGCGCCGGCGTGACGCATGGAAGTCGTCCTCCTCCTCCAACTCCTGCTGGCGCACGTGCTCGGCGACTTCTACCTCCAGCCGGCCGGTTGGATCGCAGATCGTCGCGCGCAGCACGCCCATTCCGTGTAGCTGTACGTCCACGGGATCGTTCACGGGCTCCTGGTATGGAGCGCTCTCGGTGAACTCACGCGATGGCGAGAAGCGCTCTGCCTCGCGGGAGTTCACATCGCCATCGATCCCGTGAAGTCGCACGCGGATCCGCGCGGGCGGAGCGCGACATGGTTCCTGATCGATCAAGCCCTGCACGTCGCGGTTCTCGTCCTCGTCGTGAACACTCTGAGCTCGGGCAGCAGCGCGGGGAGCTGGAGCACGCCCGCGTCGTCCGCCCCGCGGTGGGCGATCACTCTCACAGTGCTCGGGATCGACGACCTGTCGGGTTCTTCGTGCAAACGTTCACCGGTCGCTGGGACGCGGAACTCGGGGACCGGACCGACAACCTTCCCGGCGCCGGGATGTGGATCGGGATCATCGAACGACTCCTCGTCCTCGTGTTCGTCCTGATCGGCGCGATCGAGGCGGTTGGGTTCTTGCTGGCGGCGAAGAGCGTATTCCGCTTCGGCGACCTGCAGGACGGGACGGACCGCAAGCGGACGGAGTACGTCCTCGTGGGCACGCTCCTGAGCTTCGCCATCGCGTTCGTCGCGGCGCTCTGCACACGACGGCTCGTGCTGGGAATGTGGACGTAGGCCCGGGCGATGGGTGCGGTGGTGCGCGGACCAGCGCTCGGTGAGACCCGCTGGTCCCTGGACGCCGCCTGCGAACCCGCTTCCCCTACTCGAACGAGTTGATGACGTGCACGACGTGCGGCCACAGGAGCATCACGAGGTCGTCGTTCGAGGTGACTTCCGTGCGGGTGCGGCTCACGAGCATCACGACGCCGAACAGCGCCTGGTAGACGAGTGCGAGCACGAGCACGACGCGCACGAGTCGTGACGTGTGGAAGCCCCACGCGAGCTTGGCCAGCCACGCCAAGAGAATCGACGAAGCGGCCAGGATTCCGCCGACGAGGGGGTGCGGTTGGAAGTTCTGCGACGAGTCGGAGAACGTGCTCACGAGGTATCCCGCGTAGAGCACGAGCGTCAGGATAGCGAACGAGCGGAAGAGTCGTGCGGAGGTGGTCGGGTGCGTACTCGAGCCGGCAGACCGGCTCACGACTCGACCGGCTGCTGCGCACTCTCCCACGCGCCGATGCCGCCGATCAGATCTTCGACTCGCTCACATCCGGCGGCGAGCAGGAGACTCGCGGCGATCGAGCTGCGGTAGCCGCCGGCGCAGTGGATCACGATGCGGCGGGTCTTCGGGACTTCACCGACGCGCTGCGCGAGTTCGTCGAGCGGCACGAAGGCACTCTTCGCGATGCGTTTCGCGGCACGCTCGCCGGTTTGGCGCACGTCGAGGACGAGTGGCGCGTCGGGGCCGGACATTTGCGTGGCCAGCTCCGCTGCCGTGCGGCGCTGGAATCGACGCACCGAATCCGGTCGTTCCGCAGCGAGCGCAGCGAACCCACCCGCCGCGAATCCGCGCATGTTTTCCAGGCCGATTCGACCCAGGCGCAGGGCGGCCTCGCGCTCCGAGCCCAGTGGCGCGACGAGGATCACAGGGCGCTCACGATCGAGAATGGTCCCGCACCAGTGCGCGAACTTGCCCGACAGTCCGATGTTCAACGCACCCGCGATGTGACCGCGTGCGAAGTCATCGGGTTCGCGCACGTCGAGGAGCAGCGCGCCCTTCGCAACCGCAGTGAAAACGGTCGCGGGAACCAACGCCACGAGTTCACTCGCTAGGACGTCGTCGAGCACGGGCCTGTGCTTCTTGTTCGCCGCAGCCGCGTGCGGAAAGTACGCCGGCGGGTTCGGCAATTCGAAGGTCGCGATCTCGACGAACTTCTCCTTCGTCATCGGTTGCAGCGCCCAATTCAGCTTCTTCTGCTCGCCGAGCCGACCGCTGCGCTCGTTCGAGATGTTCTTCCCGCACGAGGAGCCCGCGCCGTGCGCCGGATAGACGATCACGTCGTCACCGAGCGGCAAGAGCTTCGTGTGCAACGATTCGTAGAGCATCCCGGCGAGCGCCGGAGCGCTGATCCCCTTGGAGGCCATCAAGTCCGGACGTCCGACGTCGCCGAGGAAGAGCGTATCGCCCGTCAGGACCGCTTGCGGATTCTTCGCATCGGCCACGAGGTCGAAGACGAGGATCGAGATCGCTTCGGGCGTGTGGCCGGGCGTCTCCAGCGCGCGCAACACGACGGTCCCGAGGCTGATCTCGTCGCCATCGCCGAGCGGTTCGAACGCGTACTCGGGCCTGGCGCGCGCGCCGAGATGGATCGACGCCCCGGTGCGCCGTGCGAGCTCGATGTGCCCCGACACGAAGTCCGCGTGGAAGTGCGTCAGGATCACGTGCCTTATCGTGAGCCCGCGTCGCGCTGCGTCTTCGACGTAGATGTCGACGTCGCGCCGCGGGTCGACGATCGCCGCGGTGCCGCTCGCCTCGTCGGCGACGAGGTACGACGCGTGCGCGAGACAAGCCAAGTAGTACTGCTCGAGGATCATGGTTCTCTGCACGATCCTATGCGCTGCGGCGATCCGCTACACCGAGTCGGCGACCCGAAGTCGGCCTGAAGCGCATGATTCCGTGCAGCTTTGGCCGCGACCTGATGACCTGTGCGCGGTTCTGAGTCATTCTCCTCATCGAGAAACTCCATGATCCGAACTCTTCGCGCTGCCGCCCTACTCGCCCTGCTCAGCCCCTGCACGCTCGCCGGCGGCATCGCCTGGACCTCGGGGTTCGAGAAGACGCTCGAGCGCGCCGCGGCCGAGAAGAAGGTCGTCTTCCTGGCCGTGAACATGGACGGCGAGCGTGCGAACGATCGCATGGCCCAGAAGGTCTACCGCGACAAGGCGGTCGTCGAACTTTCCGCCCGCACTCTGAACCTCATCGCCAGCGCCGCCGAGCACGCGACGATGGACAAGGATTGTCCGCGTTTTCCCGGCCTTCGCTGTCAGGACCATCGACGCGTCGACAGCGCGGCGCGCAAGGACGTGCTGAAGTCCGACGCGCAGGGGCTCGTGCTGGCGCCGCAACACGTTTTCCTCGGCAGCGATGGCCAGGTCCTGCTCTCCGTGCCCTACGAGATCACGGCCGACGAGCTCGCGTGGTGCTTCGTCACGGCCCTCGCCAAAACCGATCCCACGACGGCGCCGGCGATGCCGACTTCGGCGCGCAGCCCGCAACGACTCGTCCTCGGTGCGACCTACGATCCCTCCGGCGACGAGGCGGGCGGTTCGCTCGTCCCGCCGACGAAAAAGGAAGTCGAAGCCATCATCAAGCGCCTCGAGAAAGGCCTGCAGACCGCCGAGCGCATGACCGAACTGCGCCGTCTGATCCTGAGCGACGAACCCGACGCGATCGAGTTCATCGAGCGCGAGCTGAAGAGCGGCGGATTCGGCGGTGGTCTGGGTGGCGGGCTCGGCGGAGGCGGAGGAAAAGGTGGTGGAGGTTTGGGTGGACGAGGCGGCGGCGGAGGAGCGCGACAGAAGCTCCTGCTCCGCGCGATGGGCACGTTCTCGCCACCACCGTACTGGGCGGTCGTGGCCGAATTCCTCGATGATTCTGACGAGGACCTGCGGCGCGAAGCGACGGTTGCGCTCGAACAACTAGGCGCCCGCGAGGCCGTACCCGCGCTCACCAAAGCTCTCGCTCAGGAGAAGGAGCCGGGTCACCAGAAGGACCTGGTCCGCGCGCTCGGCGCTTGCGGCGCCGCGGATGCGAAAGTCCGCGCGGTGCTGATCCAGCGGGCGAAGAAGGACAAACAGACGCTCGTGCGGCAGAACGCGGTGCTGGCAATGGCCTGGAGCGCGAACGACGCGGACGTCAAGGCGTTCTTGCGCACCGCACTCGAATCCGGCGACGACCTGGAGCGCGAAGCGGCGGCGCTCGCCGTCGGGATGTCGCGTGACGCGGCCTGGACCCGTGTTCTCGAAATCGCAGCGACACAGGCCAAGGATCCGAATGCGAAGGCCGTCGTCGAAGCGGCGAAACAAGTGCTGGGCGGCGCACCGATAGCCGGCCTGCGCGACCACGTGATCCGCGTCGGCCGCGACGAGATCACGCGCGAGCGGATCTTCGGCCGCGCGCCGGGCGGAGGCGGACGGTAGCCTCTCGAACCTCGCGGGCGTCGGTCCCGCGCTCGCCGTCCAAGCCGTTCCCGCCACGCACATGGAAAAGAAGGTTCAAGCGCCCGCGATCGCGCTCATCGTCCTCGGCGTCCTCGCCGCGCTCGCGAGCATCTACGGCTTCTTCTCGCCGACCGATCCGGATCAGGTTCGCCAAGGTTTGGAGCAGGCGGGCCTCGACCAAGGGACGATCGACACGATCGCGGATCTGAGTTCCAAGGCGGGCATCGCCTGGAACGTGGTCGCCTTGGCCCTCTCCGTCCTCGTCATCTTCGGCGGCCTGCGGATGAAGCAGCTCCGCAGCTGGGGACTCGCCGCCGCGAGCAGCGTGATCGTGATGTTCCCCTGCACCTGCTGCTGCGTCATCGGAATCCCCATCGGTATTTGGTCGCTGATCGTCCTGTTCGACAAGGACGTGAAGGCCGCATTCAACGCACCGACGACTCCGCCGGCGCTCTGAGAGCCCGCGAAGAAATCGATCGTACGGGCTCTCAGACTCTAGTGGCGCCGCTCCGCAGCGCGAGAGGCCGTGAATTCTTCACGGCTTCTGAGAACGTGGGAAGGAATGAGCCTTCACGCTCTCGGACACCATTTGCGGCCTGATCCCGTGAATTCTTCACGCGGGCTCTGACACGCGAGCGAGCGACGACTCGTGGCCGCAGCTCCGCGCTCCACCGAGTTCAGCGGCGCATTCATCGCGCGCAATCGCGAGGCGCGAAGTCGCGATCTCTACGACTTTCGGACTTGCGCAAGCTTTGCAGCAGGATGCGTTAGGTCTTCAGTCACCTGGTCGATCCTCGCGGGTTATGTCTCCCATGCGAGTGATCCCCCGACTCGTGGCCATCTTCCTGGCCTGTTCCCTGGTCTCGTGCTTCCAATCGGCGTGCACCGTCGAGGCCACGCCTGGTTACTCCGGTCCCTATCCCTCCGCCGCGGCCCAGCAAGCGCTCCATGCGATCGCGGGCAAGACGATCGTCGGTGGTTTGCTCGGTCTGCACGGCGAGTCGCTCGTCGTCTCGGCCTTCGGCGTCGTGCCCAATCCGCTGACGGGCAAGGGGCCGGTCGTTATCTTGCGCCAGCCGGGCGCCGTGCCCACGCCGCACGATCCGAACGCGCCGCAAGGGGCCGATGGGCGTTGGTATTTGCCCGTTCTCACGGACGGCGACGCGGCCGATCTCGTGTGGCGCGCGACGGGCGAGACACCGCACGATTTCGGCGGCTCGACGAGCTCCGTCTACCGCGCGACGCTCGGGCTCGAAGAGCGCTGAACGAGTTCCGCGTTCCTCAGGTCTCGCGAACGAGACTCGCGGGACGGGACACGAGTGCGCGGAGAGCTTCCGCCAACGCGTCCACGTCGGACTCGCGCGTGTCGAACGAGCACATCCAGCGCACGACCGGCCCGTCCTCGTCCCAGACGTAGAAGTACGAGTGCTGCTGCAGCGGTTCGACCGCGGCGTGCGGGATCCGCGCGAAGACGCCGTTCGCTTGAACCGGGTGCGCGAGCTCGACCCCTGGGATACCGCGCACCGCGTCCGCGAGACGCCGCGCCATGCGGTTCGCGTGGACCGCGTTCTCGCGCCACAGATCGTTCGTGAGCAGCTGCGCGAGCTGCACCGCGACGAAGCGCATCTTCGACGCGAGCTGCATCCCCTGCTTGCGCGTGAAGCGGAAGTCGTCCCCGAGCCCAGGTCGCAGGAAGACGACGGCTTCGGCGCCCATCGCGCCGTTCTTCGTCCCCCCGAACGACACGACGTCCACACCGACGTCGGTCGTGATCGCGGCGAGCGGCACGCCGAGCGACGCGGCCGCGTTCGCGATGCGCGCACCGTCCATGTGCAGGTAAAGCCCGTTCGAGCGCGCGATAGCCGCGAGCGCCACGATCTCGGCCGGCGTGTAGACCGTGCCGACCTCGGTCGACTGCGTGATCGCGACGACCTTCGGTTGGACGTGGTGTTGGTCGCGCAGGCCCTTCAGTCGCCCAGTCACGTCGTCAGGACGCAGTTTCCCGTCCGCGGTCCGCACGAGCAGGAGCTTCGAACCGAGGAAGCGCTCCGGAGCGCCGCACTCGTCGACGGACACGTGCGCATGTTCGGCACAGATCACGGCTTCGTGCGGGCGCAAGAGTGCCGAGAGCCCGAGCACGTTCGCACTGGTCCCGCCGAAGACGGCGAATGCGCGTGCGGCGGGGCCAAAATGCTCGCGGAAGCGCTCCTCCATCTGTCGCGTCCACGCGTCGTCGCCGTACGCGCGGACATGACCCGAGTTCGCGCTCGACAGCGCCTCCAGGATCGCGGGATGGACCGGAGCGTTGTTGTCGCTCGCGAACGAATGCGCGGATGCCATCCCGAGGAGGATCTCCGCGCGAGACCTCGGGCGCAACCGGGTGAGTGGCGCCCCGAACAAGGCGGTGCGGCATGCGACTCGGTTCGCCCCCTGAGGCACAGAGTTGTGCGCCGCGAGGCCGCACACCTGGACACCTCGTGGTGGATCAGGTCTCCTCGTCGCACGAAAGGACGGATCGAGGAAGACCATGCACGAAATTCGCATGCAGCATCCGGGCAAGAACGCGCTCGGGACCGACCTGATCGGCTGGCTCGACGAGGAGCTGCGCCGGGCCGGCGAACAGCCGATCTTGCTGACCGGAACTGGCGACGCATTCTCCGCCGGCTTGAACCTGAAAGAGGTACAAGCCGCGGATTCGAGCGGCATGGAGACCATGTTGCGCAGCCTCGACGCGCTGTATGCGCGCCTCTACCTCCACCCGGCGCCGACGGTGGCGCTCGTGAACGGACATGCGATCGCGGGCGGATGCATCCTCATGCTGTGTTGCGATTGGCGCATCGCGTCGGACGAGCCGAAGTCCCGCATCGGCATCAACGAGGTCGCGATCGGCGCGATCATGCCGCCGGTCACGCTGAACATCGTGAAGCGGCGACTTCCGGCGCACACTCTCGACAAGATCGTTTTCGGCGCCGGACTCCATGCGCCGGAGGCTGCGCTTGCGCTCGGCCTCGTCGACGAAGTCTCCGCCGATGCTCCGGCAGCGGCATCGAAGCGCCTGCACACACTCGCGTCGTATCCGCGTGCGAGCTATGTCGCGACGAAACAGGCCTTGCGCGCGGGAGTCACCACGGTGACGGCCGAGGACTTGCGCCGATTCCGCGAGATCGAGGTGCCGCTCTGGGCCTCGACGGAGATGAAGGATCGCGTCGCGGCGGTGCTGAACCGCAAGTGATGCTC
>Ga0209591_10004855_pt1 | contig 15102 bp, 17 predicted proteins | sample MAT01_FD_187207 | JGI IMG/M metagenome (GOLD analysis project Ga0209591, IMG submission 187207) | Freshwater microbial communities from Lake Fryxell liftoff mats and glacier meltwater in Antarctica - MAT-01 (SPAdes) (version 2) | ecosystem: Environmental > Aquatic > Freshwater > Ice > Liftoff... | reverse complement strand
CAAGCCCGCCACCTCATCATAAGGGCTCGATTTGGGGCCTCCGTTCCAAATTGACCCTCCATCCATTCCCAAAAACTGCATTTCCATCCAATCCCTTCAGGCCCCTCTCACCTGGGGGACAGGCTCCATCTATCCGGAGGGCGGTGAGGTGAAATAGTCTGGGGTCATGAAATCCAAAGGAGATCGAAGGGGCACAGATTCGGCGGCTGAACGAGCGGGTTGGGTGCAACGTAGGTTGGCTTGGGTCGCCGAGATCGGACTGCCGGATGGAACTTCAGTTCGCTTGGATGGCCGCGTCGAGGTGGCGTGGGCGAGTTCGCTGGTGGAGTCCCTGCGCCGGCCAGGCTCGCGCTGAGCCCCGGGACGCGGATCTTCGTTGCCCTCGCACCGGTGGATCTGAGGCGCAGTTTCGACGGGCTCTCAGCCCATGCGCAGTCGGTGCTGGGACAGGAGGTTCTGGGCGGCGGGCTTTTTTGCCTTCACCAACTGGCGCTGCCATCGTCTCAAGACAAGATCCTTTGGTGGGACGGTTCGGGCCTGTGGTGCGCGGCGAAACCGTCAGTCGTTCCGGTTGCTGGAAAACTTGGTGGAACGGGATCGCTTTGCGGGAACCTGCTACCGGGGGGCCAACTGGCAGCCCTTGGGCCCAACGCAGGGCCCAACGCAGGGCCGTAATCGCCAGGCCCCCTACGGAATCCTGCGCGTGCTGGTAAAGGAGGTGAAGGGTAAATGCGCCCGGGGTTACCTGTGGTTTTATGCCGTGCCGGGCAGGGAGGTGTTCCTGGACTTCCAGAACACCTGTGGCCACTGCCCAGGTCATCCGCCGCCGATGGCGCGCTTACCGCTAAAGCCGAATTCCTTTCCTTTGCCTGGCAAAACCATTGGGTAAACACCCCATAGCGCCCCTCCCGGACTCCCAGCCAATATAACCCACATAGGCCAACAAGAATGACGGCATCTCGACATTCGAAAATCAGCCTCACGCTCCGTGCGATTGCAGGCACGTGCGCGGTCTTGTGGTTCGTAGGTCCGTTGTTGTGCGGTGAGGGACGCATTGGAGAATGTGTGGACCACAATCAGGCTCGTGGCGGTCAAGCCAGTCCCGCTCATCACCATGACGTCGTGCTCGCGCACGAACATGACCACGAGCACAACTCGAACGGCAAGAAGCCCTGTGACGAAAATTTTTGCTGCTTAACGATGCAGGCACTTCTCCCCACGGCCAAGGCCATCATCATTGCGAATCCACTTTCACAACAGTTAGTTGCGGGTTGTTTGCTCAACGCAGCCAGTGAACAAACTCTCGGTGCTTCCAACTGCGAATTCATCCGCCAAGCGAATCCGCGAGAGCGGGTCTTCGCTCCCGTGGTGTGCCTTGATGCGGCGCACCGATCCCTCGCTCCTCCTTCTACTTCTCCTGCCGTCGGCTGAGTCGCCACAGCGCACGCGTGCGCTCCGGACTCAGCCTTTTCCAGGTTCCCGTGTCGCTGGGTCGTTTCCAGGCACCGACCAACGTGACGCAACAATCCAAGTTCGATAACAACAACCAAGAAGGAAACAGGACCATGAAAGAATCGAAATCCCTGACCAAAGACCCCATCTGCGGAATGACCGTGAACGAGGCCACCGCGCTCCACTCCGAGCGCGACGGGAAGTTGTTCTACTTTTGCGGTGACCACCGTCGGCAAATGTTTCTGTCCGCGCCTGCCGATGCCACGCCGGAGGGAAAGTCTGGATGCTGCTGTGGACAATTTACAAGCGCACTCCCCAGCAGTGGCAGCGAGAAATGAATTTACGAACACGGCGTTCGCAGCAACCGCAAAACAAAAAAGAAGGACATACTTATGAAAATTCAAAACCACAATCAGACATACCTCATGATCCGTTCAAGCTTCGCGTTGGCTCTGGCCTTGGCCATTTTGTTTCCAATCCAAGCGCGATCCGCCGAGCCGACCGAAGGGAAGAAAATGATGAACGGAAAAATGATGGAAGGCTGCCAGGAAATGAAAGCCCAGAAAAAGAAAATGAAGGAAGACATGAAGGCGCAAAACACTGAACTCACCGAGCATGTCGCCAAGATGAACAGGGCGCCGGAGGACAAAAAGATAGACATCATGGCTGCCCTCGTAACCCACATGGTGGAGCAGCGAATTAATATGGATACGCGAAAGGAAAAGATGGAGGAGGAGATGATGAAACACATGATGGATCACATGCAGATGGGCAAGGAATCCATGGCACAGTGCCCGATGATGAAAGGTATGAAGGACACGGGCGAAAAAACGGGAGACGCGCGCAAAGAACATCAAAAAATATCGAAATGATTGCAGAGCGCCACAACGGTCCGCAGCGCGACTTCCGTACCAACCAGGCTGGGAAAACCGGAGACGGCATATCCGGCGCACATTCCAGCCTGGCTTGGTGGCGGGTGGGGCCCTGTACCGGGCTGTTCGCAGCGCAGTCAAAAACTATTTATGAATCATATGAACGGATGGATGGGTGGAGGGATGTGGCTTTGGACGGTGATCGGCCTAGCTGTAGTGGTTCTGCTAGTCGTCGTGATTAGCAAAACGTCCAAGAAATAGTCGCATGTTCACGACCCGTAGGTGAAGTGAACGGTCCACCATAAAGAACGGCACGGTGGATGTGATGAGCACAATTGAACGTGAACAATCAGGAACGCTGCGAAGTCAGAGAAGGTAATCGTTATGTTACGACCAGCCAAGGAATTCAAAAACTTAAAGGTCCGCGCGCGCGGCGGCGACGTCGGCAGGACTCGGGAGTGCTACTTTGATGTCAAGCATTGGACCCTACGCTACCTGGTCGCTAACAGCGGGGGCTGGGTAAACGGCCGATGAGTTCTCATTTCGCGTTGCGCCCTGGAACCCGTCAATGAGGCGGAGCAAGTCCTTCCGGTGAATTTGATGAAAAAGCAGATTGAGGAGGGCCCTTATCTGGTAGGTGGCAGCTTTTACCTCATGCGCGCCCAGGAAGAGTCGAAGGCAACGGCCCGCCGCGGGGAGCCCTGGGATTTCAATCTGCGCAGCACGATCGATGTGACTAGCTAATATTACAGCCGGCAAGGATATTGGCTTGATGAACCGGTGGTCAAACAGCTCTGAAACTAAGAAACAGGAAAAGTTGAAAGGACGCATATGAAGAACCGCAAAAATAAACACAAAGAACCCTCTCACAACGAATACAGCCCTGATCCACAAGAAATCGAGCGCCGCGCTTATCAATTCTACCTGGAGCGAGGCGGCGCCCCCGGACATGATTTCGAAGATTGGCTGCAAGCGGAACGCGAATTGAAGGAGGTAAGGCAAGTCGCAATGAGTCACTGAATTGAGAAACCACTTGGCACTTAGTCAAAGACTAACAACATTTTATGAACACATCATTCATAGTTATCATCGTGCTGGCTGGGCTGGCATTGGTTGCCGTGCTGTTCGTAGTTGGCCTCTACAACAAATTGGTTGGGCTGCGCAACCGTTTCAAAAACGCGTACGCCCAAATTGACGTGCAGCTCAAGCGGCGCTACGACCTGATTCCTAATCTGATCGAAACCGCTAAGGGTTACCTCAAACACGAACGCGGCACGCTCGAAGCCGTCATCACCGCTCGTAATGCTGCCGTGTCCGCCAACACAGATGCCGCCGCCAATCCCGGCGATCCCGCCGCGATGAAGAAGCTCGCCAGCGCCGAAGGCACGCTCACTGGCACCCTCGGCCGCCTGTTCGCCCTCTCCGAGGCGTATCCCGACCTCAAGGCCAACACGACCATGCTGAGCCTGATGGAGGAACTGACTTCGACGGAGAACAAGGTCTCCTTCGCCCGGCAGGCGTATAACGACTCGGTGATGGCCTACAACACGCAGCGGGAGGTTTTCCCCAGCAGCGTCATCGCCGGCACGTTCCACTTCACCGCCGCCGAGTTGTTCGCCATCGAGAAACCAGAGCAGCGGGAGGCTCCGAAGGTTTCCTTCGCTTAAAAAAAGGGGATTAGTCCATGGATTTTTTCGAGCATCAGGACAAAGCCAGGAAGAACACAAAGGTTCTGATGGTTTACTTCGTAATCGCCGTCGCGTGCATCATCGCGTCGGTTTATCTCGCCAGTGTGTTGATTTTCTACGGCGTCGAGGCCAATCAACAAGAAGGTCGCCCGCCGCCTGAAATCGTCCTGTGGGATCCCAAGCTTTTCCTCTACGTCGTGTCGGGCACGCTTGCTGTTGTCATTATTGGTAGCCTCTACAAAACCGCCGCGTTGGCTAAGGGCGGCAGTGCCGTCGCGGAATCGCTGGGCGGACGACTTGTCACTCCCAACACAACTCATCCTGATGAGCGCAAATTGCGAAATGTGATTGAGGAAATGGCCATCGCCGCCGGCGTACCCGTCCCGAAGATCTATGTGCTCGACGACGAAAAGGGGATCAACGCTTTTGCCGCCGGCCACGCGCCGGGCGACGCAGCAATTGGCGTCACGCGCGGTTGCATGACCTTGCTCAACCGCGATGAACTGCAGGGCGTCATCGGACACGAGTTCAGTCACATCCTCAATGGCGACATGCGTCTGAATCTTCGGATCATGGGTATCATCTTCGGCATCCTGTGTCTGGCGGTGATTGGCCGGGTCCTGATCTACTCGCGCGGCGGCAAGGACCGGAATCCACTGATGATCCTGGGACTGGCCTTGATCGTCATCGGCGCCATCGGCGTCTTCTTTGGGCGGCTCATCCAGGCTGCGCTCAGCCGACAACGCGAATTCCTGGCCGATGCCTCCTCGATTCAATTCACCCGCAATCCGGCGGGGCTCTCCGGGGCGCTGCAAAAGATCGGCAGTGCCGGCTCGAAGCTCGAATCCGCTCACGCTGGGGAAGCCAGCCACATGTTTTTTGGCAATGGCCTGGGCAAACCTTTCCTCGGGATGATGACCACCCACCCGCCGCTCGCCGAGCGTATTAAGGCCATCGATCCCGGTTGGGACGGGAAATTTGAGACCGCCAACGTCACGCCGGTTGGAGCAGAATTGGCGCGCGGGCAGGCGAAACCCGCGTCCTCACGGTCTCCATTTCCACCGATTCCCGGGATGCCCGACGGGTGGGTCGGCGACGCTGGGTCTGCCATCAACGCCGTCCCGATGGGGGCCGTGCTCTCCAACCTGGGCAAGCCAACGCTCCTGCACCTGCGCTACGCCGAGGCGTTGCGGAATTCATTCTCAAATAAGATCCAGTCCGCCGCTCGCGAACAGCTCGCCGCGACCGCGCTCATCTACACGATGCTCCTCAGCCCGGACGAAACCTTGCGTGCGAAGCAACTCACCGAACTGGCGAGTCGAGCCGCGCCGGGAGTGGGTGATGAAGCCGCCGCCCTCTGGCCGGAAGTCGCGCCCATCGCCGCTCGCGCCCGGCTGCCGCTCGTGAACCTCGCCTTGCCCGCGCTGCGCCACCTTCGGTCCGACGAGTTCGAACAATTCAGCCAGACGTTGCAATGGCTCATCGAGAGCGATGGGCAGATCGAGGTCTTTGAATTCGTCCTGCAGAAAATCGTCCGCCGTCACCTCGCGTCGCAGTCGGGCGAAACCCGTCCGACCTCCATTCAATACTACACGCTCGGACTGCTCGTGCCGGATTGTAGCGTCGTGCTCTCGGCGCTGGCAAACGTCAGTAGCAGCGACTCCGGCGAAATTCAAAAGGCTTTCCAGGCGGGTGCGCCCTACCTGGTGTCCAACAACGACGGGCTGCAACTCCTGCCGCGCGAAAAATCCGGGCTGCAACAACTGGATACCGCACTCGATCGCCTCGCGTTGGCCGCGCCGCAGATCAAGAAGAACGTCATCGCTGGCTGTGTGCAGGTCGTCGGCGCGGACGGGGTGATCCAGGAGCGCGAAGCCGAATTGCTCCGTGCCATCGCCGACACGCTGGATTGTCCGATCCCGCCGTTTGTACTGATTCCGGAAAGCTGAATCCAGAGACGATGATTAAGGGAAACAAAATGGAAATATGACAATGACCAAGAAAGAAAAATAACGATGAAAGAATCGAAATCCCTGACCAAAGACCCCAATTGCGGAATGACCGTGGACGCAGCCACCGCTCCCCATGCCCAACACTATGGAAGGACGTTTTGGCCCTGGCCAGCTGATTTTCAGTCCAAGCGCGATCCGCGGAGCCGACCGAGGGAAGGAAGATGAACCTTTTGGCTGGCGTGGTCACCCACAGGGTGGAGCGGCGGATTAATATGGATGCGCGAAAGGCCAAGATGGCGGAGGAGATGATCCAATACATGCAGATGGGTAAGGAATCCAAGACACAATGTGCGGTGATGAAAAGCATCAAGGGCATGGACGAACAATCGGGTGACGCTCAACAAGGACCATCAACCAGAATAGAGATGATTCTGAGGCTACAACGGCCCGCAGTGCCGTCTCCACGCCAAACACCGGAAACGGCCGGAGGCTGCGCATCCGGCGGGCACACCAGCTCGCCACGGCGGCGGTCAGCGTCTTGCTGCAGGCGATTCGCATTCATAATCAAAGGCTCATGACTCCCACCCACGCCTCAGCTACCCATCGCCGGGTCTTCGCAAGATTCATCAAACCACAGGCGGTGATGTGGACCTGCATGGCGTTGTTTGTGCCGGGAGCGATGTTATCGGCGGCGACCGTGGAATATGACCTTGCCATTGCCCACCAGGAGGTGAACTTCACTGGTCATCCCGTCCAAGCGATGGCTATCAACGGCCAACTGCCGGGGCCGACCCTGCGATTCACCGAGGGCGACCGTGCTGTGATTCGGGTCCACAATCAGATGGAGGTGGAAACCTCGATTCATTGGCACGGAATTCTGCTTCCCAACGCCATGGATGGCGTGCCCTTCCTGACGTATCCGCCCATCGCGCCGGGCAAAACGTTTACATACGAGTTCGATCTACGGCAATCCGGCACTTACTGGTATCATAGCCATACCATGCTCCAGGAACAGCGGGGCTTGTTCGGGGCTCTGGTCATCGCGCCGAAGGCCACGGGCGAGTTTGATCGACTGCGCGATCAAGTCGTGGTGTTGTCCGACTGGAGGGATGAAAACGCGAGTTCAGTGCTGCACACGCTCAAGCGCGGCAGCGACTGGTATTCCGTCCGTAAAAGCAGCGGTCAAAGTGTATTGGGTGCCGCGCGACTGGGGCTGTTGGGGGCGTATTTTTCCAGAGAACTCCAGCGGATGCCGCCCATGGACCTTGCCGATATTTACTACGATCGCTTTCTGCTCAACGGCGCGGCCCAAAAAACTCTCGCCGCCCAGCCGGGCGAAAATATCCGGCTCCGCATCATCGATGGTTCGGCTAGCACGTTTTTCTTCATGCAGTTTGCCGGTGGCCCGTTGCGGGTCATCGCGGCGGATGGCCAGCCGGTGCAACCCTTCGACGAACAACGCCTCCTGATGGGCGTGGCCGAAACGTATGACGTAATCGTTACAGTGCCGGCAGAGGGCAGCTACGAGTTTCGCGCCACGGCCCATGATGGTTCAGGGCGGACCTCGTTGTGGATTGGTTCCGGCCCACGGCACGCCGCGCCAGACATTCCGTTCCCCAATCTTTACGTCAACATGGGCGGTCTCACGCTCAAACGCGTGTTGGCCTTAACTCCGGGCGGATCGATGGGCATGCCGGGCAACGCCGTCCGCGCGGGCAAGTTTGATCAACCGGGCATGAACGGCATGGGCGGGATGAAGGAAATGGGCGGGATGAAGGAAATGGACCATGGCGACGTGAAGCCGGAGACCGATCACGCGAAACATGCCAGCATAGGTTCCGAGCCCTCTGGGGAACCTGAGGGTCACGACATGAACGGTATGGCGCACGAATCGATGCCGATGGATGCGGGAATGGGTCCCCCTGCGAAACCCGCCGCACCGAAAAGCACCTGGCTCGGGCTGCTGGCAGCAGACGTGAGTTCAAGAGCCCCATTGGCGGCCGATGGCATGAGCCCCGAACGTCCCTGGCCGCCTTACGGCAAACTGCGCGCCTTGCAGTCCACCGCCTTCGATTCCTCAAAACCGGTCCGCGAAATCCGACTCACCCTTGACGGCGATATGGAACGTTACGTCTGGTTTCTGAACAACCAACCGCTGTCGGCGTCGGATGACCTTGAAATCAAACGTGGCGAGGTCGTCCGGTTCATCCTGATCAACCGCACGATGATGCATCACCCGATGCATCTGCACGGGCATTTCTTTCGGGTGCTCAACGCGCAAGGCGAATTCTCGCCGCTCAAGCACACCGTGGATGTCGCCCCCATGACGACCACCGTAATCGAATTTACGTCAGACGAGTTCGGCGACTGGTTTTTTCACTGCCACCTGCTCTATCACATGATGAGCGGAATGGCGCGCGTGGTACATTACCAGGACTTCGCACCCGACCCGGCCACCGCCGCCGTCCGCCCGTATCTCTACCACGACCCTTTCTATCTGTACGGTGGGATGGATGCGCTCTCGCAGATGGCGCAGGGAATGTTGGTTTACGCCAATACGCGACACATCTTCTCCGCCGAATGGCAGGCTGGATGGCAGCGCGTGGACGACGTGGAGTGGGAGGTCATACCCACCTACGATTTCTACCTGAACCGGTTTGCCAGCGTTTTCACCGGGGTTGATCTGGAGGGAGATGGCGACCGCTTCAAGAAACACGAGGGCGTTTTCGGATTGCGGTATCGGCTGCCACTCAACGTCTATTCTCGCGTTTGGGTAGACACCGCCGGTGACTTCCAATTCGCCGTCGGCAAGCGCCTGGACCTTACGCCACGACTGGCGGTGTTTTCGGAGGCCGAATATGACACCAAGCAACATTGGGAAATCCGGGCAGGCACAAGCTACCTGCTGACCAAGCACTTTTCCCTGATCGGCCAATGGCATTCCCTGTTCGGTTGGGGTGGCGGCCTGCGCTGGCAGTTCTGACTCAGCAGAATCAGACATCTGAAATTGATTGATATGATCAAAGACCCGATTTGCAGAATGACGGTGAACGAAGCCACAGCGCTCCATGCCGAGCGTGCTGGGAAGTCCCGGAAAACCATGGAAAGGACTTAATAGAATGAATGCGTGGCTTGCACTGTTACCTGCGCATAACAAGCGCGTGATTGTTTTTCATGCGTGCTTCGTCACCGGAAGCGCCTTTGTGCTCAACTACCTTTGGGAAAACATGGAGTGTCCATGGTTCTTCATTCATCAAGGCCGGAATACCGGACAGATCGCGATGGTTTTCGCCACACTCGGCGACGTCGCGATGACGTGGGTGGCGCAGGGCTTGGTCGCGGCCGTTTCGAGGCGTTGGCTGTGGCTGCTTGGACCTTGGCATTGGCCGCAGTGGGCTGTGTTGCTGGGCGGGGCCTTGGCGCTGAGTGTCTTCGTCGAGAGTTGGGCGTTAGCAACCGCACGCTGGTCCTACACTGACATAAATCTCCGAGTTCCTGGCACGCCGATTTCAGTGCTGCCGGTGGCGCAACTGCTCCTCATGTTTCCTTTAACGTTCGGGCTTTCACGTCAGCTCATCCGATTGGCTTCGAATCCAAGTTCGATAGCCGGAACAAACGGATGTCCCCGTGGAAAGAGATTAAAGCGTATAGGCGAGAGCCTCAACGCCGCGCCATAAGCGCAAACCCAACGTTCTCGGCCAAGGAGTGATTTTTATGAAACATAGCGACCATCCTACCGAGAAATCGGATTCAACCAGAAACAAACCCGAAGCGAAGCCAGCGCGCGACAAGGTCGCCAGGAAGGCCTACGCCCTCTATGAAAAGGAGGGGCGTCCGCAAGGGCACGCCGAGCAGAATTGGTTAGCGGCTGAAGCCGAGGTGTCGGGCCACGACTCGGATAAACTTAAAGACCACGGCGATCATCATGCCCACATGGCGGCGGATTTCCGCAATCGGTTTTGGATCTCATTGGTTCTGACCCTGCCGATTCTCGTTCTCTCGCCGATGCTTCAGAAGCTGGTTGGACTGCGAGAAGCCATTCATTTTCCCGGCGACGTTTATGTCCTTTTCGGTTTCTCCTCCGCTGTCTTTTGGTATGGCGGTTGGCCCTTCCTCAATGGGCTGTTCGATGAGTTGAAGACCCGCAAGCCGGGAATGATGATTCTCATCTCCGTCGCCATCGCTACCGCCTATCTTTACAGTAGTGCCGTGGTGTTTGGTCTGACTGGCAAAATGTTCTTTTGGGAACTGGCCACGCTTGTGGACATCATGTTGCTCGGGCACTGGATTGAAATGAGATCCGTGATGGGCGCTTCCAAAGCTCTGGAGGAATTAGCGAAGCTGATGCCGTCCGACGCCCACAAACTCATGCCCGACGGCAGCGTGAAGGACGTCCCGCTCGGCGAACTGGCGGTGGACGACAAAGTCCTAATCAAACCCGGCGAAAAGATTCCTGCCGACGGTGTGATCGTGGAAGGGGAAAGCTCGGTCAATGAAGCCATGCTAACCGGGGAATCCACCCCCGCCGCCAAAAAGACCGGCGGTAAAGTGATCGGCGGATCGATCAATGGTGAAGGCTCGCTCACCATCGAGGTGAAGGGCACGGGTAAGGATTCCTTCCTGTCGCAGGTCATCGATCTCGTCAAACAAGCTCAGGAAAGCAAATCGAAAACCCAGGACCTTGCCAACACCGCGGCGATGTGGCTTACCGTCGTTGCGCTGGGCGGCGGCGCGCTCACCTTGGTCATCTGGCTAACTCTGATGGGCAAAGATTTCGCCTTCGCCATCGAGCGCGCCGTCACCGTCATGGTGATCGCCTGTCCGCATGCTCTGGGTCTCGCTGTGCCGTTGGTCGTGGCTGTGTCCACTGCCCTCGCGGCAAAAAACGGTCTGCTGATTCGCAACCGCGTCGCGTTCGAGGGCGCGCGAAAACTAAAAGCCATCATCTTCGACAAAACCGGAACTCTCACCGAAGGCCGCTTTGGCGTGACGGATACGCTCCTGCTTTCACAGGACATCGACGAAGAAACGCTACGTCGATACGCGGCTTCGGTGGATGCGAATTCTGAACATCCCATTGCCAAAGCCATTGCCGGCGCTTCCGAAAAAAAGTCGCCGGTAGAAAACTTCAAGGGCATTGCCGGTAAAGGGGCTGAAGGCCGGGTCGAGGGCAAAGAGATCAAGGTGGTGAGTCCGGGCTTCCTGCGCGAACAGAATATCGAGATGACGGACAAACGCGTCGAGCCACTGCAAGCGCAAGGCAAAACAGTGGTATTTGTCCTCGTAGATGGAGCGTTGAAAGGAGCGTTGGCCCTGGCCGACATTATCCGGCCCGAGGCGAAGCAAGCGATTGATGCGCTCAAGGAAATGAAAATCCGGTGCCTGATGTTAACCGGCGATAACAAAGCGACTGCCAAATGGGTATCGGACCAGGTCGGACTGGATGAATATTTCGCTGAAGTGCTGCCTCAGGATAAAGCCGCCAAAGTGAAAGAGGTCCAAGCCCGGGGCCAGTTGGTGGCCATGACTGGCGACGGAGTGAACGATGCGCCGGCGCTGGCTCAGGCTGATTTGGGAATCGCCATTGGAGCCGGCTCGGATGTCGCGGTCGAAACCGCCGACGTGATTCTGGTGAGAAGCAATCCCTCGGATGTGGTGGCCATCCTAAACCTTTCCCGCGCCACTTACCGTAAGATGATTCAGAACCTGATCTGGGCCACGGGCTACAACGTCGTCGCTATTCCGCTGGCCGCCGGCGCGCTATATGCGTGGGGCGTGCTGCTCACTCCCGCTGTGGGCGCGGTGCTGATGGCCGCGAGCACGGTGATTGTGGCCATCAACGCGCGAATGCTGAAAATCAAAACCGAAGAACATGACTTGCGGGGTGATAAGGCAAAATCCCTCGGCAAAGGCGGATCTGAAACAAAACCAACCAAGAAAGAAACATGACCATGAATGCCCTGAAATCTGTAACCAAAGACCCCATTTGCGGAATGACGGTGGACGGAGCCACCGGACTCCACTCCGAACGCGATGGCAAGAGGTTCTAATTTTGCAGCGACCACTGCCGGCAAAAGTTTCTGTCCACCCCCGAAGTTGCCAAGCCGGAGGGCGAATCTGGATTCTGTTTTGGATAATGTCCACGCCCACCAGCCCCGGCAGCCATAACGAGAAATGAGGCTGCAAATACATTTTTTGCTGAAGCAACAAAACCCAAAAAACACACAGTCAGGAAAATGAATCCATACCCCAAATTCGTCGCGATGCTCGCGACCTCCACGGTCGTGATGTTTGGCCTCATGTATCTCAATACCTACGCACTTGACCACATCTTCTTCAGCGAGACCCGCGCTTACATGGCGCTCGTCATGGGCGCGACGATGGCCGTCGTCATGCTTGGCTTCATGCGGAAGATGTATGACAATCGGAAGGCGAATACTGGCATCTTCGTGGGCAGCGCAGTTGTTTTCGCCGCGTCGCTTTGGCTCGTGCGCAGTCAGGCAACGGTCGAGGACGTTTCTTGGATGAAGGCGATGATCCCGCACCATTCGATTGCGATTCTGACGAGCGAGCGCTCACACATTTCCGATTCGCGTGTTCGGAAGCTCGCAGACGGCATTGTCGAAACGCAGCGCAAAGAGATCGCCGACATGAAGGCGTTAATCGAAGACCTCGAGAAGAATCAATGAACCCACCTTCGCAAATGCAACTTGGAATGATCGGTCTCGGAAGAATGGGGGGCAACATGGTGCGCCGGTTGATGTCCGCTGGACATACGGTCAGCGTCTATTCCGCCACGGCGAAAACGCGGGAAGCGTTCGCGAAAGAGACAGGGGCTTTTGCCGCCTCGTCGCTCGACGAACTGATGGCGAAACTGAAAGCGCCGCGTGTGCTCTGGCTGATGATCCCTGCGGCTGTGGTGGACAAGACCTTGAACGATCTCGCGGGCAAGCTCCAGAAAGGTGACATCATCATCGACGGCGGCAATTCCTACTACATTGACGACCTCCGTCGCGCGAAGGAGCTAGGCTCCAAGGGAGTGCACTATGTTGATTGTGGTACAAGCGGTGGAGTCTGGGGTTTGGAGCGTGGCTATTGCCTGATGATTGGCGGTGAGCCGGAAACAGTGAAATACCTGGACCCGATCTTTTCGACGCTCTCACCGGGTGTCGGCGTTATTCCGCGCACACCGGGCCGCGACAAGTTCGGAGGCACGGCCGAGCAAGGTTACCTGCATTGCGGCTCAAATGGCGCAGGACACTTCGTCAAAATGATTCACAACGGTATCGAGTATGGCCTCATGGCGGCCTATGCCGAAGGGATGGCCATCTTGCGCGGGGCCAACATCAGCAAACAGGATCACGCCGGTGATGCGGAAACCACGCCTTTGCGCGACCCGGAGCACTACCAATTCGACTTCAATCTCCGCGACATCTCCGAACTCTGGCGGCGCGGCAGTGTAGTCTCCTCATGGCTGCTCGACCTGACGGCCAGCGCTCTGGCCCAGGACCCGGCTCTCGCACAGTTCGCAGGGAGGGTGTCTGATTCCGGTGAGGGGCGATGGGCGATCAAGGCAGCGATTGATGAAGCCGTGCCGGTGCCAGTGCTCAGCACGGCCCTTTACTCACGCTTTAGTTCACGCGGAGAGGCGGAGTATGCCGACAAGCTTTTATCCGCAATGCGTTTCCAGTTCGGCGGCCACCACGAAAAGCCGGCCAAGTAAATGGAAAGCTACGACAAGAACTGAATCGAATCTCGGCCAAATAAACCCTGACATGCCCATCAAACATCAGTTGAAAAGTTCAGGAACCCCAGCGGAAGCCACCCGCGAGCCATTGTCTCTTCTGGCAATCAACGGCGGTTCTTCGAGCATCCGGTTTGCGCTGTATGAGATGGGCGAACCGTTGCGGCGGCGACTGGTTGGGAAGGTGGATCGCGTCGGTCTGAGCGGCATGACTTTGACCTTTAAGAACTCTGACGGAACACCACCGGATGGTCGCACCATTACCATAGATGATCACCAATCGGCGGTCGCTTTTCTACTGGATTGGCTTGAAACGCAGCAGGGGTTCGCCTCGGTCAGAGCAGTGGGACACCGCGTGGTGCATGGGATGACGCATACCGAACCGGAGCGAGTCACGCCAGAATTGCTCGATGAATTGCGCCGCATCAGGCCGTATGACCCGGAGCATCTGCCGCTTGAGATCGAATTGATAGAGATGTTCCGCCAGCGCCGTCCTACATTGCCTCAGGTAGCGTGCTTTGATACTGCGTTTCACCGTACCATGCCGCGAGTCGCCAGCCTGCTCCCGATTCCGCGACGCTACGAGGCGGCTGGCGTTCGCCGTTACGGCTTTCACGGTTTGTCTTACGAGTTGCTGATGGAGGAACTCGCACGACTCGGCGATCCGGCGGCAACGAAGGGGCGCGTGATCCTCGCCCATCTCGGCAACGGCGCGAGCGTGGCCGCCGTGCGCGACGGCAAGAGCATCGACACCAGCATGGGCTTCACTCCGACGGCAGGATTGGTGATGAGCAGTCGCTCGGGAGACCTGGATCCGGGACTGGTCTCCTACTTGGCGCGCACTGAGCAAATGAGTACGACTCAGTTTCAGAAAATGGTGAATCACGAGTCGGGGCTGCTCGGAGTATCCGAAACCAGCTCTGATATGCGCGACTTGCTCGAACACGAAGCGCAGGATGTCCGGGCGGCGGAAGCTGTGGCGCTATTTTGCTATCAGGCGAAGAAGTGGGTTGGCGCATACGCCGCCGCACTCGGTGGACTCGACACCTTGGTCTTCGCCGGTGGCATCGGCGAAAATGCACCGCTCGTTCGTGCCCGCATCTGCGAAGGACTCGGCTTCCTCGGAATTGAACTTGATGAAACACGGAACGTGGCAACGGAGGCGGTGATTTCCGCGGACGCCAGCCGCATCACGGTTCGCGTTATCCCCACAGACGAGGAACTGATGATCGCACGCTCGGTGTGCCGCATTTTGAAGCCGGAGATAACGGCGCGTTTTTGAATCAATGACCCCAGAGGGCGGTTGATTACGCTACGAGGCAGGCGGTCAATGTTTGGTTGTTGTTGGCTTTTTGCACGCCGGATTTTTGCTTTTGATTTTCCTCCCGGCGCCG
>Ga0209591_10004850_pt1 | contig 15114 bp, 10 predicted proteins | sample MAT01_FD_187207 | JGI IMG/M metagenome (GOLD analysis project Ga0209591, IMG submission 187207) | Freshwater microbial communities from Lake Fryxell liftoff mats and glacier meltwater in Antarctica - MAT-01 (SPAdes) (version 2) | ecosystem: Environmental > Aquatic > Freshwater > Ice > Liftoff... | reverse complement strand
TTTGCTGGCGGTGAACTTTTCACCGTGCGCGGGGGCACTAGCTTTCTGGCGCGCGAAGGTTAGGGACGGGAGGGACGGCGGCGCGACCGCCGCAACGCTCGACGTGCCGACGAGGGCTTGCAAGGATAGGACGATGCGCTCCACGCCGCTGGCGTGCTGCTTCAGTTGTTGACCGGCCGCGGCGCCTTCCTCCGCATTGGCCGCCACTTGCTGCGTCACCGTCTGCATCTGGGAGACGGAGCGGGCGATCTGTTCCGCGCCGCGTTCCTGCTCTTCGCTGCCAAGCCGGACCTCTTGCACCAGAGACGTCACCGTCTTGACGAGCGCGTTCACCGCTTCCGAAGCGCGGGCCACTTCGTCGAGCCTCATGCGGCCTCCGTTCGAGGTCATAATCGACTCTTCAATCAGCAGCGTGGTGTCCTTGGCCGCTTGTGCCGAGCGCTGCGACAGGTTACGGACTTCGTCGGCAACCACGGCGAAGCCCATGCCCGCCTCGCCGGCGCGCGCGGCTTCCACCGCCGCGTTTAAGGCCAAGATATTGGTTTGGAAAGCAATCTCGTCAATCACCTTGATAATCTTCGAAATCTTGTTGGACGAGTTACTAATTTCGTTCATCGATTCCATCATCTCGCCCAGCGCGCGGCTGGCTTCTTCCACCTTCGCCGTGGCTTCCTGCATCCGCGCGGCCGCCTCCTTCGAATTCGCCGCGTTACTGCGCGTCATCGAATGGATCACTTCGGTTGACGAAGAAGTCTCTTCGAGTGACGCGGCTTGGTCCGAAGCCGCCTTCGCCAAAGTCATGCTGTAGGACGATACCTCCTCAGACGTGCTGCCCAGTTGCTGGGCACCGGAGCTCAGCTCCGCCACCATCTGCCGTAAGGCCCTATTCACCCCGCGGACGGTAAAGAAGACCATCACGCCCACGGCCAAACAAAATACGTTCAGGCCGGCAATGCTCCAAATGCTGCCGGTGCGCGTCGCTTCCGCCGAAGCCTTCAGCGCGGTCATCTCGCCGCGCTGCCGTTCCACCACTTTCTTCGCTTCATCGCTCATCTTCGACAGCTCCGGCAACAACTTACCGTTGAGCATCGCAATCGCCTCTTCCATCTTCTGGGCGCTCAGCAACTGCACCAGTTTCGAATGGTGTGCGCGGGCCGCCTCGTAGTTGCTCGCCACGCGTGAGAGGTCGTTGCTCGAAGACATCGCGCGCCGCGTCGCCTCAAACTCGCGCATCAGTTCGCGAATCTTTTCCTCACTACGCCCAAAACGATTCCGCATGGCCTCCGCCTCGCCGGTCTGCTGGAGCATCATCGCAAACGCCAAGCCGCGTTCGGACGCCACCATCTCGGTCGTTTCGCTGCTGATCTGCGCCGCCACCATCTGGGCCCGCGCCATGTCGTTTACCGCCAGATCCAATTGGCTCCCCAGCCGGTAATTCACCGTCAGCGAGACCACGCCCATTACCAAGGCCAACCCCACCAGCAGCACCACGCTGCCCATTAACTTATTGCTCGCCGAAGCTTTCATAAGCTCTCAACCTCCTTGTTGTTATCTAATTCCGTGCGTAAAAAGGCGGCGGCGAGAAATATCTTCCTCGCTCAGACGCCGCCCCAGTACTCCGACCGCTTGATTTAGTACTTTCTGCGAATCAGGTTAGACTGGCCCATCGCGTAAGCGATGGGTCACCCAGGCCCTCCACAAAGGCAGTTAGCACCGGGGTTTGTTTGACAAATGTGACCCGCCGCTCACGCCCGAAGCTAGGATTGCACTAGCCCGCAGCGTGAGCTGTGGGTGAATTAGTACTTTTCAAGCTGTCAGAACACTAAATGTGCCTACTGCTTGAAATTGAACTTCAGATTCGCCACGGCGACGGAGGCTTTGCCCCCATCCTGGAAGGGCATAAACTTCCAGTCCTTCACGGCCCGCACCACCGAAGCGGTCAACAACGGATTGCCGGTAACTACCTTCACCGCGTCCACGTTGCCTTCTTCGGTGATCTTCACTTCCACCTCTACCTCGCCCTGGATGTGCATCTGCTTCGCCATCGGAGCATACTCCGGCGTCGGATGCTTGGTGGCATTCTTGATCGCGTCCGAGTGGGTCACGCGCACGTCCGCCAGCGAAGCCACCGGCAATGCCAGTAACCCCACCAGGGCTAGAGTGAGCGGAAATCGTTGCGACAGATTCTTTTGTTGGTGCATATTATTTAGGATTCCTCCTCCTGACTGGCCTTATCGGTCAGCCCGGCGGAACGTATGAATCTTTTTTAGCCCAACCATCAATCGACTCAACGCGGAAAGTGCGTTTCGTGCCACCGCATCGATCGCTGCATCCAATCCACCATATGCCCACTCTCCCGGATCCCGTGCCCTTCCCGGGGATAACGCACGAAAATCGTCTCGACGCCTACATCCTTAAGCGCAATGTAAAACTGCTCCGCCTCCGATAGCGGCACGTCGTTGTCGTTCTCTCCGTGCACCATCATCGTCGGTGTTGCCACCTGCCCCACATGCTTCAATGACGACCGTTCCCACAGCGTTTCCATCAAGTTCCCCTGGTGCGGAAACGCCCCAAACGTCATCTGCTCGTATTGGTTGTAATACGTCGTGTAGTTGTAACTCACTAAGTTGATAATCGCCGCCGTTGGAATCGCACTTTTGAAGATTCGCGACTGCGTAATCAGCCAGGAGCTTAACTGCCCGCCGTAACTTACGCCCTCCACTCCCAGGCGATCCCGGTCGATCCACAAGTTCCGCCGGATCGCCGCACTCACACCATAAAGCACGTCCTGCCCTTCGTTCCCGTTTTGGTCGCCGAAAACACCGTCAGCGAAGGCCTGGCCATAGCCGATGGAGCCCCGGAAGTTCACCATCAACGTCGCCCAGCCCTTCGCCGCGTAAACCTGATTCTTGAAATTAAACGCCGGCCCCTGCTGCCCGTGCGGACCGCCATGAATCACCACAATCATCGGATGCTTCGAAGTCTCCGTCATTCCCAGTGGCTTGGTCAAGAAAGCCTCCACCTGCCACTTATTGTCGTTGCTCACAAAGGTAAACGACCCCACCGGGGCAATTTCGATTCCCTTGAGTAAGTCGGCGTTCAGATTCGTGAGCTTCTTCGCTGGGCCGGCCCCGGTTTGTAAGTAGAGCTGCGGCGCGTCCTCCGGCGTCGATTGGGCGTAGGCAATGACTCCGCCGCGGCCTACAGAAAATGACCCGACGCTGGCCCGCCCGCCCACCATCACTTCCGGCTTTCCTCCAGAAATAGGCTGTCGATAAAGGCGCACGTGCCCCCGCTCCTGCACGGTGAAATAGACGAAGTCCCCTTCGGGCGACCATACAGGCGGGCCTTGCCGATTGTCGACCATCACAAACTCGCGCCGGCCCGACCCGTCGGCTCCCATCGTCCAAGTGTGCGTATCTTCCATCGTGGTTTCGAGATCGGTCAAGCCGCGCTTACAGCCTTGATAGACAATCGTGCGCCCGTCAGGCGACCAGATCGGCCGGTACTCGATACTCTCGGTCGCCGTCAGCCGCCGAATGCTCTTGTCGGCCACCTTCAGGGCAAACAGGTCGTAGTTAAAGAATTGGTCGGCATCCGGCTCGCGATTGGAGGCGAATAAAATCTCATCTCCTTTGGGCGACCAATCTACCGAATGCTCGTAGAAGTTACCCGTGGTGAGCGGTGTAATCTGGCCGCTTGCCAAATCGGCGAGAAACAAGTGCAGGCGTTTGTTATCGTTCAAACGCGAGTTGCCTTCTCCGGCGTCGGGCTTATACAGGTAGCGCGTGATGACAATCGGATCGCCCTCTACTTCCTTGGTTTCCGGCCCCGGCAGGGCGTCCACAAAGACGATCTGCTTCCCGTCCGGCGACCAGTCGAAAGTCTTTCCGTTCGACGGCAGCGGCGCGTTGGTGCCGCCCATCTTGGTGATGAAGCGCTTGCCGGTAGCGTCGGCATTGGCGATAATCAGCCCGCTTTGCTCGCCCAGCTTACCCGTATAGGCAATCCGCCCCCCATCGGGCGACCATCGCGGACTCCCGGAGCTTTCCTTGCCTACCGAAAACACCACCGGTGCCCCGCCGGCCACGGGCATCACAAAGAGCTGGGGATATGGCTTGCGCGGCCCGTCCTGATTCAGCACCGTATAGGCAATGCGTTGGCCATCCGGCGACACCGCCACGTCGCCCACGGCGCGCAGGCGCAGATAGTCCTGAGGGGTGAGTCCCGCAGCGCATAAACACCAGGAAGCGAGGAAGAAAATGAAGGTCCGCATAAAAAGCATCATCGCAGATGCACCGAACCCCTTGGGTAGTTCGAACATATAAAGTAAAGAATGACCCTCCTATTCATCGCGGCGCTCGCCGTCACGCCCCTCAACTGGCTCGAAGGGGCGACCGCCGCCGAGAAGATCCAGGCTGCTCAGCGTACGCCCTACGTCTATCGGGAGCGCCAATCGAACTGGATGCTCGACGGCAAGGCGCAAAAGAAAAAGGAAGCCCCCAGCTTCACCCGGGTTTACGAACACATCTTCCTTGAAGGGGCGCCCTACCGGCAGTTGATCGAGCGTAACGGCAAACCCATCTCCGGCGCCGATCTCGTCAAGCGCGATGCCGCCCGGCAGAAGGAGGCCGCCAGCCGCCGGCAGGATCGCAAACTCCGCAAGCCCTTCCTGCCTGGTACCCGCAACGTGCGCTTGGGCAAATTGGACGAATTGGCTCCCGCCTACGACTGGAAGCTCGCGGGGGAGGAGACGATCGCTGGATCCCAATGCACGGTCCTTGAAGCGGAGCCGAATGGCTTAGCGGACACGGCTCGTCACAAAGAACTGCAATCCTACCGCCAGCGCCTGTGGATCCATCGTGACCTTAAGATCTTGGTGCAAAGACGCATCGAAGTGGTGGGGCCCGATTCGGAGATCCTCCCCGGAAGCGTCCTCACTTTTCGTTGGTCCTTGCTGCCGGACGGTGGTGGCACGTGGTTTGAAACCGAGCACGAGATCAACTTCGCCTCCAAGATTTTCGGCGTCAAGAAACTACTCGGCATGCAGCGGCATGAGTTTTACGAATATCGCCGGTTCCAGGTAGAATCCACCATCACGACCGAGCCGCGCTAGTGCCTTCACCGCTTAGTTTGTTGCTTCTAAGATGCGTCCCGCCTAGCCTGCCGCGTAAGCGGCGGATCACCCAGGCCCGCGAAAAATGCAGTAAACGCTGGAGTCTCTTTAACCAATGTGACCCATCGCTCACGCGACGGGCTAGGGTGCACTAGCTACTGAACGCTGGCCTTGGTGACCTTGTCGAGCTTCGGGAAGTTCTGCTGCAAGTAGGCTTCGCCCTTCTGCTCGATCTCCGGCTGCTGCGGCGACTCGGCGTACTCGGCCGTGATCTTGTCCACCGCTTCCATGCCTTCCGTCACCAGGCCGAAGGGCGAGAAGCCCATCTGGTCGAGCCGCACATTGTCGCCGAGGTTGATGAAGAGCTGAGTGGTGCGGGTGCTGGGGCCAGACGTCGCAAAGCTGAGGAAGCCGCGGCCATTGCTGCGGCGGACGGGGTCGTCTTGCAGATTCAGGCTTTTCCAGGCGGCGGTGATGCCGGGGTCGGCGTTGAGGCCGAATTGGACGACAAAGCCGGGCACCACGCGGAAGAAGCGCGCGCCGTTGAAGTAGCCGCTTTGCACCAGGTTATAGAAACGATCGGCACCCAGGGGCGACCATTCGCGTTGCACTTCCACGGTGAAGGGTCCAGCGGTGGTCTCAAAACGGGCCTTATAACTCGCGGGACTCTGCTTAGTCCATTTCGAGGGATCGACCGGACCACCGCCGGTAGTTGCTTTTTCAGTGCTGCTACAACTGGTGAACATTATCGAGAGCACCAGGAGCGGAAGTAAGTACGCCTTCATATTCTTCAGACTAGCGCGATTCCTTTTCCTTTGGTGGTCGTCTAGAATGAGCGAATGCGCTCGCTTCTGATTTTCGCTTTGGCTCTGGCGGCTTATCCGCAGAACCGCACCTTGTTCCGGAACCCGACGGTGAACCGGACCCACATTGTCTTCTCTTACGCGGACGACCTCTGGTCGGTCGCGCGCGGGGGTGGCGAAGCCGTGCGCCTCACCTCCGGGTTGGGCTCGGAAGGCACCCCGATTTTCTCGCCCGATGGCACGCAAGTCGCCTTTACGGGCACTTACGAAGGCAACGTCGACGTCTATGTCGTCCCGGCCAAGGGTGGCGTCCCCAAGCGGTTGACTTATCACCCCGGCTTCGATCTGGCCCAGGGTTGGACGCCCGATAGCCAGAGGGTGCTCTTCTCGAATTCGGGCGGCACGGCCAACGACAAGCCGCGCTTGTACACGGTGGACCTGGCCGGCGGCTTCCCCTCAGAGTTACCCTTGCCGATCGCCGCCGCCGGCTCGTTCTCCGGCGACGCTAAGCAGATTGCCTATTTGCCCTTCGCCCGCGCCAACCAGATTTGGAAGAACTACCGCGGCGGCCGGGCGACGCCCATCTGGATCGCCAATCTGGCGGACTCTTCCATCGTGAAGATCCCGCACAACGGGTCGAACGACCATTCGCCCCTCTGGGTGGGCGACCGGATCTATTTCCTGAGCGACCGCAACGGTTCGGACACCTTGTTCTCCTATGACCCAGGTTCCAAAGCAGTCACCCAGTTAGTGGAAAATAAGGGCCTCGACTTCAAGAGCGCCAGTGCCACTTCCGACGCCATCGTTTACGAGCAATTCGGCGAAATCTTCGTCTATGACTTGAAGAGTAAGAAGCCGGCTAAGGTAAATATTTCGCTTTCGGCTGACTTACTCAACGTCAGGCCACGCCTGGAGAAGTTGGCACGCAGTATTAATAACTGGAATATCTCGCCCACCGGCGCTCGCGCAGTGGCCGAGGCGCGCGGGGAGATCTTTACCGTTCCGGCGGAAAAGGGCGATGTCCGCAACCTCACCAATACTTCAGGCGTCGCGGACCGCGACCCGTCCTGGTCACCGGACGGTAAGCGAATCGCCTACTTCTCCGACGAGAGCGGCGAGTATATGCTGCACCTGCGCGACCAGACCGGGCGCGGCGAGGTGACCAAGATTCCCCTTGGCGATCAGCCCTCGTTTTTCTACTCCATCCAATGGTCGCCCGATAGCAAGCACTTGTCCTTTGTCGACAAGCGGCTGAACCTCTGGCGTCTCGAGCTGGCCACTAAGCAAGTGAAGGCGGTGGACAAAGGCTTGTTTAACGGCGACCAGATCGGTTTCCGCGCGCGCTGGGCGCCGGATAGTAAATGGATCGCCTATGCGAAGAGTATGCCGAATCAACTCGCGGCAATTTATATTTACTCGGTCGAAAGCGGCCAGACGAATCGCATTACCGATGGCCTGAGCGATGCGAGTTCACCCGTGTGGGACCGCAGTGGCAAATACCTCTACTTTGCCTCCTCCACCGATTCGGGCCCGGCCAGCGAGTTCGACCTCTCGGCCGCCTATCGGCCCAGCAGCAGCAGCCTTTACTTGGCCGTGCTGTCGAAGACCGAGCCTTCGCCCTTTAGTCCGGAAAGCGACGAAGAGAAGGTCACTGAGCTAAAAACAGGGGAGCCCAAGAAGGACGAGCCCAAGAAAGATGAGCCGAAGAAAGAGGACGCCAAGCCCGTCAAGATCGATTTCGAGGGCATCGACCAGCGCATTGTGCCCTTGCCCCTGCCGCCACGCAGCTACCGCAACCTCGAAGCCGGCAAGGCGGGAACGCTCTTTTACATGGAGTTTCCCAGTAACTTCGGTGGCGGCGGTCCTGGCGCTCCGCTCCAGAAGTTTGACTTGGCCAAGCGTAAGTCGGACTTATTCGCCGCTGGCGTAACCACTTACCGGCTATCCGCTAACGGCGAAAAGATCCTCGTCGGCCTACCGGGCGGCAATGCCTCCATCGTCGCCACCGCCGCGCCGATGAAGCCGGGCGATGGCGCCTTGAAGCTCGATGGCATGGAGGCGTTTATCGATCCGCGCGCCGAGTGGAAGCAGATGTACAAGGAAGCTTGGCGCATTGAGCGTGACTTCTTCTACGACACCAAGTACCATGGGCTCGACTTACAAGCCGCCAACGAACGTTACTCGATGTATCTGAGCGCCGTCGGCAGCCGCAACGACCTCACTTACTTATTCCAGGAAATGCTGGGCCAGATGAGCGTCGGCCACCTCTATATCGGCGGCGGTGACACGCCGAATCAGCCCAAGCCGGTCGGCGGCGGCTTGCTCGGCGCGGACTATGTCCTGCAACAAGGCCGCTATCGTTTAGCCCGCGTCTACTCGGGCGAAAACTGGAATCCGCAAACCCGTGCGCCACTTACTCAGCCGGGCGTCGGCGCCAAGGGCGGCGAGTATCTGCTGAGCGTGAACGGCCGCGAACTTACCGCCAGCGACAATATCTACGCCTTCTTTGAAAGCCTGGCCGGCAAACGAGTAAACCTGAAGCTGGGGCCTAATCCCAATGGCGACAGTTCCCGCGAAGTTACCGTAATTCCCGTCGAATCGGAGACCGCGCTGCGGACGCTCGCCTGGGTGGAAGAGAACCGCCAAGCGGTCGATAAGCTCTCCGGCGGCAAACTCGCCTACATCCATCTGCCCGATACCGCGGGCGGCGGCTACACTTACTTCAACCGCTATTTCTACGCCCAGATCGACAAGCAGGGTGCCATCATCGATGGCCGCTTCAACCGTGGCGGGAGCGCCTCGGAGTATATCATCGAGCACCTGCAGCGCAAGCTCGCGAGCCTTTGGGCTTCGCGCGATGGTAACATGACCACCACGCCGTCGGCCGGCATCTTCGGACCGAAGGTGATGCTGGTAAACGAATACTCCGGCTCCGGCGGCGACTTACTGCCGTGGCTCTTTAAACGCGCCAGGATCGGCCCCGTGGTGGGCAAGCGCACCTGGGGCGGCTTGGTGGGCATTGGCGGCTATCCTCCCCTCATGGATGGTGGCACGGTGACCGCGCCGCACTTCGGCTTCTGGAGCCCCGAAGGCAAATGGGAAGTAGAAAACCATGGCACTTCGGTGGATGTGGAAGTCGACTTCGACCCTAAGGCCTGGCGCGAGGGCCACGATCCGCAACTCGAGCGGGCCATCGAGTTAGCGCTGGCTGACCTCAAGAAGAACCCGATTCCCCTGCCCGTCAAGCCGGTTTTCCCGGATTATCACTCCGGCAAACCCACGGGGCGCTCTGCCAACAGTAACCGCAGTGGAGCTGGCTCTAACTAACTACTAAGGTAAATTCCGGTAACCAGAATTTAAACTAGCCGATCGCGGCGGGCTAGGCAGGTTCGAAGTTAATACGCCGAACATTTACACTGTCCTAACAGCCACCATCGGCTGCGCCCGCTGCCACGTCCCTTCGTTGATGACCGGGCCCAGCCCCGTCATGGCTCTGGATCGCAAGCCGGTGGACGCCTTCTCTGACTTCCTGCTGCACGACATCGGCACTGGTGACGGCATCGACCAGGGCGCGGCCAACGGCAACGAGCTCCGCTCTGGGGACTTCGCCATCGCCGCATGTTGCTCCACGATCGCCTTGCGCTCACGACCGCCTGGGAAAGGGTAACCTGCCGCTGACGCGGGCGGGCTGAAACATCGCACGGGGGCTTTTCGTCGATACTAAGGAGGAATGCTGGCGGACCAGTTCAAATACTTGGCTCTCTTCTACGCCGACCCCAAGCGCGCTGCCTCTGGCGTGTTGGACCACGGCAAATTTCTTTTCGCCGTCATCGCCGCGCTTCTCGTAACCATGGCCATCACCTTTGCGGCCGACGGCGAGAGATTTCGCGACGAGGCCGCCTTGGGCGCGGCCGGCCACTACGCGCAACACCAACGGGCCGCGGCCGAAGGCCTGCCGGATCCGCCCGCCACGGCCCAGTTTCTGCGCACCTACGCCGCGCGACGTGGCCAGATCGAGTCGCGTTACTTTTTGGCTAGCCTGAAGGCGCCGCTGTTGATGGCCGTGGTTTTCGTCCCGGTCTGCATTCTCATCCTGACCGCATGGGCGCAATTGGGGGGCGGCCTCAGGATTCTATTTCGCGACTTCATGCCCGTTCTGGTGAGCCTGCTCTTCTGTTGGGCGGCCGCTTACCTGCCGGTCGCGATCGTCTGGTGGGCCGGTTTGGGAGGAGTGCCGCTGCAAATGGCAGGCTTGGCCTATTTCCTGGTGCTTGCCGCCGTCGTGTTCTCCACCGTAATGGGAGTGTCTCCGTTACAGGCCGCGGGAGCCGAACTGGGCGGGCTCGCCGCTTGCGCCGGCGCGGCGATGGTGGTCGGCAATTCGCCCAATTTCCTGTACATGTTCGCCTCGCCCTGGCTGCTGTATATGGCTTACCTGCTGTTCGGCCGCGACATCGGCTCCCTCGGCGGCGGACTCGCGGCCCGCCAAAACTTCAAGCGCCAACTCGAACTCTCCACCGTCAACCCCCGCGACGCCGATGCGCACTATCAACTCGGGCTCATCTACGTCCAACGCCGCGCCTACACCGAGGCTGAAGCGAGCTTCCGCCGCGCGCTCGAGATTGACGCCAACGAGCAAGACGCGCTCTTCCAACTCGGCCGGCTGTTACGGCAACAAGGCCAAGACGCTGAAGCCCGCCAACTGCTGGAACGCGGCGCGCAGATCGACCCCAAACTGGCCAGCCACCAAGTCTGGCGCGAACTCGGCGCCGTAGCCCTGGCTACCGGACAGGCCACCGATGCCCTCACCCACCTTGAGCATTACGTCAACGTTCGCGAATACGACCCGGAAGGCTTGGTGCTTTATGGACGAACGCTCAAAACCTTGCAGCGCCCGGCGGAAGCCCGCGCCGCTTTCGAGAAGGCGATCGAAGCCGTCCGCACCGCCCCCAAGTTCCGCCGCGGTGAACTCTCGCCCTGGGAAAGACAGGCCCGCCAGGAGTTAAAAGCCTGATATCATCGCCCCCATGCGGGCCATCATTTTCTTCCTCAGCACCCTCGCCCTTGCCCAAACCAAGCCAGTCATCGGCGTCGGCGGCATTGTGCACGAAACCAATACCTTCAACCCCAAGAAAACCACGCTGGCCGACTTCGCAGCCGGCATCGGCGGCGCCAATGGCACCTTGCGCGGCGACGAGATCCTGAAGCTTTCCGCCAATGCCAACAACACCACCGCCGGCTTTATCGAAGGCGCCGCGCAATCCGGCCTCACGCTCTTCCCGACGATCATCGCCGGCCCGCAAACCATCGGCATCGTGCTGGACTCGGCCTTCGAAACCCTCACCAAAGAGCTGATCGACCGCCTGAAAGCCGCGCCCAAGCTCGACGGCATCCTGCTCTTTCTGCACGGCACGATGGTGGCCGAAAGCTTTCCCCACGCCGATGCCGAAATCGTCCGCCGCGTCCGCCAGGCCTTTGGCGACAAGATCCCGCTCATCGTCGTTCACGACTTTCACGCCAACGTCAGCGAAGAGATTGTGCGCATGACGACGGCGCTGATCACCTATAAGGAGTGCCCGCATCTGGACGCCAAGGACCGGGGCGTGCAGGCCGCGAAGCTGATGGCCCAGGTGGTGGCCGGCAAAGTGAAGCCCACCCAAGCCATCGTGAAGCCGCCGATGTTGCTGAATATCCTCTTCCATAACACCTACGCCGCCCCCTTGAAGCCCATCACCGACGAAAGCAAACGACTCGAAACTCAGCCTAAAGTCCTCGCCGCCAGCGTCGCCGGGGGCTACCAATACGCCGATATTCTTGCGATGGGGCCCAGCATTGTCGTCGTCACCGACAATGACCCGGCGTTGGCCCGCCGGGAGGCTGAGCGCCTGGGCAATCTCCTTTGGGATCTTCGCGATCAGCTGAAGTTTGCCGCGCCTACCGCCGCCCAAGCCGTCAAGATGGCCATGGAGAATGACAAGTTTCCCGTCGCCCTGATGGACGCCGGAGACAATATCGGCGGTGGCTCAGCGGGCGATAGCACCTATATTCTGGCCGAATTGCTCAAACAGAAGGCCGGCGGCTGGGTGGTGGTGATCTCCGATGCCGGGGCCGCCGAAGCCGCCATCAAGGCAGGGGTGGGTGCCCGGTTCGATGGCGCCGTGGGCGGCAAGACCGACAATCTGCACGGCGATTCGGTCCGCATCCAGGGCCGGGTGAAAGGCATCCACGATGGCCGCTTTGTAGAAACGGCGATCCGGCATGGCGGGGGTCGCTATTGGGATATGGGGACGACGGCGGTGATCGAGGTGGAAGGGTCGACGCCGGACTTGCCGAATCTGGTGGTGCTGACGCCGAAGCGCGTGATCCCTTTTAGTTTGAATCAGTTGAATAGCGTGGGCATCATCCCGCACCAGATGCGGATCCTGGTGGCCAAAGGCACCATTGCGCCGCGTGCGGCCTACGAGCCCGTTTCGGCCCGCATCATCATCGTGGATTCAGGCGGGGTGACGGGGATGAACCCGGCGCGTTTCCCTTATCGTCACATCCGTCCCGGCCTGTACGGTGTGCCTGGGCCGCGTTAGTACAACTTCGTCCGATAGGCCTCCGCCACCGATTGCTCAATCTGCTCCGCCGTATCGCTTACCGCGATCTGATCCTTCAGCATTTTGCCGTAGGACGGCAGTACAGCGCGGTCCACCTGGTAAGTGCCATCCCATAAGTGCGACCGGATCAGCGCCTTCCCGCAATGCAAAAATGCCTCCTCCACCTTCACCACCAACGCGGACTTCGGATGATGGCTATTGACGCACCATTGCTCGACGATTCCCCGCTCCGTCGTCACCCGCGCCACCCCATTCACGCGCAAGGTCTCGTCCACGCCCGGAATCAAGAAGAGCAGCCCCACCTGCGGATTCTCGACAATATTCGTCAGCGCGTCCAGGCGATTGTTTCCGCGCCAATCAGGCAGGGCCAAAGTAACATCGTCCAGCACCTTCACAAAGCCCGGCCGGTCGCCCCGCGGCGTCACATCGGCGCCGGCTTTTGAGGAAGTCCCCATACAGAGAAACGGCGACAAGGCAATGAAGCGCCGGCAGTGCTCATCGAGGCGGGGCAGGCTCTTCAAGACGGCCCGCTCCATCGCCGGCTCATAGCACTCACGGAGTTGTTCGGGGTCGGCCAAAAATTCCATCCCCCCAGTCTACTGCTAGTCTCGAAAATGATGCGCTGCTTACTCCCGTTGCTCGCCGTAGTCGTCTGTTTCGCCCAAACCCCCGAGGCGACCGTCCAGAAGATCGTCAACGACCCCAAGTTCAAAACCGCTACCGCCTTCCTCGACACCGACTATGACCTCTTCGTGCGCGAACTGATCGAGCTCACCGAAATCCCCGCGCCGCCGTTTCAAGAGAAGGTCCGCGCCCAAGCCTATCTTGAGAAGCTGCGTAGGCTCAAGCTACAGGAGGTCGAAATGGATGCCGAAGGCAACGTGATGGGCCTGCGCAAAGGCACTGGGAGCGGGCCCCTTCTTGCCGTATTGGCCCACCTCGACACTGTATTTCCCGCCGGCACCGACGTGAAGGTGAAGCGCAAAGGCACGCGCCTGGAAGCGCCCGGCGTGGGCGACGACACCCGTGGCCTGGCGCTGATGCTCGAAGTCATCCGCACGCTGGACGCCGCCAAGTTCACCACCCAAAGCGACATCCTCTTCGTCGGCAACGTCGGCGAAGAAGGCGAAGGCGACTTGCGGGGCGCCAAATACCTGCTCACCAAAGGCAAATACAAAGGCCGCATCCAGAACTTCCTGTCCATCGACGGCGGCGAACCCGGGCCGATCACCAATGGCGGCACCGGCAGCAAGCGCTATCGGGTGGTCTTCACCGGCCCCGGCGGCCACTCCTATGGCGCCTTTGGCCTCGTCAATCCCGCCTTCGCCATGGGCAACGCCATCACCAAATTCGCCCAGCTTCAAGTACCGTCGAAGCCCAAAACCACCTTCAATGTGGGTGTAGTGAACGGCGGCACTTCGGTGAATTCCATCCCCTTCGAAGTCTCGATGGACGTCGACATGCGCTCAGAATCGAAGGAAGAGTTGAGCAAGCTCGTCGACTCCTTCCACGGCCTGCTCTTTGCCGCCGTCGCGGAAGAGAATAAGGCCCGCTCCACTGACCAGGGCAAGATCAAAGTGGAGGCGAAGCTGATCGGCGACCGCGCGGCCGGCGAAACGCCCCGCACCAGCCCCATCGTCCAAACCGTCGCCGCCGTGGTCAAATCCTTCGGGCTTACCCCGTCTTACAATATCTCCAGCACCGACTCCAACGTCCCCATGAGCCTCGGCATCCCCGCCGTCACCATCGGCCGCGGCAAAGGCGGCCGGGCCCATTCGCTTGACGAATGGGTGGATGTCGACAAGCCGTCCCAAATCGTGGCCGCCCAAGTGGCGATCGCCACCTTCTTGGCGCTCGCCGGCGTCCAATAAGAGGCGAATCGCCACCCGGTGGAGTTTGGCGCCGACGCCTCCAACCTGCCCAATCACCCTTCAAGTCCCTCACAGCGCCAAATACTTTTGATACCCTATATTGATGGGTGCACAGACTCTCATCTCCGAAGCCGAATATTTGCAGATGACCTTCGACGGCCCGGAGGCCGAATACCTGGACGGAGAGATTCTGGAGCGTTCCATGCCCACGAATGAACATAGCATTATCGCCTTGGCCTTTACCCTGATCTTCGGGCGCTTCATGAGCCTGGCTCCCTTGTTCCCTAGGCCGGAGATCCGTTTCCGTGTCGCGCCTCACCGCTTCCGCGTACCAGACCTCGCGGTCTACGCCTACCAAGCCCCAATTGCATCGATTCCCATCGAAATCCCCCACATCGTGGTCGAAATCGTCTCTCCGGACGACCGCCACGACGAGTTGATGGAAAAGCTCGCCGACTACCAGGCCTTTGGCGTTTCTCACATCTGGCTCGCCGACCCCACCCTCCGCCGCCTCTCCATCTACCGTGACGGCAGCCTCACCTCCGTCCCCGAACTCGCCCTACCCGATTTCTCCCTCACCATCAAAATCGCCGAAGTCTTCCCCCTCACCCAATAACCCGGTCGCGGTTCCGTCTCCGCCCCGCCCCTGTCTCCGCCCTTGTCTCCGCTTCTTGTCTCCGCTTCCTGTCTCCGCTTCCTGTCTCCGCTTCCTGTCTCCGCTT
>Ga0209591_10004848_pt1 | contig 15121 bp, 7 predicted proteins | sample MAT01_FD_187207 | JGI IMG/M metagenome (GOLD analysis project Ga0209591, IMG submission 187207) | Freshwater microbial communities from Lake Fryxell liftoff mats and glacier meltwater in Antarctica - MAT-01 (SPAdes) (version 2) | ecosystem: Environmental > Aquatic > Freshwater > Ice > Liftoff... | reverse complement strand
GCACTTGGTATGCGGGTCGTCGCCGCAAAGCCAGGCGCGACGGACGCAGCGCGATACGCAGTGGTAGACGCCGGCGGCGGTGGGAGAAACGAGCTGTGAGCGGGGGTATGTCATGAGCGCAGCTTGCTGGCGCGGACAGCAGCGGGCTATGGGCGAATGGCGGTGATGGTTGTAGGAAAATGGCGGTTTGATGGGTGTTCCGGAGTTCGCACCGGAGTTCGCAATTTGATGGGTGTCCCGGAGTTCGTCCCGGCTATGGGCGAATGGCGGTGATGGTTGTAGGAAAATGGCGGTTTGATGGGTGTCCCGGAGTTCGTCCCGCACCGGAGTTCGCAATTTGATGGGTGTCCCGGAGTTCGTCCTCCCGGAGTTCGTCCCGGAGTTCGCCGGAGTTCGTCAAGTCAACGACAACGATTTGATATTCCGGTATTCGTTCGAATAGGGCCGTCGAACGTCAAGCCAAGTCTGGTTGTTCTCAGCTAGGGCGCATTCAGCGAATTGGGCTTCTGCTGCATGCGCAGGCTCAAACTCGCCTGCAGTGGCGCCCATCCTGGAAGCCCGTGAAGCGACTGCAAATCAGGATGGCTCAGCGTGGAGGCGCTCCAGTCGCGATGGTTCAAGGCGACGCCCAATGCGCTGACGGCAGCGTCCAACTGCCCGGTGCGCGCCAAGTATTGCGCTCGGGTCAGCTGCAACGTTGCTTGGTCAAGCACGCATGCCTCTGCGGCACAGCGCGGGTCCAGAGACAGCGCCTGCGTGTAGTGTGTCGCGGCTATGTCGCCTTGCCCCAAGTCGAGCTGAATCATTGCCAGCAGCAGCTCGGAAACGGCTTCTTCCTGCGGGTTCTTTGCTGCCTGCGCAAGCGCTCGGTACTGCGCCGCCGATTGGCTCGCGGCGGCAAAATCGCGCAGACCACGCTGGGCGAGCGCTAGTCTGCGCGTTGAAATGAGCCGCTGCTTGAGCGTGCTCGGATTATCAGGCATCAGTGCCAACAGCCCTTGTAACAGCGAAACTGCCTCCCCGTAGCGGCCCCGCTCAAGCAAAATCTCAGCCTGCGTGCCGGTGTGTATAAAGCTGCGCGCACTATTTTCCCCCAGAGTCTGCTGCAGAAGCGCCTGCGTTTGAATCAACAGGGCATCAGCCTCGTTCAGCTGCCCCAATCGCAGCCGCACCGAGGCCTCGTTGTGCATGCTGTCGGTACGACCGGGCTGCGTTTTTGGGAAATTTATGTCCTCATTCGCGCGCGCTTTTTGAATCAGCTCAAGCGCAGGGTGTAGATCCCCCGCCTTGCGCTGCATCAGGCCCATATTGCTGTAAAGGGTCGAAAAATTGGGGTGATCTTTGGGCAACAGTTGCTCAAACAATCTGCGTGCTTCCGCCATGTTGGCGGTGGCGAGTTTGCGTTCACCCAGGTCACTTTGCACGATTGAAAGATTGAGCAGGGCGGCAGCTAGGCGTTCTGTGGGTTTGGTGCTGAGCGATCTTTCTAGCACAATTACCGAGCGGTAGGCTTCTTCTGACTCTGCTAGTTTTCCGCTGCGCCTGAGCGCAATCGCCGTGTTGTTCAGTGCGCGCATGCCCTGCACACTGCTTGCCAAGCCGGCTTGCAGCAGAACATCGTATGCGGCGCGGTGGCGCTCAATCGCCAGCGGGTAATCGCTTTTGCGATCGCGTGCGATGTCGCCCAACTGATCCAGCACATAAGCCAGCCGCTTGGCTTGGGTGGGTTGTTCTTGCTGGCGCGCTTGGAGCGCTTCAATCAGCAGCGTTTCGGCAGTCTCGTAGTCACCCAGCGCCCAGGATGCTTCGGCCAAGTTTTCTAAGGCCAGCATGCGCACACTGGGCGCAAGCAGGGTGGCATTATTTGGATCCTGCAATTGGCTTACGCCGCGCGCCAGCAACTCGCGTGCGCTTGGGTCGCGGCCAGGCTCGTTGCCTGGGTTTGCCGCTTTGAACAAGCCCAGCATGAACTGCGTTGTCGATTCGGCTTGCGCTTGCGCCAGCCTCGCCTCTTCGGCGGCCTGCTGCGCACGCAAATAGCCATGCGCGGCCAAGACGGATCCCAGCAACAGCGCAGCCACCGCAATGCCTGCTGCAGCGGCAAGTGCGCGATTGCGTTTTGCCCACTTGCGCAAGCGGTAGCGCCAATTCGGAGGCGTGGCCAAGACGGGTTTGTCGGCCAGATAGCGGCGCAAATCTGCGGCGAATTCCGACACGCTGATGTAGCGCTGATCGCGGTCTTTGGCCAGCGCTTTGAGCACCACCGCGTCCAAATCACCGCGCAGGCGCCGCGCCCAGTCCGCGCTCGACAGTGAACCGCGGTCCTTGCGCTGCGTTTGCACGAGCTCACTGGGTTTCGCAGGCTCCTCTTCGCGGATGCGCCTGCACATCTCGTCAAACGCAAAGCTGCGCAGCTGCGCCACGCTCAAGGGCAGCTCGCCAACCAGCAGTTCAAACAGGACCAAGCCCAACGCATACACATCGGTGCGCGTGTCGACGTCCAGTGCACCCATGCTGGCCTGCTCTGGGCTCATGTATTCCGGTGTGCCCAACAGTTCGCCAGAGCGGGTCGATACCCGCGCATCGTCTGCGGGTAATTGGCGGATCGCTTTGGCGATTCCGAAGTCGATAATGCGCGGATGCGCAGTGCCGTCTTGGGCGGTGCTAACCAAGATGTTGCTGGGCTTGAGGTCGCGGTGGATGATGCCCTTTAAATGCGCGTGTTGCACCGCCTCGCAAACCGGCAAGAGCAGCTCAATGCGCTCGCGAAATCCGAGATTGTGCGACTCCACCCAAGCGGCGATAGAAACGCCATCGACGAGCTCCATCGCAAACCAGGGCCGACCGTCCGTGTGCGTGCCGGCGTCAAGTATTCGGGCAATGTTTGGATGGTCGAGCAGCGTGAGGGTTTGCCGTTCGGCCATAAACCTCTGCAGCGCGCGCTCGTCGGAAAGCCCGGTGCGCAAAAGTTTTATGGCGACGCGGCGTTTGACGGGCGCTGACTGTTCGGCTTCGAACACTTGCCCCATGCCCCCTTCGCCAATTTTGCGCAGCACGCTGTAGGGGCCGATCACGTCCGGATGCGATGGTGTCCCTGCAAGCTGCTGGGCGGCGTGTGCAAAGTGATCCAGAGCACGTTCGCCCGCGGCAATCTGGCTCGACTGGCCAAACAGCGCAGCCAATTCTTGGTGCAGGCTGGGTTCCTCGTGGGCGAGCTGGTTCAGGCGCGTCAACCGGGTCGCATCATCTAAGTCAACCCATTGGTGAAACAGGGTTTCCAGCAGACGGTGGCGCTCAGTTTGGGTCATGGTCGTTCGTTCTCAAATTGACGGCCAACCAGCGCTTTGCAAAGCGCCAATCGCGTTCGATGCTGGTGACCGAGACGCCAAGAATATGTGCAATCTCATCCATCGTCGCGCCCCAGAACACGCGCAGGCGCACCACGTCGGCCTTGCGCGGGTCCAGCAAATGCAGTTTCTCCAGCGCCGGCGGCACGCAGGTTAGGTCCATATCTGTTTCGAAATCTGGCTCCGCAACCACATGAGACCAGCTCACGCGCTCGAAAGAGCCGCCGCGCTTGTGGGTTTGCCGCGCGCGGTGGTAGTCGATCATGGCGTGCACCATGATTTGCGTCGCGTAGGCAAAAAATTGGCCACGGCTGATAAAGACCTGGCGCTGGCTCAGCACTTTGAGCAGCGCATCGTGCGCAAAGATGCGCGGCTCCAGGGTGAGCCCATGGACGCCCCCACGGCGCGCAAACTCCCGTTCTGCAATGCGCTCGAGTGCCTGGATGACGGCTTGCGCGACGCGCTCGTCAGAATGCGCTTGACCGCGCGAAAGTTCCCCGAGAAGCAGCGTAATGGGTTCGCTATTCATGTCGTCTTTTAGCGCGGCACACGGCGTGAAATGGATGGCATCAGTAGCCTATACGCGATTGCCGCGCACAACCCGTCATGGTTGCCAACAAGGCCAAGCGCCGCGCGCGGGAATTAATCGTGCGATTCAAGGAAGGTGTTCACTCGGCATTCTTCGTATGTGTAGACAGAGCCGCCAATCACGAGGAGCGCACGCCATGTTCATTCAAACATTTGCAAGCAGGAGCATCCACCCGTTTTTCCCGTCAGCGCGCCTGTCTCGCGTGCAGAGCACAACAAAGTGGCGCGCGCTGCTCATCGCTGGCCTGCTGCTGTTTGCCGCGGCGGCGGCTGCAATCGAACAGTGCGAGCTGCGCATCACCCATCAGGGCCAAGGCCCGGTGCGCACCACGGAAACCTACTCAGGTGGGGGCGAATCGCTGCTGCTGGTGGGCGAGGGGGCGGTGCTGTCGATTTACAACGTAGCAAATGCCGCCGCCCCGGTGCGGCTTGGCGCAATCACGCTGTTCGGGCCGGTTAGACACATCGCGATCAACAGCGCAGGAAATTTGGTTGCGGTGGCAGACGCGAGAAACACGATCCGTCTGGTCAATATCAGCAATCGCGGCGCACCGCTGTTGCTAAGCCAATATGTCGTGCCGGACGGCCACATTCCGCGCGGCTTGGCGATTGCGGGCAACACCCTGTATGCCGCGATTACGTCGGCGGGCATCTCGGCGCTCAACATTGCCAATCCGGCGGCGCCGGTCCTGCTTACCCAAGTGCTTAACCCGGGCACGGGATTTGTGTTCGACGTAAAAATCTCCGGTAATCGCGCCTTCGTGGCCGATGATCTGGAGGGCGTCACGGTTTGGAACATTGCAAACCCGAGCAACATTACCGCGCTGGCGCACTATCCGGCGGCGACGGGGGCCTCACATCTGTTCATCAACGGCACCCGCGCTTATGTCGCGCGGCGCAATTTGGGCTACGACATTCTGGATATTTCTGGCAGCGGGGCACCCACGCTGCTGGGTTCAATTTCTCAAATTGGCAGCTATTCGCACGGCGCCTTGGCGAACGGTCACTTGGTGACGGCAGCTGCCTCCGAAATGCGCGTGTTCAATCTCTCTAACGTGGCAAGTCCGCAGCTGGTCGCCACAGTGAGCGATCAGGTCCACGTTAACGGCGTCAGCGCGTTGGGCAATCAGGTATTTGTGCCGCTGGCAACCTCTAGCACGTCTGGATTTCGCAGCTATAGCTTGAGCAATCCGGCAAGCCCAGCAGCGCAAAGCAGTGTAGCGCTGCGCGGCCGATCGGAAAGCGTGTTCGCACACGGCAATCGCGTCTACGTGCCGCAGTTTCCGCGCGGATTGGCGATCTACGACAACATCGCACAACCACGCGGCACGCTTTTGGGTACGTACGACGCCGTGCCGATTAGTGGCGTCGTCGCGAGCGGCAGCATCGTTTACGCGGTCAGCGGTGCCAATGACGAAACGACGCTACGCATACTCAATGCTGCCAATGCGGGCAACGTAAGCGAACTGGCATCACTGCCAATGCCCACATTCGTGCGGCACATGGCGGTCGACGCCAATCATCTGTTTGCGCTTCTGGGTGGCGAGATGCGCATCTATGACGTCAACAATCCCGCCGCACCGATTTTGCGATCGACTTGGCAAGCGCCGCTGGGTTCGGGGCTGTTGAAAGTGATTGTCAGCGGCAATCGCGCCTATTTGGGCGGCAATGATCGAGTCTGGGTGTTGGACATCACCCAGCGCACCGCACCGGTGCTCATCGGGCAGTTAACAAGTACGGCGGCCACCCAAGGCATGGCGCTCGCGTTTCCCTATTGGTACGTGAGTGACGGCTCCGCCAGCATTCGCGTGCTCAACGTGAGCAATCCAGCCGTGATCACTGTGGCCGCCACGTTAAACGTTCCGCTCAGCGGCAATCAGGGCTTGGCGCTGTCTGGTTCGCGCCTGTACGCCGCGGCCGGCCCGTTTTGGGGCACGGTGATCGCCGACATCAGCAATCCATTGGCGCCGGTTCGCGTGGGCAGTTTTCCAACCGCGGATTCCGTGATTGATGTCGCCTTTGCCAATGAGACGCTGATCGCCGCCGAAGGGGGCAACGGCTTGCGCTTTCACTACTGCCCGGATGCGCTGTTTAGAAATGGCTTTCAATGAGTGCGCCGATTGCGCCTGCAAGCGCGCAAAATTGGTCAACAGACTGCAATTGCGTCGACCCATCGCGCTTGGCATGATCGCGGGCGGGTCGTCAGCGCGATTGCAGCTTTGCTCCTTCGATTGCCATTGAGTACCACTGTCAGATGAGTCCTGAATTCGAGACAGCCTTTGTCGGCTTGCGAGACCTCTTGCTCCGCGCTGCCCCCGGCATGATCGTTGCTCGCGATGCGGTCGGCGATCTGATGCTGCAAACGCCGGAAGTCGATCCAAAAACTGGGGAGCCGACGTTTTTTGCGGCCGTAACGGCGAAAAAGGCGTACGTGGCCTTTCACCTGATGCCGCTCTATTACCGCCCCGAGTTTTTAGTCGAGCTCTCGCCACAGTTGAGCAAACGACGCCAAGGCAAGACTTGCTTTAATTTCAAGCGGCCAGACACTGCCCTTTTCGCCGAGCTGGAAACGCTGGTTGCCCGCGTTGCATCAGCCCCGAAGGACTGATTTACACGGGTGACGGCTTTTGATTCTGGGGCCTTGCAGCGCCCCGTTGTGGGCCCTCGCCGCTATTCAAAACCATTGGCAAAGATCAGATCTTGCGGCCCACTTGCCGCAGGGCAAGTCAAGCCCCATGCCACGGGCGCAAGCGCGGTGCCGTCGCTTGCGACTTGCCCGCAGCTCAGGCTTGCGGTGCTTGCCTGCGCGGTGCGAGTGCAGCGCAACTCAATCAGCCCGTTTGTGCGTTCCCAGGTGAAATTTGCGGGCACGGCGCGCACTATTTCAAAGTTTGTCGCACCCAACGTTGAATCAATCGCGCAGCTGTCCAAGCGCGTCGTGCCGCCCTCGGTGCCTGATGGCGTGACGGTGATCTGGCGCAGACCTGCGCCAACCGGACCGGATGGAAACACAACGGTGTTGGCGGCTCGACTGGGCGCCGGTGAAAAGCTCAAAGTGGGGCTGCGCGGCACCACGCGCAATATCGGCGACTCATAAAGGCTGGTGCCACCGCGACCATCGCGGTTGCTGTAGCGCCAGCGTAAAAAAAACGGCGCGCTGGTTGCGGGAACATTGGCTTTCAGCCAAACGTGCGCTTCTAAGCTGTCGCGCACGGAGCGCGGGCCCGCCACCGGCGTGAATGCTGCAGCATCGCAGCAGACAGCGGCGCTCAGAAGGATCGGCGCGCGCTCTAACTGAATGTCCAGGCCGCCGGGCACGAATCGCGCTTCGCGCGTGCTGAAGTCCCACAGCGTTTTAATGCCCGCGACCCGCGTGGCGGCATCGAACGGGAGAAATTCCGCAAACGCCTCACCGCTTCGCGCCATGCGTTCGCGCGCTTGCCCGTTGACTGCGGTGAACGCGCCCGCGAACAAGAGCTTGCCGTCGTCTTGTAGAACCAGGCTATTGACGGTTGCGGCGTCACCGCTCACGGCCATTACAAATTGCTCGCTGAGCCCGGTAACTTGCCCGTGTCGCGTGATTTGCGCCAGGCCAGTGGCGCTGATATTGGCGATCTCCGTAAATGCACCACCGACGAAATAATCGCCGCGCACCGTCGGCAAAAACGAAATGGCCGGCGCGTTGAGGTTGGCCACGCAGGTGCCTTGACCTGTCTGGTCGGTTCGCAAAAAACGTCCGCAAGAGCCCGACCCGGTAAAGCCGCCGTAGAGGACTTGGCCGAAGCCAAGGGTGCTGATCGACCAAATATCCCCCGAATTGATGCGACGAAAAGTAGCATCCAGCGATCCATTCGTGAACAGGCGTTCCAAACGATTTTCCCCGCTGGTTTCGCCGCCCAAAAAGATCCTTCCAGGCACTGACATAAACGTATCGTCGGTGCTCACGGCGATCGCACGCACGCGGGTAAATGTGCTGAGCGGCGCTGGAACAAAATCTCCATCCAGCGTGCCGTCGGCATGCAGGCGTGCAATGCCCACCCGCGGCGTGGCGCCAATGCTTAAAAAGCTGCCGCCGATTAAAATTTTGCCGTCCGCTTGCAGCGTTAGTGTGTGAATCGTGCCGCCGTTAACCGCCACATTGAAAGCGGGATCAAGCGCACCCGTGGCACTGAGTTTGGCGATCCTGAGCCGCGCTGCGCCGTTAATCGCGTTGAACGCACCGGCAATCAGCACGCTGCGATCAGCCAACACGGCGATCGCGCGAACCTCGTTATTGGGCGTGGCGGTAAACGTGGTGTCCAGGTTGCCGCTCAAGTTGACGCGCGCCAAAAATGGCTTTAGTTGGCCACCCACGCTGGTAAAGCCGCCGCCCAACAACACCCGGCCATCGGGCTGAGCTGCCATTACTTCAACCGCACCACCGCTGACTTGCGCGGTGAAGCGCGTGTCGAACTGGCCACGATAGCCGATGCGCGCGGCACCCAAACGCGCTTGCCCGGAAATGGCGCTAAACACGCCGCCGAACACCGCACCCTCGTGGCGCTGTAAGGCCACCGCAGAGACCGAGGCGTTCGGATCGAGCAATGCACCGTAGCTTGCGTCAAGGCTGCCGTCTCCATTCAGGCGCGCGATGCGGTTGCGCAGCGTGACGCCCGTAAAATCGCCCACGATGACGATGCGCCCATCGGCCTGCACGCTGAGATCGCGCACCGTGCCGTTGAGCGGGGGTGGGACAAAACTGGGGTCCCCAGTGCCGTCCAGATTCAAACGCCGCAGATAGAACTTTGTGCCATCTTGACTGGTGAAATTGCCGCCCAACAAAATGCGCTGGTCTGGCAACACCACCAAGGTATAGCCTTCGTCGGCAGCACCCGATGCGGCGAAGAAAAAACTGGTATCGACGCTCCCATTGGGGTTCAAGCGCAGCACCGGGCCCTGCGTGCCGGGTGCGCCTATTCTTCGGATTGATCCTGTGACCAAGACTTTCCCGTCGCGCTGTCGCGCCAGTGCCAGCGCCGTCCCAGTCAGGTTGGTAGGCACGAAGTTAGGCAGCACGTTGCCATTGGTCATTAGCGCAACGCGAGAGCGGTTCAGGCCGTTGACTTGGGTAAAGCTGCCGCCGGCGAAATACAAGTTTGCGTCGTCCACCAGCGCCAAAGCCCTGACTTGGTCATCGAACTGCGGCGCGAAGCTGACCACGTTTGATCCATCGTTTTCCAGCAGGGCCAAATTGCTGAATGCCTGGCCATTGACGGAATTCAAGCTGCCGCCGATCAACAGGCGGTCATCGCTGGTGGGTGCGATCACGCGGATCACGCCGGCCGGGATGACGGTATTAAAATCCGGGTCCAAGCCACCGTGGCCGAGCAGGCGGGCCAAACGCATCGCGGATTGCCCGTTGACTTGGGTAAAGCTGCCGCCAAACAGCAGCTTGCCGCGCTGGTCAACCTCAACCGTGCGCACCGGCCCGTTGAAGTCTGGGGCAAATTCGTCATTGATCGACACGGGCTGAGCAAGCGCGCCGCTGCTCAAAACTAAGCCGAAGAACCCGATGTATAGAGTCTTCAAGAGCCTCGCCGGCCCCCGCGAGGAGGCCTGAACACTGGCGAGAGGCTGGGGTACAACGATGGGCATGCCGCTGGACATGGTGCGCTCCGATAGTGGTGAAGGTTCGCTGGGAAATGAAGTTTTCGACGAGTCAATTTTTAAAATCCTTATCCGCGCTTACTGAAAGCCGTTGGCAAAAATTGAATCCTGTGCGCTGGGCGGGATGCCAAAGCGCGCCAAGTTGCTCGACACCTGATCACCAGCGATGGCAAAAGTGCCGCCGACATAGGGGCCGGCATTGGCGCCGCTGGCGAACAGCGCGACGGCCCGAACGCGGCCATTGACGCCGTTTCCGCTGCCATAGCTTTCCCAGCTGGTGCCTGTCCAGCGCGCGACCCGATTGGTCGTCAGTCCGCCGGCTTGGGTGAAGGTCCCGCCGACGACCACATCGCCACCGGAACCGGCAAATAGCGCAAGGACCTCACCGTTGGTGCCGTTGCCGGTGCCGTTGCCCAGGGCCGTCCAGCTGCTGCCGTTCCAGCGCGCGACCATATTGGCCGCCGCGCCGCCGGCTTGGGTAAAGCGCCCGCCAACAAAGACATTCCCGGCCGACACCGTCAGCGCAAAAACGGTGTTGTTGACGCCATTGCTGGCGTCTGCGCCCAAGGAGGACCAGGCGCCGTTCCAGCGCGCGACGCGATTGGCTGCAATGCCGCCGGCCTGCGTAAAGCTGCCGCCCACGTAAAGATCGTTAGCGAATATTGTCAAAACATTGACTGCATTGATGCCAATGATGCCCGAGCCCAACGTAAACCAACTGCTGCCGTTCCACTGCGCGATGCCATTGGCTGACACGCCACCTGCCGTGATAAATGAACCACCGGCGTAGACGATGGCAAACGATACGGCCAAGGCGCGGACCGTGCCACCAGTGCCATTTGTCGCACCCGTACCCAGGCTGAACCAAGCGCGCCCATCCCAGCGCGCGATGTGGTTCGCCGGTATACCGCCGGCTTCGCTGAATTCGCCGCCGACAAACAAATCTTTGCCCTGTATCGCCAGCGCAAGAACCCCGTCGTTCACGCCATTAGAAGCGTCTCTTCCAAGCGAGTCCCAGCTGCTGCCGTCCCAGCGCGCGACGTTATTGGCCGCCACGCCGCCCACCTGCGTAAAGCGTCCACCGATAAACATATCGCCGCCCCGCACCACCATGGCATGCACGTCACCGTTCACGCCATTGCCGTTACCGACACCCATCGACCTCCATTCGCGGTCATCCCATCGGGCCACGCTGTTGGCGATCACGCCGCCGGCCCGATTGAAGTTTCCGCCCACGTGAAGATTGCCGCCGAAAAACGTCAGCGAATCGACGCGGCTATTGACCCCGGTTCCGCCGGCATCGCTCAAGCCGACCCAGCGAGTTCCGTTCCAGTGAGCGACGTTGTTGGCCGACACGCCACCCGCAGAATCGAAAGCGCCGCCAACGTAGACATCGCTGCCATTCACCGTGACCGCATTCACCTGGTCGCTCAAGCCGTTGCCGGTACCCGCTCCGGTTCCTGAGCCTGAGCCCAAGGCTGACCAGACGCCACCACTGAAGCGCGCTACGTAGTTGGCGAGCACAGCGCCGGCCTGAGTAAAGCTACCCACGGCATATACGCTGTTGCCCGATACCGCGATCCCCCACACGTTGGCGTTCACGCCGTTGGTGCTGCTGGCGCCAAGCGAGGCCCAGCTGGCGCCGTTCCAGCTGGCAATGCGGTTCGCCGCTAGGCCACCCGCTTCGCTGAACTGGCCGCCCACGTATAGCGTGCTGGCCGACGCTGCCAAAGTGATGACGATGTTGTTCAGGCCATTGCCGCTGCCGGTTCCCAACGCGGCCCAGGTGCTGCGATTCCAGCGCGCAACCCGATTGGCAACTGTGCCGCCCGCCTGGCTGAAGGCGCCGCCAGCGATCAGTTCAGTGTTAAACACCGTCAGCGCCAAAACCACGCCGCCGGTGCCATTGCCGCTACCCGCGCCCAAAGACGCCCAACTGCTGCCGTTCCAGCGCGCAATAAAATTGGCAGGCACCGCGCCCGCTTGGGTAAAGTTACCGGCAGCGATCAGATCACCGTCGTACTCCACCAAAGCAAACACCGTGTCGCTTACGCCATTGCCGCTGCCGCTGCCCAAACTGGCCCAGGTGTTCGTGTTTGGCGTATATCGGGCGATATTGTTGGCGCGCACATCCGCGCACGCCGAAAACGTGCCGGCGACGATGATGCTGCCGTCGCTGCGGCGCAGAATCTTGTTGATCGCCCCATTGCAGCCGTTTCTTACGCCGCCGAAGCCAAGCCATTCGCCGGGAACGCCGCCCTTCGCTTGCGCTGCCCTTTCAGCGGCCTCGCGCTGCGCTGCTACCGCGCCCGTCTCAGGCACAAAGCTCGGCGCGTGATCCGCCCCAAGCACCATGCGATAGCCAGCAGGATCCAGGCTGCCAGCAAAGTCTTCAGGCAGCTGCAGCCTGCCTGCGCCATCCAGAAACTCGGCAACCGAGTGCCCAGTCTGGTTCGTGTTTTCCCGAGCGGCGCTCGCCCCGGTGACGGGCAGCAGCAAGCCCAACGCGAGCGACCACAGCGCGTTGCGGCGCAGATGAAAAGAAGCGGGAACTGCTGACATGGCGGCTAGCCTGAAGAGTGGACTCTTTCAGCTATACGGAATTTGTGCGTTGCAAGCCGTCATGCGGCGTGCGTGGCGGCGGCAATGACGGACTGCGCGGTCGCTTTTACGTATTGCTTCTTAAGAGCGCCCGTTTGGGGCGCTGTTGCCATCCACCAAGGAGCCGTCCATGCTCATTTCCACCCGTTTGACCACCGCAGCGCTGGCGGTGATTGCGCTGCTGCTGGCAGGCGAAGCCCGCGCGATCGACTACTGCGTGGGCAATGTCGCGCAGCTGCGGCAAGCCCTCAATGATGCGGAAATAGACGACCTAGACAGCGTTGTGCGCATGCGCTCCGGCGTCTACACCTTGAACGCGGATGTCGAATACGACACCCGGAAGTCAGAGTTGGTCCTAAACCCAGGCTCATTGTCGCTTAGGGGTGGCTACAACCCCGATTGCAGCGTCGAAACGGGCAGGTCGGTAATTACCTCGAGCAACGATAGCGAGTTGATTCTGCGCTCCGCGCGTGGCTCAATCGACTTGCGCAGCCTTAGTTTTACCGGCGTCATACTGCATATGACAGACTTCTACACTGACGACGACTTTTGCGACGCGCCAGCTGGGCTGACCTTCACCGCCGAGCGAATCAATGTTACCAGCGCATATTTCTTTATTGACTCGTTGTGCCACGACGTACGCGTCGGCAATAGCTTGTTTCGCGCAGGCATTCCCTATGGCGACAATAGCGAATTTGCAACGACGTCAGTGTTTGTGCTGGCGCGCGGGCGTTTAGCCAGTTCAATCCGTCCCGTTACAGAATTGGTTAACGTCACGATTAACGACGGCACCCTTGTGCTCGATGAAACACGGGGAGGGCAAAACAGCTCCATTTACAACAGCATTTTCGTCAATGATGGCGTAGAAATCTTTAACTTTCACAACCTGTCAATCCTTTACAGCCGCTTTGACCAACTCGAACATCGAGGTAACGGTGCGTCTTTTTTTACCGGCCACAACACGGCCGCCGCGCCGAACTTAGATTCCGCTTCGGTGCCCATTGCCGGCTCGCCGATGATTGACTCGGGCAGAACCCTCGTACCCGGCGGCTTAAGCACGGAGGATGTTTATCGCCAAGACCGGGTTAAGGGTGCGCGGGTTGACCGCGGTGCGGCAGAAAGCCCCTTTGATTTGACCGGCATTTACACGGTGACCAACACCAGTGTCGCGGGCCTCGGCTCGCTGGCCATGGCCATCAGCAGCGCCAATTCCGACCCCGCCGACAACACCATTCGCTTCGATATTCCCGGCAGCTGCCCGCGGCGCATCTCCGTGCCCACGACGCTGAGTGTGAGCGACCAGCTGTTCATCAATGGCTACAGCCAGCCGCAGAGCCTGACGAACTCGTTCGGGAACGACGATCGCAATGCGGGCTGGAACGGCCGGCCGTGTGTGATTCTGGATGGCCTGGACGCTGGCGTTACCGGCATCAGCACCGCCAGCGGATTGGGCAGCGACGCGCTCGACGTGCGCGGGCTGGCATTTGAGCGCTTTGCCACGGCCATATCGCTCAGCAACGGTGTCGGCAACCGCGTTCGCGGCAACCAGTTTGGCGGCGAGATCGGCACCTCCGGCGTGGTTTTGCGCAGTGGCGCCACGGCCATACGCATCGAAAATTCGAGCAATACCGTGGGCGGCACCGGTGGCAACGCCAATGACAACCTGATCGGCTCGTCTTTGAACGTGGGCGTGTTGATGACCGCAACGGCCGATGACAATGTGATCAGCGGCAACCGCATTGGCGTCGATAAAAACGCGATCAGTGCGCTGCCCAATGGCACCGGCATTCGCATCTCCGGCGCGGACAATGAGGTCAGAAACAATCGCATTGCGCGCAATAGCGGCAGCGGCGTGCAGATCCGCAATGCGACCGCGGTGCGCAATGTCATCGAAGGCAATCAGTTTCACAATCGCGGCATTCTCGGCAACGGCGGCTCTGGCGTGGAGCTAAGCCTATCGGCGCGCGACAACGACATTGACGGCAACGCCTTTATCGGCAATGGTACCGCTGGCGTTCGGGTGGGGCCGACCGCGCTCGATCTCAATCGCATCAGCGGCAATACCTTCAGCGGCAGTGGCTTGGCCATTGATTTGGGTGCCGCTGGGGTTAGCCCCAATAATCCAGATAACAACATTTGTCTGATTGGCGGCTGTGCGGCAAACAACGGGCAAAACTTCCCGCAGTTTGTCTCGGCGCTGCAGACCGTGTCCGCTAACCCACCGAGCACGCTGATTACCGGCACTCTGCGCACGGTGGTTTCCCCGCTGCCGTACCGCGTTGAGTATTACGCCTCGCCCACCTGCCACGCCTCCGGCCATGGCGAAGGCGTGCGCGGGATTGGATCGCGCTCCATCACAGTGAGCACGCTGGGCGGATCGGCCTGCACGGGCGCGCCTGCCGAGTGCACCGTTGACGCCAGCTTGAGCCTCACCCGCAGCTTGCTGCCGGGTGAGTTCATCACCGCAATCACCATTGCCAACAATGGCAACACCTCGGAGTTCTCTGGCTGTATCGAAGTCACGGTGCCGACGGTGGATCCGATCTTTCGCAACGGCTTCGAATAACCGGCAGCGTCTGGATTTAGTTCGGTAGCGAAATCCCGCGAAATCCCGGACACCCGAAATCCCGGACGGACGAAATCCCGGACACCCATCAAATCGCTTAGCGAATTCGCTCACCGAGGCAGGAGCCGAGCCACCTTCAGGCTCTCGAATCCTCGGTCTTAGATGACCGATGGATGAGCAAACACCGCGCTCTAAATCCCCAAAACTAACCAACTCCTTCCCCGAAGGAATACCCGAAGATTCCGGAGATTCTTGGACACCCATAATCGCTTGCCGAAATTCCTGCGCGAAATCCCCCGAAATCCCGGACACCGAAATCCCGGACACCCATCAAATCGCTTAGCGAATTCGCTCACCGAGGCAGGAGCCGAGC